>Ga0209542_10004137_pt1 | contig 30153 bp, 31 predicted proteins | sample RifCSPhighO2_01_FD_184028 | JGI IMG/M metagenome (GOLD analysis project Ga0209542, IMG submission 184028) | Soil microbial communities from Rifle, Colorado - Rifle CSP2_plank highO2_0.1 (SPAdes) (version 2) | ecosystem: Environmental > Terrestrial > Deep subsurface > Rock core/Sediment ... | reverse complement strand
CTAAATACACAGCCGCCGCGCCGATATCCTCCGGCTTCCCCACTCGCCCCACCGGCATCCGCGCTAGCATCCCCGCTTTCACTTTCTCATCCGAAAGCATGCCGCTGGTCATATCGCTCTCAATCACTCCCGGACCAATGGCATTCACCGTAATTCCTTTGGGACCAAGTTCCACCGCCAAATCCTCGGTCATCCCGATTACTCCCCCTTTACTGGCCGCATAATGAGCAATCGCTCCAAATCCCACTCCCACTCCACCGGACGCAATCGAAGCTATGTTGATAATCCGGCCACCGCTACTCATCAACTTGACTGCTTCTTGAGTGCATAAGAATTGACTTTTGAGATTGGTGTCAATCAATCTATCCCATTCTTCCTCACTAATATCCGCCAACGCCTGTTGGAACACTATCCCCGCATTATTGACTATAATGCTCAAGGAACCAAACTGCTTTTTTACTTCCTCAAACATCTGTACCACTTGAACCTTGACAGACACATCTGCCTGCACACTAAACGCCTTTCGCCCCAATTTGACAATCTCTACCACCACTTGGTCAGCTTGCTCTTTGTTCCCGCGGTAATTCACCGCCACATTCGCTCCGGCTTTTGCCAACGCCAAAGCAATTCCTTCCCCAATCCCCCGGCTCGCCCCGGTTACTACTGCGTTCTTTCCTGCTAACGAAAACGTTTTGCACCTCCTACTAACCTCTTATACCTATACAATAATATCATTATTCAGGAAGTTCCACCGAGCCAAAAACCCCGCCAGTCGGAATCTACCCTTCCTAATCGCCTCACTTGCACTCAACAACCACACCCCGTCGCACCAAATCTTGATATAACTTCTGGTCGTTTTCTTGGATAAACAAAATAACCAAATCATCCGGGGGAAATTCCCGATAAAGATGCATATAGTGAACATGTAACTCAGGGCTTTCTACTGGCATCAATGGTCTGCCTCAACTTTTAATATCTTCACCGGCCAAAACCTCCCACGCATCTTGGTACTCGTCAAGAAACGCTACTACCCCTTTCGGATAAGTTAGTCTGTAAATAAAATTTTGTTCACTCATCCGTTAAATATAAAACATCAATCATATGTAAATTTGCCAGTAAAATAGCTGTATTCCCCAATTTACTTCGCACTTCTTCTGGCAAATTTGATCCACGACCACCTATCTTATCAACTAGCTCCTGATGCCTAACTACCTGATGCTGACTCCAATCGCTTGAACTAAAAATAGAACCATTTTCTCTGTAGAAAGCTTCCAAATCAAAAACCGCCTCGGCATAACCAACTTCATCTTCCGACAGAGGCCGTAACCCTTGCAAAATTTCTAACGTTCGTTCTTTGCTAATTGAATCAATCATAATTGTCAAATATACCACAAACTTGTTAATTTAATATTATTTTGTTAAAATAGTGTCCAATATGCCACTTCTCAGAGGATCAGTTTTACCATCGTTGGTTAAATTAGGACTTACCCAAAACCAAGCCCTAGCCTACCAAGCTCTTTGTCAACATGGTCCCCAAAGCGCCAACCAGTTGGCCAAACAACTCGATATTCTCCCCAACGCCTGCTATCGACTGGCCAAAGACTTAGAACGCTCTAATCTAATCACTATTAGTAATTCCCATCCCCAAGTTTTTACCGCCATCAATCCTTCCATCGCTCTCACTTCCTTCATCCAAAAACACCAGACTGATCTAGACAAACTCCAAACCCTTGCCGTAAACGAGCTGGCTTTCAAACCACCGACTTCAGAAACCCAAGTTGATTTTCTTGAACACAAAAACTTATTTTTCAACACCTACGTCAAACTGGCCAATAAAGCCCAGGAAGAAATTCTCATCATCTCCATTGGTGAATCAGTCACCGATGACATCCTCATTGCCAATCGTGATGCCATTGAACGAGGCGTAAGTATCAAAATGATTGCCCACAAGTACGATCATGAAAATCAGCAACTTTTGAAAAATCATCTCAAAATGGGCCTTTTGGTCAGGCATTTTCCCGACTGGGGTTTCCACCTAGTGGTAGTTGATCAGAAACATACCCTGCTTTCCGTAAACAATCCTAAGCAAACCGACGAACGGATCGGCTTTCACATTTCCAGCCTTGGTTTCACCAAAGCAATGCGAGACTATTTCTATTCTGTCTGGGAAAAAGCACAACCCATCAACTAACTATCTCAGTTTTGTTACTGAACCAAACGAATAATCCCCAACACCTGACTCTGATGTAAGATAATAAAACTAACCAAGTAGATTAGTACCGCCGGAAATACCAGCCACCGCTCCATGAAACTGTCAGTAGTCAACCGTAACCACTCAAACGGCGGGAAGCCAAAGTTTATCTTGAAAGGATAAAGAAGCGGTAACCCTTCTTTGGTAGTAAAGTCAGCAGCTAAATGCGACAGATACCCAATCATAATCGCTCCAAACACCAAAGAAACATCGATAGCGGTGCCATTGAGCAACTTCGGCAGTAACCATCCTAATCCCCGGTAAATAAGAAACGTTCCCAGTATCGAATGAGTAAAAGTTCTGTGCTTATAAAACACCCGCCGCAATACTTTCCCTACCGAATTTCCTCCAGGCAATAAATCCCACAATCTGTTACCGGCTTGATCCAAGTCCGGAACTAAGGCACCGATATCGCAGCCAATCACCGCCACCGCTAGCGTTAACACGTTGACAGACTGTGGCGGAAAGTAAACCGCCGCTGTCACCAAACTGGCAAAGGCAATGGCATCATGCGTCCGAGAGGTCATAAATCCTTAAGAAGTTAATGTTCTATCAATCAGAGAAACTATCCCCCGAGCTTCTAAAATACCACTCAAATCATCCCCAATCTCTTCTAACATCTTTCTATCTTGTTTATGAGACCAGTGCTTGCTATCAAAATCAATATGTCGCTCAATAAACAACCGAACTATCGGCTCGAGTGATTTATTAAATAGGGAACGAATTCCCGCGTACTCATCCCCTTTTTGCGACGCTCCAGAAAGCAGGGGAACAATGAATGCTATGTAAAAATCACGATGGACCGAAGTCGCTTTTAAAACATCTTCGCTGAAAACAAACCGCTCAAGCTGACCTAAACGCTCCTTAATTTCTTCAGTTGGTGGCAATTTATCAAGGGGCATTTGCTTTCGAGTTTCAACATCTAAATCTGCCTTATCGTAAAGATAAGAAAACATGCCCTCTTGCGCCCCCCACTGATCACCACTCGAATACAATGACAACACTAGTCGAAAATCTCTACTAAAAGGCTTTCGAAATTCAACTACGACAATACCTTTTTCGTCCATCCGGTGAATATCAATAACTCCCAAACCCGCATTGGTAAAAGCTTTTTTCCACTGATCAAACCAATCTACCTCTTGCCGGTACGGCTGGGTCAACCGCCTGTCCATCAATAACACCAGTAAACCTTTCGCACTCGTAACTAATTCCTTCTCAAAGTCTGGAACGACTTTACCTTCGAAAGGAGCTGGAAACGCTTCCACATATACTCCAGCTGGTTTTAACACCCTGGCCACCTGCCGCCCAAATGCCTTAAGCTGACCGTCGTCCAAGTAAAAGGTTAATCCGTTACTCGACACTAAATCAAAACTTTCCTTCGCAAAGGGCAACAATTCCGCCTGAGCCGCTACGAGATCGGTAGTCTCTTCCTTCTTTTCTTTAGCCAAACCAAGCAAAAACGCTAACTGATCCACCCCGACAACCTTGTTTACCTGCCGTTCCAGTGCTTTCATCGACTCACCGGTTCCGGTACCTACATCAAGCGCCCTACCCCATCGTCTAACCTTTACTAATTCTTCAATTCCCGACATCAACTTCGAGTTAGTTCTTCCCAGTATCACGTCGTACCAAGAAGCACCAATACTCGACCTTTCAGATAAAAGTCTATACCTCTCTTCACTCGTCTTCGCTTCTTGCAGCTTTTGCGCTACTGAAACCAACTCGGCAAGAGGAACATTATCGTAATAGTTCCTTCGCATACCACTGTTGTCTTCAGTTTGAGCTAGCTCAACCAAAGCAGGTAATAAATCATCCTCAAAAGGATTTTCCGTTATTTGTTTCGCAAACGATAAGTAAACCGCTTGCTCTTGTGGTAACTCACTCCCGACTTCGGCCATAAAACCATCCAATCCCGGTTTGGAAATGCCTTGACAAACCGGGATTGTTCATCGATTACACATTGACGTTGTAATTTTAAATTTTCCCTTGTCCACCTTACTCTTGACAAAGGTGGAACGTTTAATTTTCATCCCTTATGCCATGGCGCCCCAATCATCCCGCATTTCTTCCATTTGTAGATTTTACCGGTCTTGGGGTTTATCGCCCCACACGGACAGGGATCGTTGCGGCCGATTTTGGGTTTGCCCGACTCGACCTTTTGCAACGCTATGTGTCGATCAGGGTTAGATGCCTTATGGATAGTTCGAGACATCGCCGCCGCAAAATCGCCCGTCGTTTGCCGCCTCTCCACTGCTTTCTCCCCGGGCAACTCCACAGCCTCTTCCTTCTTCGTCTCCAAAATCTCAATCGGTAAAGGCGTTACCGGCATATTAGCCGGCTGAATCCTGAAAATCCTCCGCGCCACTTCAGTATCAATGCTTGAAAGTAACGTCTCAAACATCTCAAATGCTTCTTTCTTATATTCGGAAAGAACCGTCGTCTTATCACCCCGCAGCCAAATCCCTTCCCTTAAATCATCAATAGCGTCAATGTGATCCATCCATTTGCTGTCAAGAGCCATAAGCATCACAAACTTCTCGATTTGCCGCATCGTCTCACTCCCCATCAGCTTCTCCCGCTCACTGTAGGTCTTATCGGCAATCGCTGTCAGCGCCGCCACCATCGCTTCCGCCTCGTTTTCTTTACTCAACCGCTTAGATAATTGACTCTGCGAGGCCGTGTCAAAAGGAATAATTGTCACAAATTCTTTGACCATCGCCTCCCGTTCCACCTCCGTAAACGACTCCCCCGCTCTGGCCACCACCACAGCCTGAATCTCATCATGAACCAGTTGTTTTACCCTCTCGGACAGTTTCTTCTGACCCTCCTCACCCTCTCCTTCGGTCAAAATCGCCAGTCGTCGTTTATAAATAATCTCTCGTTGCTTGTTCATGACATCGTCATATTCGACCAGCCGCTTTCGTTGATCAAAATGAAACCCTTCCACTTTATGCTGGGCTTGCTCAATGGCCTTACTGACCATGCCTGCCTCAATCGGCTGATCCTCCGGGATTTTTAACATATCCATCAGTCTAGCCACTTGTTCCCCGCCGAAAAGCCGCATAATCTCATCGTCCAAGGCCACGTAAAACCGGCTCGACCCCGGATCTCCCTGCCGGCCGCCGCGACCCCGCAGTTGATTATCAATTCGCCGCGCCTCGTGCCGTTCCGAACCGATGATGTGAAGACCGCCAAACTCCACCACTTTATTATGGTTAATCTCCCACTCTTTCCATCCTTTCTTATCCGCCTTATCTTCAGGAGGAGCTCCTCCGAGCACTATATCCACTCCTCTACCGGCAATATTAGTCGCGACGGTCACCGCTTTCTGTTTCCCCGCATTGGCAATCACCAATGCTTCTTGTTCGTGATTCTTAGCATTTAAGACTTGATGAAGAATTTTTTTGCGTTTTAAATAGCCGCTGATAATTTCGTTATGCTCAATGCTTCGCGTTCCGAGTAACACCGGTTGTCCAGCCTCAAATCGCTCAGCCACTTCTTTAACAATGGCCCCGTATTTAGCCCGGGTAGTTTTAAAGACCTGATCCGGATAATCCTTCCGGATGGTCGGTTTATTTGTTGGTATTACCATCACTTCTATGTCATAAATTTTCTTAAATTCCTCCGCCTCTGTTGCCGCCGTTCCCGTCATCCCGGCTAGCTTTTCGTACATGCGAAAGTAATTTTGCAAAGAAATGGTCGCTAGCGTCCGCGACTCTTGCTGTATCGGTACATTCTCTTTGGCCTCAATCGCTTGATGTAACCCTTCCGAATAACGTCTCCCGAACATCAATCTACCCGTGTGCTCATCCACAATAATAATTTGATTGTCTTTGAGGACATAATCCCGATCGCGGCGGAAAAGCGTCAACGCTTTCAAAGCCTGCTCCACATGGTGAATCACGTCAAAGTCCTTCTCGTATAAATTATCTATTCCCAACTTTCTCTCCAACCGCCGCAAACCGTAATCAGTTAACGTTACGCTTCTAAGTTTCTCGTCCAAGTTATAATCCGTATCTTTAGTTAACTCCTTGATAAGTCCAGCAAACCGGTAATATTTTTCTGTCGGTTCAGTATCCGGCGCCGAAATGATCAGTGGTGTCCGTGCTTCGTCAATAAGAATCGAATCCACCTCATCGACAATGGCAAAGTGATGCCCCCGTTGCACCATCGCCGCTAGCGTCTGCGTCATGTTGTCGCGAAGATAATCAAACCCAAACTCGTTATTGGTTCCATAAGTAATATCCGCTTGGTAGGCTTCTTTTCTTGGCACCGGCCGCAAATGTTCCAACCGCGAGTCACCTCGCTCTTCTCCCGAATACTTAGTATCGTAAATCGCCGCCGGCTGGTCGCCTTTACCGGAATAAATTACCCCTACTGTCAAGCCCAAGGTGTCAAAAATCGGCCCCATCCAGCCCGCATCCCGTTGCGCCAAATAATCGTTTACAGTCACCAAATGCGCTCCCTGGCCGGTAAGGGCATTAAGATATAATGCTAGTGTCGCCGACAGCGTTTTCCCCTCGCCTGTTTTTTGCTCTGCCACTTTGCCTTGATGAAAAGCAATCCCGGCCATCATTTGCACGTCGTAATGAGTTAGGTCCAAGGTTCTTTGTGACGCTTCCCTGACCGCCGCAAACGCCTCCGGCAGTAGATCATCTAAAGTCTCTCCCTTAGTTAACCTCAACCTAAATTCATCTGTCTTTGCCGCCAAATCTTTATCCTTAAGCTTCTTAAGCTTAGCTCCCCACTCATTAATGGCCGCCACCACCGGCTCCATCTTTTTGAGTTCTTTGGCGTTGGTATCAAACAGTTTGGAAAGAATCTTCAACATCTCTTCCGCCTCAACACTAAATTGTAGCTTGAATTAATTAAAAACACTAGAAGTGATAAAACCACAGACAACAACAAAATTTGTGGAGCTCGCAGCTAAGAGTGTCTTCTATACCTAATTCACTATTCGTTATTCATTTTCTTTTTATCACTTTCATTCCCATGTACTTTTGCAACACCTCAGGTACTACCACCGACCCGTCCTTCTGCTGATAATTCTCTAAAATAGCGATTATGGTCCGGCCAATGGCAAAGGCCGTACCGTTAAGCATATGGACAAACTTCATTTCCCCTCTATCACGATAGCGAATATTAAGCCGCCGTGCCTGAAAATCAGTTGTTGTTGACGTCGACGTCACCTCTCGGTATTTTCCCTGTCCCGGCATCCACGCTTCAATATCATATTTTCTGGCTGCCGGCACTCCCAAATCGCCCGTACACATTTTTACCACCTGATAGGGAATCTTTAGTGCCTTGAAAAACTCCTCTTCTAAATTTAAGAGAAACTCGTGTTCATCATCCGATTTCTCCGGCGCGGCAAATGAAAACATCTCCACTTTGTCAAATTGATGTACCCGAAGTATCCCCCGCGTATCCTTGCCGTACGAACCTGCTTCCCGCCGAAAACACGTCGAAAAACCCATGTATCGAATCGGTAAATCATTCGCACTAAGCACCTCTCCCGCATGCATTGGCCCAATCGATTGTTCACTCGTCCCTACCAACACTAACCCATCCTTATCCAACACGTACATGTCATCCTCTCCACTATGCTCCAAATATCCCATCCCACCCATCATTTCTTTTTTGATTAAAACTGGCGTCAGTATCGGTACAAACCGTTCTTCTACTAAAGTTTTCATAGCCAACTGCACCAAAGCAAATTCCAACTGCACCGCCGCCCCTTTAAAATAGCCAAACCGCGAGCCGCTAACCTTCCCTGCCCGCTCCACATCGATAATTCCCAACGACTCACCTAATACCAAATGATCTTCAATGGCAAAAGGAAACTTCTTCGGCTCTCCCCACTTCCTAATAATCTCGTTCTCCCTCTCATCCTTTCCCACTTTCACATCATTGGCTGCCGGATTAGGAATCTGCCGTAAAACCTCATCCAACTTCTCTTCAGTCTCCCTCAATCTTGGCTCCAAATCCTTCAATTCTCTCTTTAACTGAACTGATTTGTTCTTCAGTTCTTCGGTTCTTTGATTCTTCAATTCCTGGTTAATCGTGTTCCGCTCCGCCCGCAGTTTTTCTACTTTACCCGTCAATTCCCGCCACTTTTTATCAGCCTCAAGCGCCTCTTCCACCACCACTGAATCAATCCCCTTTGCTTGAGTACCGGTTTTTAATTTTTCCGGTTCTGCTCGCAGTTTATTAATATCAATCATCATTCCTCCTCATTAATTCCTAACACAATTGTACCAACTTCCTCCAATGAAATAACGTAATTGTCTGCCAACTGCCGAACCCGTCTCCGTTCCACCACTCCCCCAAAACCAATAAATAAATCCGCCACCTCCCGAGTATACACGTCGGTCATGGCATCCCCAACATACACGAGCTGACGCCGAAAGTTATGGCTAATAATAAAGTCTCGCTTCCCGCTGGTGGTCGGCCGTAAACCATTAGGTATCACCCGAGTTAAAAAACCTGCTTCGTCAGTAGTTAGTTCCAACGCCCACACCTTTTCAGGTTCAATTCCCAAAATCTTTGCCGTGGACACAATTGCCTGTCGGTAAGCTCCCGTTACCACCCCGATGTCTAAACCAGCCTCGCGCAGACGATGGATGGTAGTTATCGCGTCAGGCACCAACGACCGCTGGTAAAGCTCGCTCAATTGATCCAAATCTTTCCCGGTAGGTTGGATTACCTCCAGCCGCCGGTAAAAAACATCCTCAAATGCCAATTCACCCTCCATCGCCAACCGGGTTAACTGACTGACTTCTTGATATTTCCCCTTCATCCGCGCCAACTCATCAATCCCCTCAATCGTCACCAGAGTACTGTCAAAATCAAATAAGAGTGTTTTTATTTTCATCTCTTTCCCCACAAAAAAAGGCACCTCCTAAAGGTCCCCTTCTTTTGATAAAAGGAAGGGAGGTGCCACCTCACTTCAACTCATTCCTGCTGTCACGGGCTTACCCGTCCCGATTGCTACCTCGGAAAGCTCGTTAGTTGGAAAGCCTATCTCGTCAACAGGCAAACTAACTTTTCACCCTCCGAATCCGCCAACTGGCGGAGAAGGAAGACAAACGCTTTTTTAGTTAACCTAATCCTATCATAAAATTCTCTCCCTGCAATATGAAGGTAACCAAACGCTGCCTGGCTTAACTAACAAAACCACAAATTACTCGTAGCTAATAAAAATTCTTGAAACCCAACGCATAAATCCGTCGAAGACGGATCAAAGTAAACCATTAATGAAGAACAAATTTTCGGTTACCGAAATGTTACAAAAGAATTATCCTTAAAAAACAAATCCACCTGTTTAGAACATTTTGCGTTCATGGGCAGATGGATTTGTTCCCTTCAGGGTTAAGCCTTCAGGGTTTTCCCTCACCGGTTATATATACTAACCCTCATTCTAACAGCCGTCTCAATCCGTATTGGCTACACATTGTCTCGGCCGCAGCCACAATGTCCCGCGTGAGCGGCAAAGTGTCTAGTCTCATCACCTGTTTATGGGTAAACCAACCAAAACTGTTCGTCTCGTTTTCGTAAGAAATATCTACTGCCTGATTGCCGATATCCACTAGATAAACAACCAACACTATCTGACTATCAAACCGCCGCGCTGTCTCGTGTCCATACCAAATACTGGTTTTGACAATCGGTAGGGGGTAAATAATCCTCGCCTTCACTCGTAATTCTTCTTCAAGTTCTCTTAGCGTCGTCTCCTCCGGCGTCTCGCCAAATTCCAACGCCCCACCTGCCACCTGCCATTTATTATGCCAGGCTTTTAAATCCGGTGCGTTTCGCCGAGTCAAAAGGTACTGACCTTCTGTATTAATCGGCAACCCCAACCCGCCAACAATAATTTTTCGAGGCATACTTTTCTTGCTCTGCATGGAATATTACCCAACCCTAAGGTGTTAATGGCGGATCTATAAACGCAAAGTAATCAGGATTACCCTCATTTATTCTAGCTACCAGATCCCCTGCAACATTTTTAGTCGAATAAGTGCCGTACTCAACCGGCCCAACCAGTAACATCCATCCCCACTCTGCCCACTCGGCAAAATTAAAACTCTCAGGTTTCTTCTTTCCCACCAACACCCGATAATACGTTTCCTCATTACACATGTATCTTCCTAATTAACTCCTACTGACTCGTTTATACTACGTCCTTTTCCCTACTACAACCCCAACTCATCACCAATCTCCTACTTTGGTTTTTGGAAGTTTATCAACCACTTGAATAACACGCTTAGAAACAACAACCTCATTTTTCCAAGTGAGGACTCCCCGGCCTAAAAGGCCGGGGCCTCTTTTGTTTTCCTATATTTCTAATCTTCAGATTGGATTTGGTATATCAATAAATTCTACTTCAAGTTTATCTTTAAACTCTGCCTTAATCACCTTGCCGAGCTCCTGCACGCCAAACACTTCCGTCGCGTAATGCCCACAAGCAAAATAATTAATCCCACTCTCTTTCATTTTATGCGGTACTGATTCACTCGGCTCCCCTGTAATAAAAAGCTGCACCCCTTTCTCCTCCATCTCTGCCAAATGCTCGCCATAAGGTTTACCCGCTCCGCTCACCACGCCAATAGTCGTCACTTTTTCCGGTCCGGAGAAAACCGCAAATACGTCATGTTCAAACAATTTGGCACAGCGGTCGGACAGCTCTTTAATCATCATCGGCTTCGGAAACGTGGCCGTATATCCCCATTCTTCAAACAACGATTCTTTTAATTGAGCTCCCAGTTCACGAATTATCACCGCGTTATTCCCCAGCGTTGGATGAGCATCTAACGTATAATGAAAACCCATCACCGTCATTTTATTTTCAAAAATCAGACGCAACCGTTTCTGCGAAAACAGTGGATAGCGTGATTTATATGTCCTCACATCAAAACCGTGATGGAAAATACCAAAGTTGGAACCAACCCGCTCTACTTCCTTCAAAAAATCTTCAGTCAAACTAGTTCCTAATGCCACTTTGTTAACCTTCTCATCACCCAGTACTTGCACTCCATTTGCTAGCTCGTCTTTCACCAAGGCCTTTTGCAACCATTCCTCTCCAATAGTTTTATAAATAAACTTAATTAACTCATCCCGCTTAATCATCTTACCCCTTCCTACTTACTGACGCCTTAAAACGATTCACTGCTATCTCTTTGTTCTCTATTAACAACCACGCCGCTTTTGGCCCATATGTCTTTCCTAAAAGAGCCGTATAAATTGCTGTAAACGCATTTTTCCCGGATAAACCCCTCTCCTTAGCTTTCTCATACAGCGCCTGCTGCAGATCCTCAGCAGCACTCCACTCCTTACCCAACAGTTTCGCCACCTCGCCTAAGTACTGCCTTTGTTCACTTGTCAAATCAGCGGCTTCCTTTGGTACTTTCTTGGTTATTTGAAACACTTTCTCCGAGGATGCATATCGCTCCAGCCAAATCTTCGCATATCGCCCCCGCTCATTAAGTACCTGCTTTTCCCAATCAGTCAACTCACTTCCTTTTACTGCCTCAAATTGATCAATCAAATTTACTTTCGGATCTTGCAGGTAATAAGCCACATCTCTAAACCGCGGCAAAAAGTGCTCCGCCGGCGGTTTACCCTCAATCTGCGACAATTCAAAAATCCTCGCTAGTTTTTTATCTTTTCCCCGCCAATAGGAAACTGCCACTTCATCGTAGGCATCAAACAAATCAGGAATAGTATTTCCTTCGGGATCAAAATTGATCGCCCGATTGTACCTGACCCGCGTTATCATAAATCGAATTAAGTACGGCGGAATAATTTCCGCCACTTCTTTGGCACTACTACCTATCCCTCTGGAAGAACTCATCTTTCGACCTCCGGTCAAAAAGAACTCGTGGGAAAAATAAAACGGCACCGGATAGTTAATCACCCGCTTAGAAACCTGTTTAGAAATATCATGTGAGCCACCCTGGCTCATATGATCTTTACCTGCCCCTTCGATGGTTACCCCAATCACCTTCCATTTGCAGGCCCACTCCACTTTCCACGGTAATTTACCAGCATAACGGACTTTGTTGCTAAAAGGAGATGTTTTACCCCGATATCCACACCCTTTCGTCCAGTCGACCGCATTGATTTTGCACTCGTATGCTACCCTATCACCATCCCAACCAGTCACCATCGTTGTCGACAACTTACCGCACTTCTCGCACACCACACTAAAAGGAATCCAACCTTTGGGTTTAGCATTTTTCCCATAAAGCTCAATATAAATATCCCGAATGACACTTGCCTTATCCAAACATTCCTTCACCACACCGTTCATCCTGCCGGAAAGATACAACTCCGAACCCCAAATCACCTTCGGGTGAACTCCGATCGAGTTAAAAATTTCTTTATACTCCTCACCCCATCGCCGCCCGAAAGACGCATAGCCGGAATCAGGTGACGGAATCTGAAACAAAGGCCTACCCAAATGGGGAGTGAATTTCTTTTGATCAAGGTAAACAGGCAGGCCATCCATCGGATCGTGATCCTCAAGCACATAAGAAAAGGTTACGCTAACCCCTCTGTCTTTAAGCGCCCGGTAAATAAGCTCATGCGTCACCACCGCCCGCACCGACCCGATATGCACTCGCCCAGAGGGAGTCTTCATGTCATCCACCCAATAAGGTCGATGCTTTCCTGAATCAATAATGGTTTGCGCAAACTCGTCTGCCCAAAACATACTCTTATCTTAACAAAAATCCCCTCAATAAGGGGATCATCGTACCAACAGTTTGCCACTGCCGGTACTAATCAATCTTTTTGATCTCGTACAGAATTTTCCCGACTGGCGCCACAAATTCAACTTTCTCCCCCACTTTTTTACCTATGAGCGCTCTCCCCAGCGGCGACTCATGAGAAATTTTCTTCTCCGTCGGATCCGCTTCATACTCACCCACTATGAAGTAAGTGTGCGTCTGACCATTAGCCCGCACCGTCACCTTACTTCCTAGTGTCACCGCTTTCGTTGATTTACCCGTCTTTATGATTTTAGCTCGGACTATGAGGCTCTCCAACTCTTCAATCCTCCCCTCAAGAAAAGACAAATCATCCCGAGCACTGTGATATTCACTATTCTCTGATAAATCCCCAAAATCTCGGGCACGTTTCACCCGCTCGATGGCGGCCGGTAACTTTTTCTCCTTAACCTCGGCTAACTCTACCACGAGCTCATCATAACCCTCTTTGGTTAAACTCACTTCATCATTACCATTCATTGTCTAACCCTCTCTTAAAAAGAAACTCCGTTTAAAACGGAGGCTTTCCGGCAGAAATCAATTTACAAAACCGTATCCTACCCTAAAACTATCTTTCTAGCAATACGCACTTAATATATCAATTCTATAAGCAGTGTTTACACTAAAAATTTGTTTACAAATTTTCAGTGCCGCCAACCGGATTCGAACCGGTGTGTCATGGTTGAGAACCATGTATCCTTGGCCTCTAGATGATGGCGGCTTTACTTCATTATACCAGATGTAAACTCTCTATTATGATACAATTTACCCATGCCTCTAGAGGAAGAGTTAGACCGCTTCAAAGCTAAATTTGATCGTCAGTTGGAAATTTTTTTAATCGACAAAATTAACCAACACCGCCAAGTTGACCCCGTTCTAGCCGACATGACCAAACGGGTGGCTAAACGAGTTTTGCGCGGCGGCAAACGTATCCGTCCTCTCCTGATCAAACTCGCCTACGATCTAGCCGGCGGCAAAGACTCCGAAAAAATTATTAAAGCCGGCATTGCCATCGAACTCCTCCATCAATATCTTCTCACTCACGACGACATTATTGACCGTGACCAAATCCGCTACGGCGGCGATACGCTTGAAGTCGATTATCACAAACTCTTCCAAAAAAAATTTAATAAAACCGATCCGCACCTCGGCCTTTCTCTTGGCATTATCGCTGGTGACCACCTTCATACTCTAGCTCTCGACGCCCTTACCGAATCTGGCTTTCCTGCCGAGTCTATCATCAAGGCCGTCAACTGGCTTAACCAAATTCTCTATGATACCGTCGCCGGCTTTCAAATTACTTATTTTCAAAATCACCTACCCATCGCCAAAGCCGAAGAAACAGATTACCTTAAGGGCATCCTCCTCGTCAGCGGCCGGTATACCATCGAAGCACCTTTAATGCTTGGTCTCATCCTCGCTGACAATACTTCAATTAAGTCAGCTTTACATCACTACTCTCAAAACGTCGGCTTGGGCTTCCAAATGCAAGACGATATCCTCGGCTTGTTTGGCAACACTAAAACTACCGGTAAACCAGTTGGCAACGACATTCGTGAAGGTAAAAAAACACTTTTACTTGTCAAAACGTACAAAAGAGTAAATTCCGAAGAAAAAAAGTTTCTTCAAAAATGTGTGGGTAAAAATATTACCCAAATACAACTTCGGCAAATTCAACACTTGGTGAAAAAAAGCGGCACTCTGAAAGAATGCCAAAACCTAGCTAAAGACTATGTTAAAAAGGGTAAACGCGCCCTATTCACCCTAAAAGTAACTCCCTCTCAAGCCACAACCTTGCTTACAGACATCGCCGACTTTCTCATTACTCGATCTAAATGATTGTTTTTCCTTCTTACCAAAACTAAAGTCAGCACCTTATCCATATGATCGACGAAGTGAAAGTCAATATCATTTTTAACTTCCTTCGGTACATCAATTAAATCCTTCTTATTGTTCTTAGGTAAGATGAGTGTTTTTAAACCTGCCCGATGAGCCGCTATCACCTTCTCTTTCACCCCGCCAATCTCTAACACTCTCCCCCTCAAAGTAATTTCTCCTGTCATTCCCACATATTTTCGCACCGGCCGCTGGGTAAAAGCAGACACAATCGCCGTGGTAATAGTAATTCCCGCCGAAGGGCCATCCTTCGGCACCGCTCCCTCTGGCACATGGATGTGGACATCAGTATCTTGATAAAAATCTTGCGGTAACTTAAGGGGCTGCCAGTGACTTCTAACATACGACACCGCCGCTTTGGCAGACTCCTGCATCACTTCTCCGAGTTGCCCGGTTATTATCACCTTGCCTTTCCCCGGCATCAGCGCCACTTCCACAAACAAGATATCTCCGCCAGTCTGCGTCCAAGCTAGTCCAGTTGCTACCCCTATCTCGTCTTGCTTTTCCGCTACCGTATCCGTAAACCTTGCCGGTCCCAAATAGTTAATAAGATCATGAGGATTTACTTTTATTCTTCCTTTTTTGCCTTCGGCAAATTGCCGTGCTGTTTTTCGAAAAATTTTACTCATTTCCCGCTCCAAATTCCGCACTCCCGCCTCCCTGGTATATTGCTTAATCACCATCCGTAACACCGCCGATGGGATTTCTACATTCTCTTTCTCCAAACCATTCGTCTTCAACGTCTTTGCCATTAAATGCCGTTTGGCAATTTGAAACTTCTCTTCTTCGGTATACCCAGCAAACCTAATCACCTCCAACCGATCACGTAGAGCGGGAGGAATGGTATCCAAAACATTGGCGGTAGTGATAAAAATTACTTCCGACAGATCAAATGGCACTTCCAGATAGTGATCAGAAAATTGATAATTCTGTTCAGGATCAAGCGCCTCCAATAGAGCCGAACTTGGGTCTCCCCGAAAATCAATACCGACTTTATCAATCTCATCCATCATAAAGACAGGGTTTTTAGTCCCCGCCGTTCGAATACCTTGAATAATCCGCCCTGGCATTGCCCCCACGTACGTTCGCCGATGCCCCCTAATCTCCGCCTCATCCCGGATGCCACCGAGAGAAATTTTAACAAATTTCCGCTTCAGGGATTTGGCAATTGACCGACCAATACTCGTTTTCCCGACTCCCGGCGGACCGACAAAACATAGAATCGTTGGCACCGACCGAGCCGACGGCTTATCACCACCATCCTTAGTCTTTTCCTTTTTTTGCTTTAGTTTTAAAACAGACAGATATTCAACTACTCGCTCCTTAACTTCCTTCAAAGCATAGTGATCCTCATTGAGTACTTTTTCTGCTCGTTGTATGGTTGTGTTATTTTCACTCCGTAAACTCCAGGGCATATCAATAACCGCATCCAGCCACGTCCGAATATAACCACTCTCCGGATGATGCAAACTCATGCGAGCCAAACGTTTCAACTCTTTCATCGCTTTGTCTTGAACGTCTTTCGACATACCCGCCGCTTTAATCTTTTTTTTGAGTTCGATAAGTTCTTGATCTTCGCTCTCCTCATCACCGAGTTCTTTTTGAATGGTTTTAAGCCGCTCTCTTAACACCGTCTCTCGCATACTTTTATCAAATTTCTTTTGTGTTTTACTGGCAATGCTTCGTTCAATTTCCAGTACTTTTATTTCGTGAGACAAATGTTCTCCCACTTTCTTCAGCCTTTCCGTCACATTAGGCATTTCTAAAACTGCCTGTTTTTCCTCGGTTTTAATCTCCAAAACACTCGCCACCTGATCAACCAACTCCGCCGCTTCCACTCCTGACATCAGTTTCATAAAATTCAAAAACTCCACACTCTTACCCAAGCTGACTGCTCGTTTTAATTCGTTGGTCAAGTGCCGCACCAACGCCTCCACCTCTGAACTCTTCTCGTCAATATCGGGAATCTCTTCGACTCTAGCCACCATAAAAGGCAGTTGGTCGGTTACTTCTTGAATCCGTACCCGCTTAACCCCCCGTACCAAAGCATTTAGTTCGGTATCTGTCTTTAACGTCCGCTCTATTACCGCCAACGTCCCGACGCCAAACAGATCATTCGGCTTAGGATCATGAATTCTGGCCTCTTTTTGGGCTACCAAAACAATTTGTTTATCTCCCTTAAACGCCGCTGTTACTGCATTAACCGATTTGGGCCTGCCGAAAGTTAAAACAGATTCTGTATGAGGAAAAATTACCCCTTCCCGAATCGCCACCAACGGGTAAGCGGGGAAAATGGTAGATTTGGGAGTCAATACCAATGCCATATATTATAAGTAATCTAATAAGAAGTAATCGGTAACCTAAATTAGCAGTATAATCTAACGAGTGCTAAATGTCAACGTCGGATCTTTACTCATAAGAGGCTAAATCGGTTTAAAGCCGGATTGAACACCCCCGCCACTCGGCCAATGATAAAACCGACCAAAGCTGCCACCAGCGATATACCGGCAATCTCTAGGACACTACGGAAGATGTTGGTACCGGTGACCCTGGCTTTCCATATCCCAATCGCCACCAGTGCTGCCACCGCCGCCACCACCGACACTCCGAGAGCCCATGATAACGGCACCACCATATAGGGTAAAACCGGTACCGCTCCCCCCACTACATACGCCACTCCCATCAAAAATGCCCGAAAGGAAGACTGTTTACTGGCTACCAAGTGTAGCCGCGCATGCTTAGAATTATTAGCTACCCGAGCCAAAACTTCTTCTTCCGACTTATTGGATAAATACGTCCCTGCTGCCATCGATAAGCTTTCCACCGCTATTATCACCAATCCCGCCAAAAGAATAGTGTAGCGATCTTTAGTCCCTTCGGCTATGCCGGTTATCACTCCGAGCGTCGATACAATCCCGTCTTCCAAACCAAACACTATCTCCCTCAGTGAAAATACCAACCAGCGATTAGGGAAGTTCATAATCGTACTTTCAAATAACCGACTTGTTCCTAACGCTCTAGCCAAGATCGATAATAACGTTTTGTCGCCTCGCTCACACTCAAGGCCACCAACCCTTGTCCTGGCTGACCATAGAAAATCAGGCTTCCCAAAGGTAACAGCATCACTAGAGGCAAAACTGCCAGGTCTTCCTCTCCCCGCACCTTTACCAGCCCCCGATGATGCCCCTGCACCTGTTTAAGCGCTCTCACTAAATCTGGTGTTACCCCACCGGCAGGATTATCTGCCGGCACCACCCAAGCCTCTGACCCGGCCAATCCGGTAACCAAAGCCGTCGATTTTCTGCCGATTATCTCGTCAAACACACCGTAGTCAAAAGCTAAACCGTTTTTCAAAAAGAAACCGACAGCCACATCACCCACCAACGCTAGTTTGGTCGGCCGCACCGCCGCTATCACTAACCGTAAATCCAGCGCCCGGGGAAATCTAAATAATGTCCCTTGAGGTTTCCTTAACTCCTCTTTCTGACTCGGCGACAAATCATACCGCTCCTGAAACAATGCCTGAAATAACCGTCCCTCCCGATCAATCTCTCCGAGGCGAATCCTGGTCGACGATAAATACTTACCCTCTTGGTCAGTCACCATCTCCGCCTTGATAAGGGGCAATGGCCCCATTCCTACTAGTTCCCTCTTAGTATTGATCTCCCTACCTCCATCGTAGGTTTGCTGGGTTACCACCACCGCCTCAATCCCCGGTTGGCTGACAGTAGGACCATATCTATCCTCAAGAGGTATCAGTTCCACTCGCTCCGAAAGTCCCTGCTTTCCAATAAATTCCTCTAGTTCTTGCCGCCTTTGTCGAAACGACTTAATCAGGTCACGAGCAGCCTTAATCTGAGGAAAGTCATCTGATGTCACCCCAATAATCACTCTCTCCGCCGCCGCCAATGCCGAAGCGATAAACCGCTCGTGACCCCTATGAAGATGATCAAACGTCCCTCCTAAAGCCGCCAGCCTGTATCGTTTCATCGTTTTCCCTCATCTGTTTCAAACTTGGTCATCACCACAATCGGCACTCCCTGTTGGTTGTACCACTGATTAAAAGAGAAAATCTCTAAATAATAAACCGTCCCGCCAGCTAACCCGTTTACCACCACCCGATGGTTCCTTTGCTCTTCACCTTGAGTCTCCGGCACCGTCCGCCAGGACTTGTCATCATCTCGACTACTCCAACGAATGGCCCCCATTGCCGCTTCATCAGTCTGCCAAGATACACTAAAACCTGTATCGGTCACGTCGGTTATCTGCACCTGCCGAGGTATTAAGGTTGGCTTAGCCTCAGTAATTATCCCAGTTTGCTTCCGCACTAGTTGAATCGCTAGAGGCAACATCCCCACTGTCAAGGCCAGGATCACCGCCCAAAACACCCGCCGGGTGTCTTTAAACCGACTATAAACCAGGACGCTAAGACTAAAAAGCAACACGATAAAAAAAACCATTACCGCCGCCGTCAATTGTTCGTAACCCAATTTAAACCCGCTCTCAATTAAAGCTACCTGTGCTCCCGACTTATCTGACAAAGGAGTTAATTCGGAAATGGTCACATAGTAGTTTGCGACACCGGTAACTGCCTGTAACAACATAAATCTATCTTACGTTAATTTTCAAAATGACACAATTTCAGTACCTCTTCACTAACTGATAAATTAAAAATTGATAGTTGGAAATTAAAAAATTTTCCCTACGGCAAAGTCTCCACCCGTAACGGCTGCCCCCCATCGTTGTACCAAGTGGTGTGAGATAAAACCTCAAAATAGTAAGTCTCACCCGGCCGAAGTTGAGTTAGCGTCAACTTATGAACAGTTGTTTTTGCTCCCCCTGCCTCAACATGCGTCCTCGGAAATGTCTGACCATCAGTCCCTAATCTAACCGTACCGATAACCGGTACCCCCGTCTCCCATCTAACCGTAAAACCAGTCTGGGTTACCTCATCTACCACCAGATTTTTAGGTACGAGCTCCGCTCCCGCCCTAATCGTCACCGAAGTTGGCTTTAAGGTCAAATCCAATCCCAACGGCACCACCGCCGTAATCAGAGCGGCGGTCAATACCATCAACAGTCGCTTTAAGTTACGCGTCTTAGTCGCCATTAGTGTCACCATCCCTAAAAACAATACCGTCACAAACACAATCAGCGACCACATCCCAAACGGCAAACCGGAACTTTTGACTGCCGGTTCTGTCATTACCGGAACGCTCGTCTTCTCTGCCGGCGTTAAGGCTTGAACCGCCAGGTAGTATTCTCCAATTCCCCCAATACCAGCCATAACTTTCTTACTCTAAAAACGTAAACACATACATGAGCACCAGACCTCCTAGGAATATACCGAATGAACTTAACGATTTCTTAAGACTCTTCTCCATCCGAATCTCCGGTAATAGATCTGCCGCCGCAATGTAAATAAACCCTCCCGCAGCTATAGGCATAAGATACGCTGCCGCCCCACTCCCAGCCGTAAACACATAACCGATCACTGCCCCCAAGACCGCCGTCAACGCCACCGCGAAGTTAGCCATAATCGCCGCGCTCTTCCTCCAACCCGCATATAAAAGTACCCCAAAATCACCAATTTCCTGGGGAATTTCGTGTAAGGCCACCGCCAATGTAGTAATCCAACCTAAACGAATGTCCACCGCAAACGCTCCCGCTAAAATCAAACCGTCCAAAAAGTTGTGAATCGAATCACCGATTAAATTAAGTATCCCCACGTCGGAGTGAACCTCGCACACCCCGTGATGACAGTGTCGCCACTGCAGCACTTTCTCCAACAAGAAAAATCCCACAAACGATACCAAAACAACCAGAAATACCGTCTTCGGCTCAAGCAACTCGACCGCCTCTGGTAATAAATGTAAAAATGCCCCACCCATGAGCGCTCCCGCGGCCAACCCCACGAGTAAAATCAAAAACCCTCTCAGTTTTTGCTGATTCACCACCAAAGAAACCACCCCAATCAGCCCGCCGGCACTGACAATCAAAGACGCCAGCATCACCTGAAGAAACGTACTCATACTCCCATTGTAACTAGACACTTACCTCATGGCAAATGGTAAAATACACTTGCTCTGAAGTAATTATTGCCGGGTCGTCTAATGGTAGGACACATCCCTCTGAAGGATGGTATTGGGGTTCGAGTCCCTGCCCGGCAGCCTAGAAAAATTGTTTTATATGCATATAGTTGATAAAGCTACTAAATTTGCAAAAAATGAATATGAAAAGAACGATCTGTTCCATCGATGGCAACATATAGAAAATGTTATGAAGAAGGCAATGGAAATAGCAGCTCTTGTCAAAGATGTAGATTATGAATCATTAAAATTAGCGATAATCTTTCATGATATAGATTACAATTCGGAAGAAACCCCAGAAGATAATTACTACAATCACCCAAACAATAGCACAAGAATTGCGGAAAGATTTTTAGAAAAGAATAACTATCCACATACACGAATCAGAAAGGTAATAGAAATTATGTTGGATCATTCAACTCCCCATAGAAAAAGGTTTGGTGAAGCAAAAAGTATTGAAGGAAAAATAATTTATGATTCTGATAAGTCAATTTTTATAACGACTCCGGAATTATATAAGAAATATTTTCCTTTACTTTATCTTGATGAGACAAAATCTTTAGTAAAGTTTAAATAGTACAAAATTGGTTATTGGCTCGGAAGGTACTAGACCAACCTGCTCAGCCCAAACCCTAGCCTGGTAACAATCTGAAATAGACAGGGTCCAAACAGAATAACTAGCTACAAAACATAATGAGGAAAAACTTACTCCAAAAAAACTCGGATTTTCATTTCTTTGAGTCCGGTCAAAAACCAAAACTCCTCATCCACACTGGTACCCATGGAGACGAATACGAAGTCATCAACATCGTCACCGAGTGCCTAAAAAATTATGAATCCCGCTTGCCCGCCTTTATTTTTGTTCCCCAAGTCTCCCCCTCGGCTGTAGCCGCCAAATCGAGATTCAATCACCGCAGTACCGACATCAATCGGATTTTCTACGAAAACTCTGATGACCTTGAAGTTCAATGGAATCTACAAGTCTTGAAAAAAGGACCGTTCGACCTATTTGTCTCCTTCCACGAAGATCCGGAAAGTACCGACTATTACCTATATGACTCGGGGCGTTCAAAAATTGAAAGTGAGTTAATTAAAACTCACAACCAAAAAATTAAAAAACAAAGCATCGGTTTACTTAATGGTTTAGACGATCCATCCGACCCAGCTCTCGGCTACGCCTTCATTGAAGGCTACAAAAAATTTGTCCACAAAGAAGGTGGGTCGGATAACGGCATGATTATAGTCTGGGCCATAAATCACCACCGAGTAAACAACTGCTTAATACCGGAAATTCCTGGAAAACTCGAGTTAAAAAAGAAAGAATTTATCATCGACACCTTTTTCTCAGACGTAATTATTAGATATTTCAATTAGGAGATAACCCGAAAGATACGATTATTAAAAAGTCTCCCAGCCTTCAGCCTCCGAGTCTGACTGGGGGTTTAGGCTTGCTTACAAAAAGTGGTATAAAGAATTGATGTACAAACTCTCTCCGTCTGATTTCAAATATCTCTACCAAGACTGTAAACACTGCTATTACCAGAAAGCGACGGGGGTTATCAAAGAACTGCCCTCGATCGGCATGCCCGGCGTCTTTAGTAAAATGAATTCCCTTCTGCAAAACACCCTTATCGGCATGGATTTAAGAGAAATTAATTCTTCACTTCCCGCTGGAAAAATTGAGGTCAAAGAAGGTTTTTTAAAATCTAAACCCATTCCTCCCACTAACGATTGTTTTATCGGCGGGCGCTTTGACGTTGCTTCGCGCCTCGACGACGGCACCTATTCGGTAATTGATTTTAAAATCACCGACCCGACAGAAGACAAAATCCAAAAATTTTTTGCCCAACTCCACGCTTACAAATTTGCCTTGGAAAATCCCGCTTTTGGTTCACCTAAAAAAGTGAGCGCCATGGGAATTGTCGCCATCAACCCCGAAGCAATTTCTTTCCCCGGCGAAGATGTAATCTTTAAAGCCAAACCCCAATGGTTTGAAATTAAAGAAGATATGGACAGATTCTACGCCTTTATTTCTGAAGTCTCCAAACTCTTAAATGGCCCCACTCCACCAGAAAATCCCGATGGCTGCAAGTGGTGCTACTACCGCCTTTGCACCCAAAAACCAATGTCTTATCAAAGCGATCTGCCTTTTTAAATTTACCCTTAACACTACCCTTCCGCTGCCATCGCTTCCACCCTGGTTTTCTGCACCGTCCCGTCCGGATGTTCCGGCGGTGAATAGATGGTATAAAGTTTAAGCGGCAACGTACTAGAGGTATTAATCACATTATGCTTGGCTCCCGCCGGCACCACCACACAGTCCCCATCCCTGACGGTAAACACGTCATCGACTACCACCACTTCTCCCTCACCACTTTCAAACCGAAAAAATTGATCATGGTCTTCATGAATCTCTTCGCCGATCTCCTCGCCCGGCGCCAGACTCATTAGTACAAGCTGACTCTTTGGACCGGTATAAAGTACCTGCCGATAGTTCGAATTAGCTAGCGTCTTCTCTTCAATGTGGGCAAAATAAAAATCCTTCGGGCGCAGGCCCGGAGTATTTATGTTCCCCTTGGAATAACCCTTCATCGCTCCTCCCTTCATTTGGCATAAGCAATTAAAAGCGCCCCACCGGTCATGAGTAGAGCCCCCAAAACCACCACTCCCGTAATCTTTTCTTTTAAAATTAGTCCGGCAAAAAGGATGGTTAACACTAAACTCAACTTATCAATCGGCACCACTTTACTGACCTCACCCACTTTCAAGGCATAAAAGTAAAACAGCCACGATAACCCCGTCCCCACTCCAGATAATACCAGAAACACCATGCCAGTTCGGCCAATCTTGGTTAGACCAGTCGCCGTACCCTGTGCTATTACAATCCCCCAGGTAAACACCAAAATTACCGTCGTCCGAATCGCCGTCGCTAGATTACTGTCAACATTCTTGATCCCAATTTTTGCTAAAATCGACGTCAACGCCGCAAACACCGCGGACAAAAATGCTGCTACATACCAATTCATAGATACGGTTGAGAGTTACTTTCTCTTGGGTTTATCAATCTCACGCACGAAATACATGATACCAAGAACCAAAAACAAAATCAGTAATATCCAAGTAATCAACCCAAAAGCTCCCCAAGAACCGTTCATCATCCCACCAAATCTATACATCATCATTTCCACCCCCTTTCCATAACCTTGATAAGTAGCTGTCCGCTCTCATCATAAACTATTTTTGCCATCACCAACAACCCCTGTCTTCGGGATTTATAAACTTCCGGAGCAAGGGACTTCGATTCCCCGATATTTATAAGGTAATAGTTGTTCCGCCTTGTGTTCTCCGCCAGCTGGCGGATCACGCCATTAGAATCGCCTTCAGCCCCGATTAAATCGGGGTTTCGGCTGTCTTGGAATAAACTATTTTTGCCATAACCAACAACCCCCGTTTTCGGGGTTTAAACTACGACAAAACCTAAAAGGAAAATTCTACAGGGAATTTTGCTTTAAGCCTTATCTATTGCCGCGAAAACCGCCTTTACTCTGGTAACCGCCGCCTTGATGCGGCCTGTCGCCAAACCGATTTTCCCGAGGGACCTGCGGTCGAGCTTTATTGACGGTAATGCTACGGTTATCAAGCGTTTGCCCGTTGAGTTTTTCTATCGCTGTATCCGCTTCCGCGTCAGTCGACATCTCCACGAATCCAAAACCCTTGGATCGACCGGAAAACTTGTCGGTTATTACTGTGGCTGATACCACTGTTCCCGCTTGAGCGAAAAAATCCTTGAGCGTGTCGTCGGTTGTACCCCACGACAAACCGCCTACAAATAACTTAGCTGCCATGAAATCTATTCACCTCCTCTCCACATAACAAAAAATATTCACTAAATAAGATATTTCTCTATAATTAATTACTCCTGGAAACAATTGACCCTAAAAAGGGAGAAGTTCTAACCATTGCTACTGCGGAGTTTTACTCTATCCTTTTGACTGGTAACCCCCATAGTATATCATATTAAAACTCTACCGCAACATGAAACTCCCTCCACCTTACAGTCAGGATGTTCCTTCGGTCTAAGCAGTTCGGCCCTAAACTCACTGCTGAAGGGCCCGGGGTAGAAGACTTCTCACCACGCTTCAAATGTTAACTTCTAACTGATTGCCATTTCCTATACTATTAATAGTATGAGTTCCCAACCCAGCCGCTTCGCTCGCCACCGCCATTGGCATCTGCTCTTAAGTCCTCTTTCTATTTCTCTCTTTGGCTACTCAATCATCATGTTTATCGTCGCCTTAGGCGACGCCGTCATGGCCTATTCCGCTCCAGTCTACATCGAGTCGTTCGTCGGTAGTCCCTTTTACATGGGCCTGCTTCTCGCCAGTTCCTCGGTGGTCGGCTTTATCGCCGACGTCGTTATCGGCAAAATCTTTGGCAACAAAAACTATTACTTCTTCCTGTTCTGGACTATTATCATCGGCCTCTCCTTCCCTTTAAGCCTTCTCACCCTACCTCCCCTCATTCCTCTCTTCCTCCTCGCCATGTCTTCGTGGGGAATTTACTTTGAACTAATGGAGTTTTCCAGTTTCCACTTCGTCAGCGAAGTGGAACGCCGCTTAGATAACGCCAAATCGTGGGGTACAATTTACTCCTTCAAATCCTGCGCCTATCTCGTCGGCCCTCTCATTGCCAGCTTCCTCATCGCGAGCGACACCAAATTCCCCTTCCTAGCTGCCACCTTATTCTTTCTCTTTAGCCTGCTCGCTTCCCTCTTCTTTCATCTCACCCTGGGCAGAAAAGTCCACCCTCATCTGCCTCCCCCTCCCCCTAAACGCACCATCCTGGATGAATTCATTATCTGGCGCCTCCTCTTCCGCCATGTCTGGCCCGTCTGGCTCTTTACCTTAACCGCCATCATGGTCGACGCCACCTTTTGGAGCGTCGGCACCCTCCTGTCAGAAGAGCTAAAATCATCTCACCCCTTCGGTGGCTGGCTCATCACCGCCTACATGGCTCCCAACTTGCTGGCCATTATTTTGGTGCAGCGAGCCGCCCGTTGGGGCAAAAGACACATTGCTTTTCTTACCGGCATTATTAGTGGCCTTTTCCTTTTTGTCGCCGGCTTTACTACCTCCACTCCTCTCCTTCTCCTTTTCGTTTTCATCTCATCTTTCTTCTCCGGCATTGCCGTTCCAGAAATTTTAGCCGCTTCTGAAGATTACATCACTCGTTTAAGAGGGCTCGGAAACGACATGATAGCTTTAGAGCGAACCGCTAGTAGCCTCGCCTATATCATCGGCCCTATTCTTGCCGGCGCTTTCGCTGGTGTTGTTGGCAATCAACGCACCCTCTCCCTCGTTGGTTTAGTTTCAACCACTCTCGCTGTCGCCATTCTCATCGCTACACCCAGAAAAATTCTCCTTCCCCAAAAAGCCCTCAGCCAACTGGAAGAAAAATTAAAGCTGGTTAAATGAGTCTTACTTTCACTGAAGCCGCCATCCTTACTCTCGAAACCCTTGCCGATAAACTCAATACTTCCCTTGATTTTGGCCTGACTTCCTCTCAAGTCAGCCTTCGTCTCTCAGAGGTCGGTTTAAACCGCATTCACGAAAAAAAGTTTCACTGGTGGTTCATCCTGGTAAGACAACTACTCTCCTCCTTTATTTACCTTTTAATCGCCGCCGCTCTCCTTGCCCTCCTCTTAGGCGAACGCTGGGACGCCGCTTTTATCCTAATCTTTATCGGCTTAAACACCACTATCGGTTTCTACCAGGAATATCGCTCCGAACAAACCGCCTTTCTCCTCCGCCGCCTCATCCGGCCTAAAAGCCGCCTCCGCCGGGACAACCGTGAACAAGAAATCTATAGTGAAAATCTCGTTCCCGGTGATCTTCTTTTGCTCGAGCCGGGAGACATTATCGCCGCCGATGTCCGTTGGATAAAACTCAATAACTTAAACCTCGATGAATCAGTTCTCACCGGCGAATCAGTTCCTGTCGCTAAAGTCGTCAAGCCCTTAAGTTCTCCACCCCGGCAATTTCATCAAGCTGAAAACATCGGTTTTGCCGGCACCACTGTGGTCGCCGGCTACGCCGAGGGGCTGGTCATTGCTACCGGCAACCATACCGCTTTAGGCCAAATTGCCAAAGTTAGCCTGGAAACCGAACGGGTTAGTAGCTTTACTTTGGGTATCAACCAAATCAGCCGCTTTATCTTGTGGCTAGTCATCATCACCCTCGGCCTAGTCGTCATCGCCCACTATCTCCTCCGACCCGCCCCCAATCTGGTCGAATTAACCCTTTTTGCCATCGCTCTGGCGGTCAGCGTCATCCCCGAAGCCTTACCAGTCGTCACCACTTTTTCTTTGTCTCGCGGTGCACTCCGCTTAGCCCGCCATAAAGTTGTCGTCAAACGCCTGTCTGCAGTTGAAGATCTCGGTGGCATCGAAATTCTCTGCACCGACAAAACCGGCACCTTGACAGAAAACCGCCTGACAGTCGCCGATATCTATGGTCCCAAACCCGATTCCACTCTCGAAACCGCCCTCGTCTCTGCTTACATGTTGGCTCACCAAAAAGCCCCAGAGATCGATCCCTTTGACCGTGCCGTCTGGCACCAAGCCACCACCATTCAACGACAACGCTGTCAAAACTATCAGCTCAAAAACCTCACTCCCTTTGATCCCAGGCGCCGTCTCTCCTCGGTCGAAGTTAAACTGGATAACAAGCTCTTAGTCATCATCCGCGGCGCTCCCGAAACCCTCGTTTCCCATTCCACCCTCTCCCCTACCAAACGAAAGCAATTAATCACTTGGCTTGACCACCAAGGTACGCTTGGACGTCGGGTTTTAGCCTATGCCCAATCTTTGAGAAACGCTCACTCCTCTCCCCTCACCTTTGTCGGCTGTATTTCTTTTGTCGATCCCATAAAAAAAACCGCTTCTATCGCCATTAATAATGCCAGAGAGCTGGGTTTAACCATCAAAATTCTTACCGGCGACCATCCAGAGGTCGCTACCGCTGTCGCTCGCACGGTTGGCTTAGTACCCCAAACTTCCCCTACCCCGGTTGTTATTACCGGCGACGCCTTTGACCATTTGTCCGATCAAGCTAAACTACAGGCCGTCACCAACTACCAGGTTTTTGCTCGCGTCTCTCCCCAGCAAAAATACGCCATTATCAAACTCCTCCAAACCAGATATCAAGTTGGTTTCCTGGGTGAAGGCATCAACGACGCTCCTGCCTTAAAAATTGCCAACGTTGCCATCGTTGTCGACCACGCCGCCGACATCGCCCGCGACACCGCCGACATCATCCTCCTTAAAAAAAGTTTGGCAGTTATCATTGATGGTATTAAAGAAGGCCGAGAAGTCTTTGCCAATACGGTCAAATATATCAAAGCCACCCTGTCTGCCAACATCGGCAACTTTATTGCCATCGCCGTCGCCTCACTCTTTGTCAACTACCTTCCTTTACTTCCCCTCCAAATTCTTCTGGTTAATCTGCTCTCCGACTTTCCCATGATTGCCATCGCCACCGATACCGTTGATCCTGGAGAACTTCACTCTCCTCGCCACTATCACCTTTCCGACATCGCTCTCATCGCTCTCGCTTTAGGACTAGTCAGCAGCGTTTTTGACTTCTTATTTTTTGGCCTCTTTTTCCGCCAGGGTCCAACCATCCTCCGTACCTACTGGTTTATCGGCAGTATTTTAACCGAACTGGTTTTAATCTTTTCCATCCGCACCCGCCGCTTCCTCTTCAAAGCCAAACCCGCCTCTTATCCCATTTGGATTTTAACTGGCCTAGCTGCCCTCGCTACCCTAGCTCTACCCCAATCCCGCTTCGGCCAAACTGTCTTTGACTTCACCCCGTTATCCCCACCCTTTCTTACCCTCGCCCTTAGTCTGGTTGTTGCTTACTTCATCGCCACCGAAACCGTCAAACTTCTCTTTTTTACCATTCGCTCCCACCGCTAATCTCAATTCTCCAATACAGGATATCTAATTTTAGTTTCCTGCCAGTCTGAAGGTCAATCAATTTTTCGCAGGCTATCCGCCAGGCATGATAATAGCCTGGCTAGCCTCTCAAAGTCGCTTTTCTTCCAATATAAACGCCGTTAGCCAAGAAAAATTGTGTTGACCAAAAGCTTACTTAAATTCAGATCGTTGACTATAATCAAGATAGTATATGCAGTATATTAAAGTCTTTACCTACACCGTCGGTCAACTCCAAACCAACTGCTACGTCGTCGCCACCGCCTCCGGCCAAGCCGTCATCATCGACCCCGGCGACGACGCCGACTATCTCTACCGCCAAATCCAAAACGAACAATTAAAACCCCAAGTAATTGTGGCCACCCATGGTCACTTCGACCACCTAGGTGCCGTCACCGAATTGAAAACCGCCTTTAACATTCCCTTCACCATCCACCAAGAAGACACTTTTTTAGTCAATCGCTTTCGCTCTTCCACCCTCCACTTTCTAAACTTCGACCCCGGCCCCGCTCCGGCCATCAATTACCACCTAACCAACCCTGTCGTGGTTGGCAATCTGAGATTTACCATTCTCCCCACTCCCGGCCACACCCCAGGCAGCATTTGCCTTTACTCCTCAAGGGAAAAAGTTGCCTTCGTCGGCGACCTCATTTTTGCCGAAGGCGGCCTTGGCCGCACCGATTTTCGCTACAGTTCTTCAGAAGATCTACACCACTCTCTAGAAAAAATTCTCTCTCTTCCCAAATCAACCACTCTCTACCCCGGCCACGGACCCGATACTACCGTCGCCGCCGAACTCCCCTTCCACTAAACTATTCCCTAGACACTATTCTATAGTCTTCTCCGGTCCCTGGTTATGATACGCCTTGATAAATCGCTCGATTCGCTCCTCATCAAACTCGTCTAACTTATCAATCCTCCCCCAAGCTGTCACTGCAATCGGCACCTCCATGTTTATCCTGGGTACTACTATCACCCGTTCGTAGCGCTCAACAAACGGCTGCAATTTTTCCACCACTGCTTGACACTCCTCCCGCTCAAAAGCCGACGGTAACTCTTCCCCCTCCGGCGCTTTATCCGGAGTAAAGACACTCATCTTCCCTTCCGGCTTAAACGTCATTGAATAAAGAGGGTCAAGCCCCGCCGAATCACTGGCTG
>Ga0209542_10004136_pt1 | contig 30156 bp, 21 predicted proteins | sample RifCSPhighO2_01_FD_184028 | JGI IMG/M metagenome (GOLD analysis project Ga0209542, IMG submission 184028) | Soil microbial communities from Rifle, Colorado - Rifle CSP2_plank highO2_0.1 (SPAdes) (version 2) | ecosystem: Environmental > Terrestrial > Deep subsurface > Rock core/Sediment ... | reverse complement strand
AATTGCGGCATTACTCAACAGGTAAACCGTGATCAACACCGACTCGACCAGAATCAGCGGTATCAGGGCACTCTGCACAAAAGCGCGCCAGATCCACTGACGCAAAGGGTAACGCGACGCGCGCGGCATACGAGGGTCTCATCCTGAAGGCAAGGCGAATGTGCAGGATGCAATCATAGCCGGCAAGCACCCTAAACGTCCGCCAGGCAATTGCTGGGTCGACGCTTTGGAACCTTTGGCGTAAACTCGCGTCCCAGTACCAGCGACACAAGTTTCGGGGCCGATTAGGATTCGACGCCGGTAGCGAAGCTCTAGGTGCATGCCGACTTGGTAACAGAAGTCGTAAATCCACTGTTGCAACTTTCTATAGTTGCCAATGACGAAAACTACGAGGGCTACGCTCTCGCTGCGTAAGCGGCGCGACTAGTCCTTCTGGTAGCTTCGGCTCCAGCGATCACTAGGGGATGCCTGTAAACCTGAAGTGATTGTCATGCAGAACAGGATCGCCGCGTAGTACGTTGTGGACAAAGCGGCTAAAACTTACACAACTCGTCCAAAGCACCCTGCCCGTCGGGCGGCTGCGGATTAACTCAATAGACACGGCTAAGCATGTAGTACCGAAAGTGGAGAACTGGCGGACGGGGGTTCAAATCCCCCCGGCTCCACCAAATACACATCTAAGGGCGTCCACGGACGTCCTTTTTTGTGCCTGAAATCCAGCAAATACGGGGCTTTCAGCGCCACCAGTGTCCATGAGCATCCAGCAGGATCTACGTCTTTTGGTATTCCAAATGGTATTCCAAGCCTGCAGGTGCTAATTTTTGGAATACCAAAACCTCTCGTGGAATACCAATGTGCGCTCAAGCTACTCGCCTTTCTGAACTCAAGATCAAAGCCGCCAAGCCTTTAGAGAAGGATTACGTACTGGTTGATGGTGACGGCCTTCAGATGCGAGTGAGAATCAATGGTTCTAAGCTGTGGAATTTTAACTACTACCACCCTGTGACCAAGAAGCGCATCAACATGGGGCTCGGTGCATATCCTGAGCTGTCTCTTGCCCAGGCAAGGAAAATGACTGTTGAGGCAAGGGAGCTCCTGGCTACTGGCATTGATCCAAAAGAGCAGCGAGATAGCCAGAAGCAGGCCAAGAAGGCTGAAACCGAACATACTTTTCAGAACGTAGCGACGGCTTGGTACGAGCTCAAAAGAGACTCAGTGACGCCAGCGTATGCCGAGGACATCTGGCGTTCGCTTACGCTTCACGTTTTTCCGGATTTGGGCACCACACCGATCTCAGCCATCAGTGCGCCACAAGTCATCAACCTGCTTCGGCCACTCGAAACCAAAGGCAGCCTTGAAACCGTTAAACGGCTCTCGCAGCGACTCAACGAGATCATGACCTATGGGGTCAACTCGGGACTGATTCATGCGAACCCGCTCAGTGGGATTCGCTCAGTCTTCAAGAAACCGAAAAAGAAAAACATGCCGGCGCTTGCTCCCGATGAGCTAAGGGAGCTCATGGTGGCAATTGCCAATGCCAGCATTAAAAGAACAACTCGCTGCCTTATTGAATGGCAGCTCAACACGATGACCCGCCCAGCAGAAGCAGCCACTGTGCGCTGGGTCGACATCGACTTCGAAAAGCGAATATGGACAATCCCAGCTGAACGTATGAAGAAACGCCGCACGCACATCGTGCCGCTCACGGATCAAGCTCTGGCGCTCTTGGAAGCAATCAAACCCTACAGTGGACACAGGGAGTACGTGTTTCCTGCAGACCGCAATCCACGCACCCACTGCAACAGTCAGACTGCCAACATGGCACTAAAGCGCATGGGCTTCGCAGGGCGCCTGGTCAGCCACGGTATGCGATCAATGGCAAGTACGATCCTCAACGAACACGGCTGGGATGCTGAGATGATCGAAGTCGCGCTCGCCCACGTCGACAAGGATGAGGTTCGCAGCGCTTACAACCGAGCGGAATATATCGAACGCAGACGCACGATGATGGCCTGGTGGAGTGAGCACATTCAGACAGCGGCTACCGGCAACCTATCGGTGTCCGCTATCAGGGAAAGTCGAGACAGAAAGGTCGTTTCAATACGCTGATCGAAGGGCGGCACTCAACCCGGAACTGGCCCTCAGACCTGCATCAAACTGCCCAGTCGGTAAGGGTCAAAAATGGTACTTGTCGAAGCGCCTTTTGAACGCCTCGGCGGAACCTTCCATGATGTTTAGGACCGCGTTAGCCGAGTGAGCCTGGTCAAGCCCTCCTATTGCTAGCTGTGTTCCGCGCCCGCCGCTCACATCAAGGGCGAAAACCAGATCGGTATCCGCATTTACTGGCAGGTTTGCATTGTGCGTGGTCAAGATGAGCTGTCTCCGATTTTTCACCTTGCGAAGCAAAGGAACCAACTCGTGGTAGATAAAGTTCGAGTCCAGCTCATCTTCAGGCTGGTCTATTAAAATCGGACCATCACCCTGAGCAAGAAGTAGCTTAAGAACCGCTGTATTCCTCTGGCCTTCTGAAAGTACACGGCTTTGGATGTTGCCCACGAGCGTTCCATCAGCTCGATAAAGCTCTACATCTACCTTGTCTTCTATTCGAGTGAGGCGTGCCGCCCGCCATTTACTTTTCTGTTCGGCGAAATGCTTTCGAATATCGTCTGATAAACCTGCTATTTCTAATGGGGCAGGTAGCTCGCCCATCAGCACCGACTTGATATACAGCCATGGAGATTGTGAGCCTGGCTTAAGGTCGGACAAATGCTGTTGAAAGCCTGCAAATAGCGCTGTACCGATTTGCTCCCAGACTCTACCGATTCTGGCACGGCGGTCAGGGGCCATTCCTTCCCAGACTTCTTGAAAGTGGACTTCGTCGGCCATCGGCTGGATACACACATTGATAGAGCGATCAGCCTTCTGTGTAATTTCCTGAGCAGTTCGAGCTCTAACCATAAGCTGTTCAGACCAAAGATCATGCAGCTTGCTCAGCATTGATTCCCGTCTTTCCACTTCGGGTGTGAGTGCCTCGATTTTCTTTAGTAGATCCTCAAGGTTGGCTTGCTTGATCTGACGAAGCCTGTCGATTTCCTGAAGGCGTGCAACATCTTGAGGTTGAAGACCTCTTTCTTCACAAGCGCGAAGGAATCCAGCCTTAATCGCACCCAGCTCAACCGAAACAGAACTCCAGCCCCCGAGTTGCTGTTCCAGTTCATCGGCGTCTTTCTGCATTTCGGCAGCTAGCTCTGCGAGCTTATCTGAGTGCTTCTGGCGAAGCGCAACGGCTCCCTGTGTGTAGTCGTTGAACCAATCAGATCTTGGCCAAGCCTCAACATTACCGTCGTTTAACACGCCACGATTAGACAGCTGTTTAGCAAGATCATTGAGTGAATCGGTATCTTCGACCAGCTGCGTTTTCGCTTTCTCAAAATATTGCCGAGCCGCCTCAGCTCGCTGGTATTGAAGCGCCTCCGCCTGCACCTCTTTTCGAGCCTGCCATTGGCGGTTCAGCTCTTGCAGCTCCTGGGACAATTCCTTTTCTACTTTCCGTAACTCATCTAACTGATCGGAAGCAGCAAAAACCTGAATGATCTCGGCCCGCAGGGTATTTTCTCGCCCCTTCAGTGCTTGAAGCTCTGCACTACATGCCTCATCCACCATGCCCAGCAAGCTACCTTCACCACCAATATCAGTAAGCTCACTCAGCTGCTGCTGGCTGTAGAACTGAATTGGAATTTGCTTCAGGTAGGCTGGAATATCGTGCACTTCACCTTGCAGCACTTCATGAGCGGCGTCTGGGCGAAGCGAAATGATGTCAACTTGACCGGGTACGCTTTCCCAACCGACTTGGATTTCCGCATCGCCCGAGAACGTACCTCTGAGCCGCTCGAACTTCGCTTTAGTTGACGCGGAAAATTGACCACCAGTGTCCCGAGCAAAAGCAAAGCGGAGTAGCTCCATCAGCGTCGACTTACCAGTTCCGCGCCCACCAATAACAGTGTTCAAATTCGGTGAAAAAGCAATTTCTTGGTCTGCGAGAAACTTCAGCCCGCTGCATTTCAGAAAAACAATTCTAGGGTGAGTCTGCTCTTCTGATGGCCTTGCGTCTTGGAGGCGTAAGCGAGAGGTCCCATCTAAAAACGCTTGTCGTAGTGCCACGATAGAGGGCTTTGAGGCTTTTACCCACGTCCAACGGTAGCCCAAGGAGTTGGCAATGGGGCGGCCGTCTTCTCCGACCTTCAGAGACTTTGCATCTGATGACTGAACATAGGCGGGCTGACGTCCGCGCCTCGACCAGTCAGCATTGCTCCCCTCTAGGATCGACTTGAATCTCTGCGGCATTGGATAGGTAGTTACCTCAACAGCCAGCAGACCCGGTATCTGGTAATCCGCGATATTGTTTGCTGATGACAACATCCCATCTGCTTGGTCAGCATGAGCGGCTATCACTATCCCTGCATGCTGTTCTTGAACAACTTCCAGCAACTCCTTCAAGCTGATTGTTCGACCTTCTCTGCGTAGCAGTGCAGGCTCGCCGGCTCTGAATCGTTCATGCTCGGCCAAGCCAAGCTTCGTGAGAATCATGTTAACGCGCTGAACATGTCGCTGCTTCTTAGCTGGATCAAATAGGCAAAGAACGTGATAGCCAATGTCGACTTCAAATCCTGGGAAAATAGAGATTGGCGTGCGATTAAGCTCTCTAGCGACTGACTTGTTCTGCTCCACCAAATGGGTGAGAAACCAGTCACGCGGATCTGCTTTCTCCGAAAAATTGTGGTCAGTGATACCGATCATTTCTAGATCGAGCTCATGACAGCGCCGGAGAAACTGCTTGGCCTTTGCTTGAATGCCCTGCTCGCAAGGTTTCCCGTCGATTATCGGACGACGAATGTGAAGGCGCAGATCATCGTCTGCCCAATGTCGATTGTCTTCAGGCGTTTGTACCTGAAAGTCGGCTTTGAGCCAGCGCATTCCCTGATATTCGACCACTAATAAACTCCAATTCCATTTTCGCGCTTGGCGGACGACCCAAGCATACTGCCAAAGAGGCATCTTAGGGTTTGCAGGTGAGCGCTCTCTAAAGGAGCGCATCTATTCGATTCGAAAAAAGCTCAACCACACATAACTGCCATGACATCACCACCAAGAAGGTCCGCCCCATGTCATTGCACTGCCCTCGCTGTCATTCCCCAAAAGTTGCTTCATTCCATCAGGCCATGAAAGTCGGCGCAGCCATCGGCACCGTAGGCGGTGTTGCACGTGGCGTCAGCGCTGCACTGGCTGGCGGCCAGGCCGGTGCACTGATTGGCACTATCGCTGGGCCTTTCGGCATCACGCTCGGATATGTATCAGGCGCCATCCTCGGCGGCCTAGCCGGAGGGGTTGGTGGTTGTGCGCTCGGCGCGCAGCTGGGCGATACCCTTGACCGACACGTCCTGGCCCACAACCTCTGCTTGCTCTGCGGTCATCGCTTCAACCTGCCGACCTGATCTGGCCGCATCACACCTTTTCTATCCATATCGTCCGGACGGTGCTGCGCAGGGCGCGGCGCTTTATGCCGGCCTGCACCCTAAGGAATCTCAACCATGGCTCATCTCGTCGAAACTATGGCCTACGCTGGCGCTGCTCCGTGGCACGGCCTGGGCAATCAGCTCACGCAAAAACAACCCATCGAAGTCTGGCAACGCGAAGCCGGCATGGACTGGCAGATCCAGGAAAGCCCTGTGCATTTCAAATCGGACACCATCGGCACGCTGGGCGCGATCCACTCTTTCCCTGAGCAAAAGGTGCTGTTCCGCTCGGACACCAAGGCACCGCTGTCGGTGGTATCCAACCGATACCACACCGTGCAGCCGCGCGAGGTGCTGGAGTTCTACCGGGATCTCACCGAGGTCTCTGGCTACGAGCTGGAAACGGCAGGCGTACTCAAAGGTGGCCGCAAGTTCTGGGCGCTGGCGCGTACCGGTCAAGGCGCAGTAATAAAGGGTAATGACCAGGTGAACGGCTATTTGTTGCTGGCCACATCCTGCGACGGCACCCTGGCAACCACAGCAACGCCAACTACCGTTCGTGTGGTGTGCAATAACACCCTGACCATCGCCCTGGACGGCACCAACCGCGCCATCAAGGTGCCGCACAACACCCGCTTCGATTCATCGGTGGTAAAGAAACAGCTCGGCATCGCCGTCTCGCAATGGGACGACTTTATGTACCGCATGCGTGCGCTGGCCGAGTGCAAGGTGCAGTGGCATGAGGCACTGGGCTTCTTTATGAACGTGCTGTGCGAGACCAATCCGACCGGCGCTCTGCCGGAGGTGCTTCCCAACGAACGTGCACTGCGCAAGGTCCAGGAGCTGTACGAGGGTCGTGGTCGTGGGAGTCAGCTCGACTCGGCACGCGGCACCGCCTGGGGCCTGCTCAACTCCGTAACCGAGTTTGTCGATCACGAGCGTCGTGCACGCAGCAATGAGTACCGCATGGACTCGGCCTGGTTCGGCCAGGGCGCTCAGATCAAACAACGTGCCCTGGATACCGCTCTACAACTGGTCGCCTGACCGCTTACTTACCCACCCCATAACGCCCGATCAGCCTGATTGCTGATCGGGCGTTTCTATTTCCGCAAGGTGAACGCTATGACAGCTACTCCGGTGAGCAGCACCAGCAAGCCGCGCCCGGCGCTGCGCTTGATCAGTACCAAGGAACTACCGCGTGAAGATTGGCTAGCGGTGCGTAAACAAGGTATCGGCAGTTCGGATGCTGGTGCAGCGGTGGGACTAAATCCCTACAAATCGCAGCTGGAGTTGTGGATGGAGAAAACCGGGCGTGACACCACGTTACCGAAGGCAGATCCACACGATGAAGAAAGCCCGATGTATTGGGGAAATGTGCTGGAGCCAGTCGTGGCCTGGCACTACAGCAAACGCACGAAGAACAAGGTGCGGCGCATCAACGCCGTACTGCAACACCCTGACCCTGAGTTGCCCTGGATGCTGGCTAATATCGACCGCGAGGTCATCGGTGCTGACGATGTGCAGATCCTCGAATGCAAGACCGCCGGCATAAACGGGGCACGCCTCTGGAAGGAAGGCGTGCCCGAGTATGTGCAGCTGCAGGTGATGCATCAGCTCGCAGTCACCGGTAAGCAGGCTGCAGATGTGGCCGTGCTGCTCGGTGGTCAGACGCTGGAGATCCACCGTATCGAACGGGACGAGCAGATGATTGCTCGCCTGATCGAGCTGGAACGCAAATTCTGGCACTACGTGGAGACCGACACACCACCGCCTGCTGATGGCTCAGCGTCAGCTGAAATGGCATTACGTTGTTTGTATCCGGAGGACAACGGCCAGACCGTCGACTTCAGTGGCCGCGCCGGCTTAGCAGCGGCCTACCTGGAGCTTAAAGCAGTGCGCCAATCCATCAGCGAGAAAGAAACACGCGAAGCCCAGCTCAAGCAGATGCTGCAACAGGCCATGGGCGATGCCACCCGCGCGGAGTTCAGCCATGGCTTTATCAGCTGGAAAAAGTCCAAGGACAGTAACGTGCTCGATGTTGAACGCATGCTAAAGGACAAACCCTACTTGCAGGTTCGCTACACCAAGCTCAAGGAAGGCAGCCGGCGTTTCCTGGTCGGCTAATCCAACCCCACTCAACCATTTCCGCCCCTTGGCCAGTCCATGCAGTTAGCGCTGCGTGGCTGGCATTTTTTCGTTTGCAGGAGAATCACCATGCTCAAAGGCCTGGCTATCACCCCGCCGGTTCTCGGACGGATCTCTATCGGTAAGGTCATCGAGAAAAACGGCAAACGCCTGCCGGAGAAAGATGATCAATTCACCATCACCTCCCAGGTGCAAGGCAAGGATGGATGGCTGCTGCATCCGCTCAATGATGAGCTGCGTAAGGGGCAGGAAGACAAATTGCGCAGCATTCCGGTGCGTCTGCTGTTCAACGAACCTGAGCTGAACTTTCGCGCTGACTACACGCTGTTTGATCGACAGTCCGGACGACCGCTGTGCGTGGGCAATGGAGAGACCTGCAAGCGAGTTACCCAGGACGGAATGCAATCGCTGCCCTGCCCTTCGCCCGATGCTTGTCTGTTGGCAAAAGGCGGTGCCTGTAAACCTTACGGCCGGCTGAACGTGTTGATTGGTGATGACGATCCGCTCGGCAGTTTCGTGTTCCGCACCACCGGTTTCAACAGTATCCGCACACTGGCTGCTCGCCTGCATTACTTCCAAGCTATTTCCGGCAGTCGACTGGCATGCCTACCGTTGGAACTCCGTCTGCGTGGTAAATCCACCCGGCAAAGCCATGGCACACCGATCTTCTATGTCGATCTCACCGTTCGCAACGGAATGGACATGGCTGAAGCGCTGCTAACCGCCAACGAACTAGACGCACAACGGCAAACCGCTGGCTTCGATCAGATGGCGCTGGATGAGGCAGCACGACGTGGCTTTGGCAATGGCGCATTCGAGGACAGCGAAGAAGACAGCGGCGCTGTGATCGAGGAGTTCTTTTCCGACCCTGCTACGGCATCCACGAACGCTCCAAGCGAAGCACCACAACCCAACCCCAGATCATTAGCCGACAAGCTGGAAGTTCTTACCAATCAAACCCACTGATCTATCGCCTGCCTGACTTCAGGCAGGTTTTTGGAGAACCGAGATGACGCTATTACGATTTCTACTGTGCCTGTTTGCGTTCATCGGTGCGTTGGCGGCGGCCGGTACACTGGTCGTGAGTATTGTGCTGATGCTGCGCTTTCCACCCTTGCTAATTACCGTGGTGCTGGCCTGCTGGCTCCTGAGCCGTTTTATCAAAACACTGCGTAAACGCTGTGCCAAATCAAACTCTGCATAGCAAAGATGAACTCACCAAGCAGACTTCGTACGTTCGAGCGACCAGCACAATCACTCATGCACCAGCTATTCGCTGCTCCTCTTAAGCACCCACCAGCCCAAGAGCCAAGATCAAATGAAAAAAGATAAGTGGTGAGCACTCACACCCAAGCTACGGCAATAGCTCACAACCCCCAAAAATGACACCACTCAATAAATGTCTGCCGTAGCGCAGGCAAAAAATCCTATGACGTGGAGCTAATTGACTAGGACTAACTCAGAGTGCCAAGCAGCTAACCGCGTTGGCTCCTGCAAAGCGGCAGCCAGCGTTTGATGCACTTCGTGATGAGGCTCACTGGCTGCCAAGTCTGCCTGCCATTGCTGGACATAAGTCAGAATTTCGACTTGTGTGTGTCGAGCTTGTGCGCTTTGTAGCCGACGCTGCTCCCTACGTATCAAAACATCCTGATGCTTGGCATATTCCATCTTGAACTCCCGTGTCCATCGACTGGTTAGATTGAGTAGCGCATCTAGTTTGGCGACTTTGGGTTGATCAGCAGGAGTGGTGACAGAACATCGCACGGATAGCTCAGGCAGCACGTAGTCGAGCTGTATGATCCCATCTCCAGGACGCAGATATGGGTGGAACCAATCAGTAAAGCTACCAGCGGAATGTACGGGTTTATCGCCCTTGTTCGGAGCCTCGTTGCAAGTGCTGCAGATTAAATGCAGGTTGTCCTCACATACGCTGAGTAGAGGAAACGCGCTCTTGATGACCCAGTGGTCAATGTGCGGTGTGTCACCAAGCGGACCGCCGCACAGCACACAAACCTCACGTGCATGGGGTGCAGGGTTAAGCCTGTGCGCATTGCGGAAAGCGCTCACGTAGTCGGCGTAGCTCACGCCAGCTATTGCTGTGGGTGCGCCATTGGGGGAGTAGGGCAAGCCATTTCGCAACCCCTTTTCGTAAAAACTTTCCATCAGCGTTTTGAACGCTTTCCAGTCCGGCTCGCTCGCAATCGGGCGTTTGGTTGGCCACGGGGCGGGGGCGGGGGCGGGTTGAAACTGCGTTGCAAGCGCCGCGACAGTCTGTACCCAAGTGGACAAGGCTACTTTCTGCGCTGGCAACATATTCGCCACAGTTTGTGCCTGGCTCAACAGCGATTGGCCAGAATCAACGCGCTGGAGAAAACCCCATAACCAATTTGCCTCGATAGCGCTGGCCAGAACCGGAGGCTGTAACATCTGCTGACTGATGTGAGCGCCTGTGGTCGCAGGATCACACAACCACAACGCAAAACGCTGCATCAACCGCTGGCAGGCAGCCAGCGCAGGAGAGCAGGCAACGCGATGGATTGGTTTAATCATTGCCACCCCGCCAAGTGTTCAGCAGGGTACGCAACTCACTGCGATAGAAGCCCGATCCCATCCGAGCGATCAATCGTTCCAGATCAACCATTTCGGCAGGTGTGCCGGTAGCTTGGCGCAGCTTGTCTTCAATGAATTCCTGGGCGCGTTTGCCGATGCTGTCATCCGCACCGAACACCGTCATCATCAATGCGCTCGGGTCAGTGGCAAACGTTGGTTCGTCCACGCTGCGCACAGTCGAGCCTTCAGCCGTCTTTTGCACCATCACAATCTCGTTGTTGAATACATCCGAGAGCACGATGGCCGAGTGTGTTGAGATCAAAACATCGTTGCTCGTGTGACCGATGGCATCGTCGATGATGTCGACAATCTCGCGCTTCCATTTGTCATTGAAATGAGTCTCCGGCTCATCCAGCAGCAGCAAAGCATCCTGCTGACCTTGCAATAAGTGGAATAGCGCCATGCGGCCAAGCACCATTTGCTCACCGTCTGATAGCTCTTCATATCGCAAGACACCCACGTCGTTTGCACTGACAGCCTCGTCACGAGCCGCCACTGGTGCACGACGCAAGCGCAACGAAACGTCGTCAAACAAGCCCACCTGATTCAGTTCAAGTAAGCGGGTGAATAAATCGAAGGAACTGGCATCCTTGGCTCCGCCTAGCAACGCCCACAAAGCTTCGCCTTGGCTGGTACAGGTTTGTAGCTCGTCACGTGTGCCCGACAGGAACGACGGTCCTTGCGCATCGAAAGGCCCCTTCAAATCAAACATCAGAGTACGGCGAACCTCCACCGGGTGCGGCTCTGAAATGACCTCGCTCGCGCACAACCACCAATCGTGGGCGGTTTCACAGAGTTTCTGATCCCATTGAGCTATTTGCAGACGTGAGCGAAAAGCGACCGAAACCAAGCTATGCCAGCCGCCACGCTCCAGCAGTTCTTGCAGTGCAATCTTGTTGTCGTCGCGCTGATGCAATTGTGCCAATGCGGTATCGGTCTCAGCACGCTGCGGATAATCAATTGTTTCATCAAATGCCTGCGGCAGAGCCACTGCCAGTAGTGCGCATTTCAGCAGTGTGGCATCCAACAGCACAGGGCGGCGAAAGCGATCCGTCTCCGCATTGCCTGTGTTTATTGTCAGCCGCGGCGTGCCGCCGCCGGCCTGCTGTGCTGCTTGCAAGGCGTTTTCCTGAGCGGCAGTCCAACCCGCTGGGCGCTCGTCGCTTTGCGTGTCATCACCACCTTCCTGCAAATCGTCAGCCCGTTGATTACGGTTCCACACCGAGCGCCAAGGGCGCAGATCGCCGGTGGTGTAAGCCAGCACGGCTGACGGCAATGCAATTTGTGGCGGCGAGCTATCGCGCAGCGGCCAGTAAGCAGGAGCGATCAAGGGCGTGAAGCCTGGGACCATTGGGACATCACGCTGCCGAAGGTAATCGATAGTCAGATCAAACATCTCTTGATCTGTATCGTCGGGAAAGGTGTATTTCTCATGCAACCACAAGCTGGCTTGCTGACGGTTGCCAGGGCAGCGCAGAAGCAAGGTGCGATGGCTGGGTGACCCGCGCACGCCCAATTCGTAAATCAGACTGACCGGAAATGCCGGCACCCGCAGATCGGCTAGAGCCAGGAACACCTCGGCCACAGCACGTAGAAGATTCGATTTACCGCTGCCGTTTACACCCACTACAAAACGGATAGCGCATTCACGCTCAAGCGGTGACCCGCTGGCGAAACACACTTTAATATCTGAGATCGGCGGGTAGTTCTGCAGGTGCAGGTATCGCAGGCGCATTACACGACCTCCAGATCGACTTGCCACACCTCTACCTTGAGACTACGGGCGATGTCCTCTTTGAGATCATCTAACGAGGCGTAATGTTGGCCCTGATCCACTAGGTGGATGAAATCCTTGTCTTCCTCGTCTACGACCGTCATCACCTGGAACATCCCGCTCGCACCAGCATGCTCAGAGGTCTCATAATCCAACTGGACTTCAAAGTAATAGCGTTGCTGATCAACGCCGGCCAACGACGCTTTCCGCAGTGTCTGCACATCGGCCATGCGCGTAAATTCTTCAGGGCGCAGGGGACGAAATGCCTTGAGGTAGTCGCACTCTCCACTGCCCTGGTCTTGCTTGGGCAAAGTGATTTTGGCGATCAGACCTAGCGCTGCTAGTTGGCTCAAGGAGCGGCGAATGCGATTGCCGTGGAATTGGCCAAAGGCTTGCAGGCGATCAGTCACGGCTGAGTCGTCGCAGAAGCGAGAAAATACTTCAGGATCTTCCACGAACAAGGGCTGCCCGCTTTGCTGGCAGTACTCGATGAATGCCGTCAGCACCTGGCGCTGAAACTCACTGAGTTCGGCAAGGAGCCTATGGCGCGCAGGGGGCACCGTGAGATCTGCTTGTTTAGTGAAGCTGGTTTTGGCGGCGCCATTCTGGGAGGCCTTTGCTCCGTGTTTGCGTAGTAGCGCATCACGAACCTTGCCTTCTTTGACGATTTCGTTCGTATGAAGTTCTCGCCATTGTGTAGTCAACTCTCCGATCAAAGCCCGCTGGCTAATGATCTCCTGCAACTCGGAATACAACTCCAACTTGCCAAGCATCTGTGCTCGAAGCAGCTCAATTTCACGCACAAACTTAGCGAACTTCTCTTGAAGCGGCAGTGGTGGGAGCGGCACTGTTATTCGCCCTAAGCCTGTCGGGCTGACGTTCGCCATGCTGACAGCCTGTTTGGCTGAATTCAAAAGGCGATATTTCCCGTAGGCACTGTTTAACGTCGCCCAAAGGTATTCAGGCAGCATTTCTGGCTTCAAGCGAAAGCGTACGAGGTAGGACGCAAAGCTGTATACGCCCTCGACAGGTCGCCAAACTGCACATTTACCGACCAGCTCTTTGGAGTTCGTCCGATTGAACAGAAGGTCTCCATCCCGCAACTCGGTAGACTTGATATCTTTTTTTGACAGACTGGCGTACTTCAGGTCAGACAGCTCCAACCAGCCACTGGTGGTGATGCTATTCATACGCAACACCGCGTGCGTTCCAGTCTCACCCATGGCTTCGGATACTCCATACTGTGAGTCCGCCACATAGTCGCTAATTCGAACTGGGTCAACCAAACCATCAGCAGTGAACCATGCACCAAAGTGTTCCCAGTAGGCGGTCCGAATGAGGTGATCAACTTGATCGCTGATGGATTTCTTAGCCTTTGCCACCACCTCTGTCTGCCGCAGTACATCGACGATGCGCTGCTGTTCGAGGAGAGTGGGGAGCGGGATCTTGAATGAAGCCAGTGTGTCGCTTTCGATACCCGCCTGACTAACCCAACGCTTCGCTCGAGTTTTGGAATACCCCATTGACCACAACTGCTGCAGATAGGCAGCGAGATACTCAGGGCAGACCAAGTCCGGGCGCACACGCAAGCGCGTCATGTGATTGGAAAAAACATACTTGCCTTCTTGGTCAAAGACGGCTGTTTTTCCCACCCACTCCTCACTGTTGGTATTGTTAAAGACCACATCACCAACTGAGAGTGAATAGCGTGCTGACTCTTTCACGCTAGCTGTGATGTGCTTAATGCCTTCCAAGCTGATCTTGCCGTCTGGCGTTATGTTGTGAGTACGAATCTGGGGCGTCGTAGCTTCATCTTCCTCACCAGGCTTTTGGGCAAAGCCTGGTTGTATATCCTCGACTACGGCGCGAACCGTGGCCTGCACCCAAGTTCCAGGCAGGCTCATTCTCGCCCCTCCACCATTGCCAGCAGTTTATCCAAGCCTTTGATGATGTCTTGCTCGGTGGTCTTGAGTGTGCCGATCAGCTCTACCACGCTCTTATTGCTCTTGAGCTGGGTAAAGTCAAAGGGCTTGTATTGCCCGGCGGACAGGTTCCAGTCACGCGCCTCAATACAGTCGGGGTCGAGCAAACCGTCCTTGAGGACGCCTTTCTCGTCGTAGAGCCCATCGGCCAACATTGCTTGCACGTAGGTAGGGCGCACTGAGCCATCGGCATCGTGTGAGCCGATGAACTGGCCCTCTTCACTTTGCCATTCGTCGTTACGCAACCAATCGCGCACGGGCACTACCCAGTGCTTGGCTGCTTTGAGCTCAGTGGCCCGATCAATGGCCAAACTGCGCAGGGTGACGTCGAAGCCGTCGAGTTTGGCGGCTTCGCGGGCGATTGCTTCGAGTGAGGCGTTCAGGTCAGCGACGGGAGCAACATCAGCAAGCTGCACTGTGGGCGCTTGCGTGGCAGCCTGTTGGTGAAAGGAAAGCCCCGCGCTGAGTGCATCCTTGACCATGTCTTTCCAGAACGACAGTGCCTGGCCGTCTTCCGACTCAAAAAAACGTTGCACTTCGCGTGCGGCGCGGTTGAATTCCTGTTGCGGTAATTTGACGGCCTTCTGCCATTCCGCCATAGCCTTATCGCTGTCCATTTGTTTGGCAGCGGTGCCCGCGTCTTTACATTTGGCCCACACGAGTTGGGTTGGCGCAGCGAAGAATTGAATTACCAGGTCGTAGAGCATCTTGCTCGCGGTATTGCGCACCTGAGTCTCGGCGGCTTTGGGATCTGCGGGAAGCTCTGGGAACAACTCATGCATACCCCAGACTTGACCATCCCACATGCTGGTGTCGGCTAAACCTGAAAATGCCTCGCCTGCAGGCGTGAGTTTGTCGGCAGAGTCACGCAGTTGGGCCTGACGCCAACGCTCAGTGTGAAAGCTGGGTTGCAACAGCGTTTTCTCATTGCGCTGCGCACCTGAGCGTCCTTGTGATATCCAGGCTTTGAACTTTTCCAGCGCATCCCACAGGTCGTTCTGTTGACCAGGGCGAGGATTGCGTTTCGCATCTTTGGAGTAGCCGTCTTCCTCCACCTCATAGAACCAGACGTGTTCACTAAGCGGTGCGGCATTGCTGGGCAAAGTTTGTTTGCTGTCACGGCGCGTGACTTTTCTAAAGATCAAGACGGAGGTCTTGACGCCGGTGTAAGGCTGAAAGACCCCGCCTGGAAGAGAGATGACGCCTTCCACGACGTGCTCGACAAGGAGTTCTCGGCGCAGGCGCACGTGAGCTTCGGTATTGCCGAACAGGACGCCCTCAGGAATGATCACTGCGCAGCGACCACCAATATCCAGCAAATCGAGCATCAACCACAGAAAGAGTAGTTCGCTCTTATTGGTGATCGACTCGTCTTTTTTCTTGCCGCCACCGCCGACACGCGGAAAAAGTAAGGTGTCGGGCTCCAGATCACCACTGTCGACAGTACCGGTAAAGGGCGGGTTGGCCAATACGAACTGGTAGCTGCCTGGCTCCAGCAGCTCCTTGAGCTTGGCCTTTCCTTCGCGCTTGCTGAGTGAGTCGCCCTGCAGCAAATGCGGGTCGGTAACGTCGTGCAAAACCAAGTTCATCCAGCCGATGCGGGCCATGGTCCGGTCGTTATCCAAGCCGACGAAGTTGGCACCGTTGTGGATGGCGGCGTATTGCTCCTGCGTGGCAGCAGCACCATCGGTGCGATGTGGAGTGCCGTCCCACTCCAACACGAGGTTTCCTTGCGCTGAGTATTTGCGCATCAGGTGCTGCTGGGTGCTGAAGAGGAAGCCACCCGTGCCGGCGGCAGGGTCGATGACACGCTGGCCGGGTTCGGGGTCGAGCAACTCGACCATAAACCGGATCAGATGGCGTGGGGTGCGGAACTGGCCGTTCTTACCCGCCGTAGCGACTTCGCTGAGCAGGTACTCAAAGGTGTCGCCCATGATGTCTTGGGCAGCAGAACCCTCACCTGCACGGGCGAAGAGTTGGTCGATAGCGTCAATAGCATCCGACAACACCTTGCCTTTGTTAGGATCGAGCTGAAAGTAAGCATCAGCCATGCGGTTATTCAAGCTGGCCAGCTCAGTGCCGTCAGCGCTAGTGTTGCTGAAATGCTTTTCGAGCTCGCGGAGCCAGGGAAACACTACGTCGATTAAGTGACTCGGATTGGTTTTTTCATGGCGGATGTAGCTCCACCTACAAGCTTCAAAACCAGTATAAATCGATCGAAAACCACGCTGTAGCCGCTTGAAATCTATGTCTTCCAGTCGCTTAAGAAAGAGTAGATAGGTGATCTGCTCGACTGCCACCAAGGGGTTGGTGAGGCCGGCAGCCCAGAAGCGGTTCCAGAGTTCGTCGACTTTTTTCTTGATATGAGGGGCAAGCATTCAGCAGTGTCCTTGATGGATCAGGCAGTCTCATCCAATAAATTGTTGGTGAGGTTGATGAGTTCGTCGATGTCTTGCGACGGAAATAGCGTTTCCACGCGCCCTACACGCGACAGCGGAGGTTCGTTGAGTGCAGCGCGGGTAATGCGCCCATGGCGCAGCACAGCAGCCTTTACGGCCCGCAGGAAGTTGAGTTGATTGGCCCGCAAATAGCCGTGTGCGGCAATGAACGCATCGAATGCGGCATTGATGCGCTGCTCACGGTTAGGCAGGCGTGCGCCTTCGCAAAGTATGTGACGCAGGACTTCGGCCAACGATGCGGCGGGGGCCTCAAAGGCTTTGCGCAAGGTGTCTTCGGTGACGAAAAGATCAGTCTTGTTCAGAGTGTTACTGATTCGTTCCAGCTCGTCATCACCTACATGGTCGCCTTGCTTGAGCTTAGCCAACTCAGGAAGCTGATCAGCCAATCGGCGCACTAGTGCCTCGACTTGTTCGCGATAGCTTTCTGCAAAAGCACCTTCACCCGTGGGGCCGTAGATGATCCAACTGCGCTGGGTGATGCTGTCTGGCAGGTTGATCTCAACCGTGCGGCTGGGTGTGGTGGTGCGGTAGCGCATCAGCGGAGCGAATACGGTTTGCAGTGTGAGCAAACGCGCCATATCCAAGTGCTGCCAAAAGCCGGCTGACTGAACCCAGGCACGTTGTTCGGCTACACGCTGCACCTGAGGGATGTTTTCGGCCAGACTTTCAATCGCCTCGTGAATGCGCTCACGTACTTTGGCCTGTTCGCTTGCATCACCTTTAAGCCAAGCCACCGAGAGACGCTCGCACCAAATACGAAACTGAAGTTCATCCAAGCCAGCCAGTGGGGCTAGTCGCATCAGGGGGGCGATGGCTTGCGACAGGTGTTCAATTGCGATTTGACTGGGCCTTGGCCATTGCGCTGCCAGCGCGTCGAGCTCGTCCCAGTGCGGACGTACATTGATGCTGTGACGGGGCAATGCCTGCAGCATCCCCTGCAGATCAGCAATGGTGGCTTGTGTGTCTTGCTGCTGTGCTTCCAGGAGTTGCCACTTCTCAAGCTGCAGTCGGAACAGGCGAACCGGTAGCGGTTCGCTGGGATGGTCGACCTCGCCGTCGGGTTTGAGCTTGAAATACGCGAAATTTTTCCAGTGATCGATGATCAAGAAATCTTTCTTGACCTCACCGGTGGCCTTGTCGGTATGCAGCCGTGTGCCGCGCCCGATCATCTGCCAGAACTTAACCTTACTAAATACGGGCTTGGCGAAAACTAGGTTCTGGATGGCAGGGACGTCTACGCCGGTGTCGAGCATGTCCACCGAAATAGCCACACGCGGCATGGTGCGGTACTTGAAATCATCCAGTGTCGCGTCAGCGCGCTCCATATGGCTATCGATAATTTCAGCCATACCTTGGCGCTGCAGCTCAGGATATAGGCGGTTAAATCCCTCGTAGAGCCGCTTTGCATGGGAGTGGCTGACAGCGAAGATGATGGACTTGTGTGGTAGACCGCGCACATCTTTGCGGCTCTTATCCATAAACTCTCGCACCATGGCGTCGTTGGTGCCTTGGTTGATGATTCCCTTTTCGATGTCACTGCCATCGAAGTTGAGCTCATCAAGCTCAACGCCTTGATCGCGAGCCATCTGTTTCAAGGGCTCGGGTAGTGCGTCACCTTGGATGCCCTGAAGCTGAAAATTGGTTTGTGCATCCAGCACGCGGTAGTTGACCAGGTTCTGATCGGCAATCGCTTGCTCATAGCTGTAGTAGTAACTGGGCGCGCCGTCACCGCAATCAAACAGTTCGAAAGTGTTGTGATCGATGTAGTCAGTGGGGGTCGCTGTCAGCCCGAGCTGGATGGCGTCGAAGTGATCGAAGACGGCCTTATATCGTTGGTAGATAGAACGGTGGCTTTCATCGGCCACGATCAGATCGTAGTAACCCACCGACAGGCGCGAAAAAACCTGCATCATGCTGGGGTAGGTCGAGAACTGAATGCGTGCACCGGAGGTTTCGCCGGACTCGATGCGAGCCAAACTCTCGTTGGGTAAGTGGGACTTGAACTCCGACATAGCTTGGCGCACTAACTCCCGGCGGTCGGCCAGGAATAGGACTCGCTGTATACGCTTTGATCGCAGCAAAGTATCAACAAGGGCGATGGTCGTCCGAGTCTTACCTGTGCCTGTAGCCATCACCAGCAAGAATTTGCGCTTGGCCGCATCTACCCCTTCAGTGACACGCCGAATAGCTTCGTTCTGATAGTCGCGGCCTGCGATCGCAGCGCTGATGGTGATACCGCCCAGCGGCTGAGCAAACTGCCGCTGATGGCGCAGTCGCTCTAAGTCGTCTCGCGTGTAGAACCCCGAGATTTTTCGGGGCGCATAGCGCTCACGATCCCAGAATTGAATCTCTTTGCCGTTGGTGAGAAAAATGAAGGGGTCGTTACCGAATTTGGCCTTGATTGCGTCTGCGTAGTCAGCGGCCTGACGCTTTCCAGCAAGCTCATCACGCGATGACCGCTTGGCCTCGACTACAGCAATCGGATTGCCATCTGAACCGAGAAGAACGTAGTCAGCAAATTGCTCGTTGCCATAGTTGCCGGCGGGCTCGGCTGTTTTGAGCAAAAATTCTTCGACAAGAGTTCGCCGACTTTGAGACCAACCAGCATGAGCAAGCTGAGAGTCGATGACCTGAGCTCTTGTTTGCGCTTCATTGCGGCTCGGAGTAGTCATTGCTCATTCCCTGAGTTTTGGTGCTCGTCTGCGCCACCCGCACGCACCCACTCATCGACCTCAGATAGCTGAAACTTCCATAGACGACCAACTTTGTGCGCCGGCAAGGCCTTACGCTCGCGCCAGCGATACACTGTGTCTTTGGCCACCCCCAAGTGAAGGGAAACCTGTTCGGCAGTGACCCAAGGCTCAGTGCTCATTATGGTTACGCTCAAGCTTAAGCAGCCATAGTCGTTTAAAGTCGGCTGAAGTCTATCAGCACAAGGGATGCCGTGCAGTCATAGAAGAGAATTTACCAGGTGCGCCTATACGAATATCGAGGCACACAGGGCATTGAATCCAGGACGCGCTCCGCGCCTAACAAATGTCTCGCCAAAGCTCCCCTGACTCGGCTACTTCAACGAATCGGTCAACGGTAAACCCGTCAGGGAACAATGAGCCCTTATCATCTACGTCAACCCGGTCTATCGGCTGGAGAAGATGCTTCTCGTCACGCAGAATGATTTCAAGGGCTTCACGAGACACCACCCTGAAGCCATCGACTGACTGGCCATCGAGCTCAATAGAGGTGTCGACGATCCAAGCACGCAGATCAGCTTCAGGCTGCTGGCCGTGATAGCCCAATCTGGCGCGTAGGTCTTGATCAGTCATCAGCGCACTGAGTACCGCCACCTGCTTGCGCCGTAACTGCCAGGCGGCCTTGCGCAATGTGTTGGTGCGATGCAGCCAAACCTCATGCCTGGTCGAGCGGATATAACCTGACTTGACCTCCAGGAGCAGCACTACGCCATCCCGGTGGCAGATCAGATCCACCTCGCCGGCATCGTCCTCTTCGGTCGCCAGTGGCCGATAGCCCACTTCAACAGCAAAACCACGCTGCCTAAGGCTCTCGGCTAGCGCAAGTTCTACTCGCTGGGTTTCAGTCTGCATGTCGGCCCGACGGGCATTTACTCGCCGAAGGTTATTGATGGCCGCCGTCAAGTTGTTCTGCTGCGCGCCAACCCAAGGAAACTGAAAGCTGTAGCGGCCGATTTTGTAGAAAGGCTGCTCGTACAGGCGCGGCGCAGGCATACGGGGTTGCTGCTTCAATTGCTGGGACAGCGCTTTGAAGTCGCTGGTCCAAAACGTAAGGATGGCCTTGGCTGAATCTGCACTGCCTTTCGGGTGTTCGTCGCAAACAGTCCAGCCTGTGATCTTGCGGATCTTTTCTTGCTCTTCGGACCAGGTCATGGGGAACCGGTTTTCCCCGGTAAGCAGGCCATTCATGGCCAAGCGCCCTAGCGCCTGGGCAAGCACGCCCGATTCTCGCAGATGACTCTGGAATGGCTGGATAAACTCTTTCTGAAAGAAAACCGAAGTCAACTCGCTGGCCAACAAGACGTGGTGAAGCTGAACCTGGGAGCCATCATTGAGCAAAACCCGATCAGCCAGACCGTATATCTGCTGAAGCTGCAACTTGCTGCGAACCGCCTTGATATAGGCCAACTGGTTCAGCTCATGATTCTCAGGCGAGCCGATAATTTGTTCAGCCATACCGGAGTCGATGAAGGCCTGGACGGCACGGTTCATCCAGTAATGCCAAAGCAGATCGTTCTTACGCCCAGTCCGCTGCCACCGTTCTGTTCCCGCCTCCAACTCGTTATAGATAACCGACTCACCTGGTTTGCTCTGGTAACGGCATTCAGGGTCGAAGCAGAACCAGTCGATTGAGCCTTCGTAGTCGATCCGCTCTTGGGTTGCCCCAATCAGAAGAGCTAATGATTCAAGGTTATGACGACATGCCACCACGTCAGAATTGCTGGATTCAGGAAAGATAATCGGTGATAGGTGACGTTTCAGCGATTGCCCGAGCCGTGATTCGCTCAGGCGGAAATCTTCTTCCGGGCAAACCCGGAGCTTGTTCAAAATAATGCGGTTGTAGACCTTCCACTGCTGGCCGGCAGGGTCATCTGAGCCATTTTCGGTAAATGCCTGGTAGGCCAGAATACTGAGGTAGGAAAACAGCTCCAGCAGCGATAAGTGCTTAAGCTGTTTTTCAGCCATGGCTATCAGCTCATCAAAAGGCCTGAGCTGATCAAGCAGGCGATCACAGACACCGAAGAAAACTTGCCACTCATCCCCGGCGAGCGCCGCACGCAGCGCAAGCCAGAGGGGCGATTCTGTTCGCTCAAACAGCTTCGAGTAGCGAATCGCCCATCGGAGGGTTTCCGGGTTATGGCTAGCGAGGTGCAACAGTCGCTCGACGCCGACTGCATTATCGAAATGCAGCACCCGGCTGAGGGCCAGGCTGGCGAGTTCGGACCCAGCTACCGCATCCACATCAAGCCAAAACGATGCAGCTGCTAGGCCTTGCGCACGATCAAGCGCTGACAGGTTCTTACCTGCCGGGCGCTGATCAAGGAAATGATGCAAGGATTCATCAAGAGCCAGGCCCTTGCTGAGTGCAGGCTGATTCCGTTCGTATACCGACTGATAATGCTGTCGGCAGCGTTCTCCTTTCTCTGTCACCCCAGAATTACCTTCAGTCATGAACTCCTGGGCGGAGCCTAAACCATTGGTAGGCCAAGACTCCATCGGCATCACCAGCGCGGGCCGGAACTACCAAACCAATCCACCTGATGAGTTACGCCCGCCGGGCAATGGGCCGATTAGTCGTACCGCGCACCTTCTTAGCCAGGCCTTTACGCAAGCAACGAGCGCCCTCAGGCTTGAGCCGCAGGTGCTGGTCATTCTTGACCAGGTAACGCATGGCGTAGTGCACGTTAGCCCGAGCATTCAGATCTCGCCGATGGATTAGGCCAATCCCCAGCTTGTCTTGGTATTTGTCTTTGTCGAGGTTGCAGTTGTTGTAGCAGCCCTGACCATGGGTAATACGCTCCCACAGCTCACCGATCCGCTGCGCTCTGTAGATATCGGCACTCACCTCTGCACCGTTGAAGAAGAAGGCCGCATGGATGTGATACCCCCGATCCTCGCCTTGCTCAACGCTGCATATGTAGCCGGTCTCATGGTCGAAAATCAGGTTACGCTCACGCTCAGCAATCAACCGATTCAGATCGTCGAATACGCGCTCTACACGCAACCTAGCTTGAGCGTCAGCACGGTAGTACAGATCAACCCTGACGACGCAGGTACGGGCGTAAAGACTCCGTACGGCATCAACGTAACGACCGACTTCGACCTCCTGCTTCAGAGCCAGGTAACGCTGGTCATGTTCCCGGCGCGTATATCGTTTTTTGCTGAGAAGCGTTCGGATGTGTTTGGTCAGTTCGTTCAGCGTCTCGCTGGTGCTCAGATAGCGTGTTTCGCCTTCGTCTAAGCAGGTGATACCGACGTAGCCAAGCTCAAGCCCAATGGCTTGGCAGGCCTCTCGGAAAAGGTTCAAGTGCCAGCTGTAGTCATACACCACATCACACTCGAACAGAGCGACCATCTGTTCGATGCCATCGAAGTATTTTGACAGCCGGGTTGCAGTGACCTGCTGATCCCCATGCTTTGAGTAAGTGATGCGGAAGGCTTGGCTATCTGTACGTTGGATCGCGTTGACGAGTCGTTCAATCCGGATAGAGGTATCGGACTGTGAGCGGTAGGTGTAGCTGTGTCGTTGGGTCATCGTTGTGCACCTGATTGGTTGTTGTCATATCAGGTGCGTGATGTGGATTAATTTAATCGATGACCTATCCCATTGTCTGGGTAGTGGTGGTTGTGTAGCTATCCGCACTCAGGCTATTGGTTGGTTACTGATTGATAGTCTAGAGCTATATAACTAGATCCCGCCCCGAGCCACAGTGGCCATCCCGGCCTAGCAAGACAATGGGGGAGCAACATTGCCGTGCCAGCCGATAAATTGAGCCCCCTAGATCTAGGGGGAGTTAGCTGAGAATGCCTGGCACACAGGCCGGCATAAACGCCATGACCAGCCGAAGCCAGTCATGGCGCAGGTGGCCTGCTCTAACGGGCTACGCTCAGGTGGCCGCTTGAGCGTGATGCAGCACCCTCAGCTAGGTCACGCTCTTCAATCCTAGCCAGAATCCAATCGTCTACCTCGCTATCAACCCAGCCGACGCAGCGGTCGCCCAGCGATACGGGTTTCGGGAAGGTACCTGCCGAGATGTACTTGTAGATGGTGGCCCGTGCTAGGCCTGTAGAGTTTAGGACGTCTTTCAGACGGATGATCCTCATGAACGGGGCTCCTCGTATACGTTCAAAGGATCTGCAAGTGCCGTATAAAAAAACTAAACGACCGCAACCTCCTCGCCCCCTTACACCACTCTCCCACCTCGCCGTAGCGGAGGCCCTGCAGCTAAGAAGGCCACAATCCCTTCTTAGCCAAAACCTCACAGACATCTACCACTTAGCCAAAAAAGCCACCATAATCCCGTAAACCCCTTTAAAAATGGGCATAAGCCTCACAAAAAAGACAATAGAATATTCCTAGAATATTAGTAGCTCTTCCGCAGGATAGTCATACAAAACGTGTAGAACTAATTTAGAATAAAACTAGAAAACACGAAGAATATGAATAGAATCATCTCGCAGTTATCACTAATACTTCTTATTTAGAGATTTGATTGATAATGGCTGTCAACGACCCCTCTGATCCAATCACTCCACTCCTAGGCCCCTCGATAAGTCATCGCCAAGCAATTTGGATATGGCTTGGTCTGTACGTACACGAGAACTTTGACCTAGACGGCAACTCGTGCGGCGGAGCGACTATGCGAGATGTAGTCGCCCAGGCCCTAGAAGGGGCTCCGGATATCGCATCAGACATTCGGGCCAAAAAAGATCGCTATTTGCTGCCAGAGGAACTGCTGACTTGGATCACCTCCAGCCAAAGACAGCTTCAATGGCTAACCCCAAAAGTTGACAATCTCACTGACCGAATCCTTCCCCGTGGGCTTGTCCACCTGCAAGGGCGGGACCGACTCGTAGCCGCCCTAGACACTTGGCAAGTCGACCTTGAAGAAAAGCAACGCAAAGTGGAAAGGCTTCATGACCACTGGCGCAGGCACATAGCCATGGACAGCCAGCTTGAGTGGTTTAGCGATAAGAAAGAGGGGACGAAGCGATGCCTTTGCGCCTGGGAGTGGCTACAGAAGAAATACTTGACACCATTTACAAGACAGATCCCTATCAGCAACTATCAGGAGTTACTGACGTTCTTCGATCAGGAGGACATAGGGCCAAACGAGCGGATCGCTATCATCAAGAGCATCAGGCAGCTATGGAGCAAAAAGCAATTCAATGACCGCTCCACTGACAAGAAGCAGGTCAACGTCTTGCTCTCGAAAGCAGTGATCGCCCAGCTCGATGCACTAGTTGAAGCGCACGGCCTGAAACGCGCTCAAATCATTGAGAACCTGGTGAGGATGGAGGCTGACGCTGGCGTATATCTCGCTGATGATTGAATGCCGCTCCACCGGCAGAGGCCACTAGATCAGCCTCAAGGAACGCTACGCTATCCTGAGTTCAAATCCAGCCAACCGGTATTCCAAACGGTATTCCACCAGAATATTAAACCGATGTTTTATTATATATTTCAACAAGATAGAACATCAGTTCAGATTACCCCGGCCCACCAAATAAACATCTAAAGACGTCCACGGACGTCTTTTTTTGTGCCCGGAATTCTGTAAGTTCGATGTTTTAAGCACCTTACCTTCGCGCCTGTTGTTTGTTTGACTCAGGTATCAGCAATGCCAATCGCTACCGGCACGCCCATGCAGTCGCAGCTCGATCCGCGCTTCTACTACCTTGCCAATTTTCGCCAAGCCCTGACCTGGCTGCAGAAGCGCTATGCCGATCTGCTGAGCGAGGCAGAGCATGAGTTTGTTCGGCAGTTCTTCGCCCTGGATACGCCCGCTCAGGCTCTGCTGGTGCGGATGATCATGCGCAAGGGCAGCCACTTTCGCCTGAGCAAATTGAGTTACGAGGAAATCGGTTGCGCGCGCCTGGCGGCAACTCCGCTGCTTGAGGCGGGCTGGGTGCGGCATGACGCAGAACTCTCCCTGGAGGAGCTGTTCAAGCTGCTGCGCAAGGATGAAGTGCTCCAGCATCTGGCTGGCCACGGCTCACGGAAGTCGCAGAACAAATCCGAGCTGTTGGCGCAACTGACCGAGACTTGTGCCGAGCCACGCGCCTTTGCCGCCTGGTGCCCGGGCAGTGAGGAGCAGATTGTCTCCCTGACTATTGATGCGCTGTGCGAGCGTCTGCGCCTGATGTTCTTCGGCAATCTACGCCAGGACTGGTCGGAGTTCGTTCTCGCCGAGCTCGGTATCTTTCGCTATGAGCGCGTGGAGTTGACACCCGACTCGCGGGCCTTTCGTCACCGGGCAGATGTGGACTGCTACCTGCACCTGCAGCGCAGCCGCGAGCAGTTCGAGGCCGGCGAGCCGCTTGCAGATGTGCTGCAGCAGATCAGCGCCTTGGTCTGCGATACACCCTTCCTGGCCGCGCGACGTAATAAGCTGTTGTTCCGTATGGGCCAGCAATTGGAACGTGAGGCCGACCTGGAAGGTGCACTGGCGTTCTACACCGACTGCCGCTATGTCGGCGCTCGCTTGCGGCAGATCCGCGTGCTGGAGCGCCTGGGCCGCCCTGAGCAAGCCTACAAGCTGACGCTGCAGGCCATCCAGGAACCGGAAAATGATGCTGAAGCCCAGGCGGTGGAACGCGCATTAACGCGGCTGGCCCGTCAGCTTGGGCAACCGCTGCCCGGCAAAGCCAAGCCAATACCACCTGCACGGATTGATCTGAGCCTGCCGAGACCTGAGGCGAAAAGTGTCGAGTTTGCCGTCAAAGCTCATCTGCACGAGCCCGACGCGCCGGTTCATTACGTCGAGAACAGCCTGATCTGCAGCCTGTTCGGCCTGCTGTCGGCACTGGCCATCTTCGCGCCGGTGCCAGGGGCATTCTTCCACCCGTTCCACACCGCCCCGGTTGATCTGTTCAGTGCCGACTTCCATACCCAGCGCGAAGAGCTGTTTGCCAGCTGCATGGCTCATCTCGACTCGGATGCCTACAAACAGGTAATCCGCGAAAACTACGCGGCTAAATTCGGCATCCAGTCGCCGTTTGTATTCTGGGCCGCGCTGGACGAAACCTTGCTGGAGCAAGCGCTCGACTGCCTGCCCGCTGAGCACCTGCGGGCCTGGTTCAAGCGCCTGCTGCTGGACATCAAAGCCAACCGCGCGGGCATGCCTGACCTGATTCAGTTCTGGCCGGCCGAGCAGCGCTACCGGATGATTGAAGTGAAAGGCCCAGGCGACCGCCTGCAAGACAACCAACGGCGCTGGCTGGCCTTCTGCGCTGAGCACGGCATGCCGGTGGATGTGTGTTACGTGCAGTGGGCCGACGCATGAACTATCAGGTCGCGGTGCGCGCGTTGTGCGAATTTACCGCCAAGGTCGGCGACCTCGACTTGCGCTTTACCCCCTCGCCCACCGCCCAAGAAGGCATGACCGGCCACGCCATCGTGGTCGCTAGGCGCGGTCCGACTTACTACGCCGAATTGCCATTGAGTGGCGAATATCAGGGTTTGCTGGTACGCGGTCGAGCAGACGGTTACGACCCGGATGAAAACCTGCTGGAGGAGATCAAGACCCACAGGGGCGATATCAGCCGCATTCCGGAAAACCATCGCCTGCTGCACTGGGCCCAGGCCAAGGTCTACGGCTGGCTACTCTGCCAGGAACGCGACATGCCAGAGATCAATCTGGCGGTGGTCTATTTCAACGTCATCACCCAGCATGAAACCGCCTTCCACCTGACCGCCACAGCGGATGAACTGCGTAAGTTCTTCGAGCTGCAGTGCAGCCTATATATCCGCTGGGCCGAGTACGAACGCGAGCACCGCCGCCAGCGCGATGAGGCGCTGGTGCGCTTGCGCTTTCCGCATGCAGAGTTTCGCAGCGGCCAACGCCAACTGGCGAATCAGGTCTACCGCGCCGCCCGTGATGGCCACTGCCTGATGGCTCAAGCCACCACCGGCATTGGTAAAACCCTCGGCACCCTGTTTCCGCAGCTCAAGGCTTTCCCAGAGCAGCAGCTGGATCGGTTGTTTTTTCTTACCGCAAAAACACCGGGCCGGCGCCTGGCGCTGGATGCGCTGGCCACCTTGCGCAGCCAGGAAGAAGCGATGCCGCTGCGGGTACTGGAGCATGTGGCGCGCGACAAGGCCTGCGAGCACCCCGACAAAGCCTGCCATGGCGACTCCTGCCCGCTAGCCAAAGGTTTTTACGACCGCTTGCCCGCCGCCCGCCAAGCCGCACTCGAAGGCCAATGGCTGAGTCATGAAAGCGTGCGGGCAACTGCCCTGGCGCATCAGATATGCCCTTATTACCTGAGCCAGGAACTGTGCCGCTGGGCGGATGTGGTGGTCTGCGATTACAACTATTACTTCGACATGGGCGGCCTGCTGTATAGCCTCACGCTGCTCAATGAATGGCGCATCACCCTGCTGGTGGACGAAGCCCACAACCTGATCGAGCGCGCGCGCGGCATGTACACCGCTGAGCTCAATCAACAACGCTTTGAAGCGGTACGGCGCATTGCGCCGAGCGTGATGAAGGCACCGCTGGAGCGTATCAGCCGGCACTGGCGGCAGCTTGAGCGCGACCAAGAAGTGGCGTATCAGGTCTACCCCACCGCGCCGGACCTGTTCGTCATGGCGCTGCAAAAGGCCGTCAGCACGCTCACCGATCACCTGAGCGAGCAGCCGGCTGGTAATGCCAGCGAGCTGCTGCACTTCTACCTCGATGCCATGCTGTTCTGCCGGCTGGCAGAGGCCTTTGGCGCGCACTCGCTGTTCGATATCAGCCGCGACGAGGGCAGTGGCCAATCGGTGTCCACCCTGTGCATCCGTAATATCGTGCCGGCGCCGTTTCTCGCCCCGCGCTTCGACGAGGCGCACAGCTGCACGCTGTTTTCCGCCACCCTGAGTCCGGCGAACTATTACGCCGACCTGCTCGGCCTGCCGGAAGAGACGCCTTGGATCGATGTGGAGTCGCCCTTCAGCGCCGAGCAGCTGCAGGTTCAGGCCGTCAGCAATCTGTCCACCCGCTACGCCCATCGCGACTTCTCGCTGGCGCCCATTGCTGCCCTGATTGCCCGCCAATACGCGGAAAAACCGGGCAATTACCTGGCATTCTTCAGCAGTTACACCTATATGCAGGCAGTGCTGCAGGAGCTGCAGATGGCGCACCCGCAGATCCCGGTCTGGCAGCAATCGCGGCAAATGGATGAAGTCGAGCGCCAAGCCTTTCTTGATCGGTTCTCCAGCACTGGCCGCGGTATCGGTTTTGCCGTGTTAGGCGGCGCCTTTGGCGAAGGCATCGACCTGCCTGGCAACCGCCTGATTGGTGCGTTTATCGCCACCCTTGGCCTGCCGCAGATCAACCCGGTCAATGAAGAGATCAAACAGCGGATGGAGGTGATGTTCGGCAGCAATAACGGCTACGGCTACACCTATCTCTATCCGGGTTTGCAGAAGGTGGTACAGGCCGCTGGCCGAGTGATTCGCACCGTTCAAGACCAGGGCGTGGTTTACCTGATCGATGACCGCTTCAACCAGCCAGCTATCCGCAAGCTGCTGCCCACCTGGTGGAAGGTGGATCGCTGCCGCTTGCCGTTAAACAAGGAGCCGGTTCTCTAGCCGCGCATGCCGTTCATTGTCGGCCTGCTTTGCGCTCAGTCAGGTAAGCAATGACCGCCCCCTGGTCACCGGCAAACTCGATGCGCGCCGCTTTGCTTTCGCGCTGGTAGGCGTACATCGGGTCGTAGTATTCGCGCAGCAGCCCGGCAATCCAGTCGCGGTGCAGCGTAACCGCCCCGCTGCGCTGTTCATCCAACGCCATCTGCATGATGGTCAGCAAACGCTGGTAGCGTTCGCCGCCCAGGCGCTTCTGGATATTGCTCAGGCTTTGCAGCAGGCGCTCGGCGTAAAGCCGAAAGCCCTCATCCTCACCGTGCAGGGCGATAAATTCGGCGCACAGATTGACCACGTAATCGCGCAGGATGCGCTCGACGCGGTCCTCGAAGGCATCTTCCAGCCACACCAGCGGGTACTGCTGCATGCCCTGGTATAGCGCCAGCGGCACGGTGCAACTGCCAACCATGCGCCCTTCGTCTTCCAGTACAAACTGCTCGTTGCCACGAGCGCGCTGCTTGAGCAGATCGATGGCTAAACGGTTTTCGAAGTCGATCTGCGCCGGCTGGCCGCTGGCGCGTTTGCCGAAGCTGGAGCCACGGTGGTTGGCGTGGCCTTCCAGGTCCAGGCTGTTGCTCAGCTGCACCAGCACGTCGGTTTTGCCGGTGCCAGTAAGGCCGCCGAGGATGACGAAATCACACTCGGCCACGGCTTGCTGGGTGGTTTCCAGCAAAAAGGTGCGCATCGCCTTGTAGCCGCCGATCACCCGTGGGTAGTCGATACCGGCTTCCGCCAGCCATTGCTGGGTGATCTGCGAGCGCAGGCCACCGCGAAAGCAGTACAAATAGCCATGCGGATTGGCCTTGGTGAAGGCCGCCCAAGCAGCGACCCGTTCGGCCTTGACCTGGCCGCTGACCAGCTGGTGACCGAGCGCGATGGCGGCGTCCTGGCCATGCTGCTTGTAGCAGGTGCCGACACGCTGACGCTCGCTGTCATCCATCAGCGGCAGGTTGAGCACACCGGGGAAGGCGCCCTTGCTGAACTCGACAGGGGCGCGGGCGTCCATCATCGGCAGATCATTGAGGAAGATGTCGCGGTAGTCGGCGGTGTTATCGCGCATCACAGCACCTCTACCGCGTAACGCTGTCGCTCAACCAGGCGGCCAATTGGAGCAAGGTTCAGGCCCAACTCGGCGGCTACGGCGAGGAACTCTGCTTCGCCCTCTGGCGTTACGGCGACCAGCAGGCCGCCGCTGGTTTGCGGGTCGCACAGCAGGTCGCGCTGCTCATCGGTTATAGGCGCGATCTTCTCGCCATAGCTGTCGAAGTTGCGCAGGGTGCCGCCCGGCACAC
>Ga0209542_10004135_pt1 | contig 30157 bp, 28 predicted proteins | sample RifCSPhighO2_01_FD_184028 | JGI IMG/M metagenome (GOLD analysis project Ga0209542, IMG submission 184028) | Soil microbial communities from Rifle, Colorado - Rifle CSP2_plank highO2_0.1 (SPAdes) (version 2) | ecosystem: Environmental > Terrestrial > Deep subsurface > Rock core/Sediment ... | reverse complement strand
GCGACTTGTGTCCAATCTGCGGAAGGGGTGGGATTCGAACCCACGAGGCCCTTTCGAGCCACGGCTTTCCAAGCCGTTCCGTTAGACCGCTCCGGCACCCTTCCTGTCTCGCCAAAGCCTACATAAAGCAACGACGGACATTGATAACCGTAGCCTCGGCGAAGACTACCCTTGGTACGCCATAACCCAAGGGGGGTAAAGGCAACCAACGAAATATACATACACTCTACCCAAATTCACTCCTAAAATCAAAAAAAGAAACTATCGGACAAATGAACCTCTCCACTTGTAAAGGCGGAGAGTTCACGATGTTATTAAAAAAACAAAAAACGCTGCATTTCTTCCACGATCGTGGAAGAAATGCAGCGCAAATCACCCAGACCACAAACTTCCAAAAAATTCTTCTAACTAAACAAGTTCATCCTCCATCGCCCTAAAAAATTTTATACAAGGAAGCAACTCTCTCGCATCAAGTTCGCGCACAAACTTCTCCAACAAAGGACCTGGACCAAACCAAACACTTTTCTGAATCGGCTCAAATCCTAAAAATAAAAGTTCTTCGCGCAACCAGTCGCGAAGACCTCTCTTGTGTTCTGGAACATCAAACGCGACAATCATCGTCTTCTTCTTTTTTCGGTTTAATTTCATAAACTCCGCGCGCTTCCGTACTACCTGACGCTTCTTATGCACATCTGCTCCTTTGGGAGTGATAAACCAAACACCCCCCTGTTTTTTTGCAAGCCCATTTTTTCGCAAACGGCAAAGCGTGGAACGAAGAGAAGAATCGGATTTTTTTTCATCCAAAGAAGAAAAACGTCCGATTTGAGGAAAAGTAGACCCGCCACGCGCCAGTTGTCTCAATCGTTTGTAACCAGCAGAATAACTAAAAAGAATTGTTAAAACATCATCAACAGAACTCACGTTGCAATTATACCACGATCGTGGTAAAAGTGCAGCGCGACCATTAAAACAAAACATATCACCATCTATCACTATACTAATATGCCCCCTTACCTATACATAGGCGTGGGGGCGCAGTGGAACAATAAAAACAAAATTTCAAAAGTTTGAAAATTGAATCATTGAAAATTCAATGAAAACCTGTGGTGAGATTGCCGAATCCATCCTGTGGTAAGCTTGTTAAATCCATTATAAATTGATAATTGTAAACTACCCTATCATCGTTCCCCGAAACTCCTTGCCATTCAACATGTCCTGAAAATTTTTCAAATCCGTTCCGCCAATCACAAAAGCGGAAATTCCCTCCTCCTGCCCCAAACGCGCGGCAACGGAATCAACGGGCGCGTGAGCTCCAGGCACCCACTTGCGGGGAATCAGCTTCCGATACTCTTTCCACGAAATCAACGTAAGGGGCTTCGCGCTCTTATACTTCCGTGGGTCTTTCGTATACACATACTTCGGCTTCCCCGCGACCACAACCTCATCAACGCCAAAATCCTCCGCGAGCGCGAAGGCGATATAATCGGTTGAATTTCCCGGCCTCCATCCCGAAGCGATTGTAACCGGATACCGAAGCGTGCGAACCTTGTATCGCTCGTCAATCACAACCGGATTCGCGATATCCCGAAACACGGAACGCAAAAGCTGGGCGTTGCATCGCGTCGTATGGATACCAAGCCAATCCTGATCTTCCGAAGGAAGCTGTATCACCTCGGAGGCAGCCTGCTGATACGCGCGACAAATTTTCCCGCCTCCCGCGACAATCAAAAACTTTCTCTGATACCGAGAAACCTGGTCTCTAATAAACAGGCGAAAGCGTCGTAAGAAATCGGAATCAATGTTATTGGGAAAAATAACCGAACCGCCTAAGGCGATAACAACTACCTTCCCAAACCTATGATTCATAATAGTTAAAAGTGTATCACCTGAAAAAACGCTTTGCAACAAGCAAATTCAGTTATTGATAATTAAGAATTATTCTATCTCAAGTCCGCGAAGCGCCGAGACCCGCTCATGAACCGGCGGATGAGTCATAAACATTTTATGAAACCACGGCTTCCTCGCGTACTTCTCCCCTCTTGGGTCGTCAAACGGGTCATCAATCCAAAGATGCGCCGTGGTATTTCCCGAAAATCGCATTGGAAGAGAGCTTTTGGAAATTTTAAGAAGCGCCAAGGCGAGCCCCTCGGGATAACGCGTAAGAAGCGCGCCGGAGGCATCCGCCAAAAACTCGCGCTTTCTTGAAATCGCAAGCTGAATAAGCATCGCGGAAATCGGAGCAAGAATGGAAAAGGCAATCGCGATAAGAAGCATAATATTCCCTGCCCCGCCATCTCTTTCTCTGCCTCGTCCCCGAAACCACATGGAACGCATAAAAAAATCCGAGAGGATGGAAATAAACCCAACAAGAACCACGGCCGCGGTAGAAACAAGCATATCGCGGTTCCCGATGTGCGAAAGCTCATGCGCGAGCACGCCCTCAAGCTCGCTCCGGTCTAAAATCTCCAAGAGCCCCTCCGTAACCGCGATCGCCGAATGCTTCGGGTCCCGCCCCGTGGCAAACGCGTTTGGCTGTTTCTCCGGCACGATATAAATCTTCGGCACGGGAAGCCCCGCCGTAATGCAAAGATTTTCAACTACGTTATACAACTCCCGATGCGACTCGCGCGTAACAGGCTTCGCGCGCGCCATAGAAAGCACAATCTTATCCGAATACCAGTATCCCAAAACATTCATAATCAAACTGAATATAACCGCGATATACAAAATTGAAGAATCCCCGAATGCCTGCGAAAACACCCATCCCGCGCCCATTACGACAACAAAAAATACCGTAAAGAGCGCCCACGTTTTGCGAATATTAGAATCTCTATGCGTATATAGGTTTACCACAAAAAATTTCTAAATCCTAATTTCTAATCTCTAAATAAATTCAAAATTCAAATGTTAAAAACGTTTTTAAATTTTGATATTTGAGATTGTTTAGAGATTAGGGCTTAGAGTTTAGAATTTTACCGAGATGGGCTCCTTTTCCGCTTCATTGGGAATATCAAAAAATTCCTTCTTCTTAAACTTAAACGAAGAAGCGATAATGTTTGACGGAAAAGAATCAATCTTCGTATTAAGCTCCATTACGTTCGTGTTGTAAAACCTCCGCGCCGCCTGGATTTTATTCTCCGTATCAGCAAGCTCTCTCTGCAACTCCAAAAAATTTGTGTTCGCCTTCAGGTCGGGATAATTCTCCGCGACCGCGAAAAGCGTCTTCAACGTTCCTGTGAGAACATTATCCGCCTTGCTCTTTCCCTGAATACTCTGCGCTCCCATCGCCTGCGTCCGCGCCGTCGTAACCGACTCCAACACCCCCTTCTCGTGCGCCATATACCCCTTCACCATCTCAACCAGATTCGGAATTAAATCAAACCGCCTTTTAAGCTGAACTTCTATGTCCGACTCCGCTTCATCGCTCCTGTTTCGCAAACGAATAAATCCGTTATATGCGGTTACAAACCATAATATAACAACTCCTGCAACTCCCAAAAAAACGATAAAAATAATATTCATTTTTTTATATTTACAATTAACGCCTTAGACCTTTCAAGAAAGAATACCAGAAAAACTGCAAAAGTAAACATCAAAAATCCCCCCAACATTTATTGGAAGGATTTCTGAATCCTAGCGCCTAGCACCTAAAGCCTAACGCCTAACCTAGTAATCCTCCATTCCGGGCATTCCGCCTCCTCCGCGCTCCTCCTTCTTTTCCGGAATGTTTGTGACGGCGGCGCCAATCGTAAGATAATTGCTCGCGACCGAAACCGCGTTTACAAACGCCGTCTTCACAACCTTCAGAGGGTCAACGATACCAGCCTCTTTCAAATCAGCGATTCCATTTGTAATCGCGTTGAATCCAAGCCATCGCTCCTTCCCGCCGGCTTTTTTCGTTTTTAACTGGGGAAGAACGGAGCTCGGAGACTCTCCGCTATTCGCGACAATTGCCGCGATTGGAGTCTCAAGCGCCCGACGCAAAATCGCCATCGCGGACTCCTGAACCATATTCCCGTTCTCCTTTTCACCCTCAAGCGCGAGTGAAACATTCAAAAACGCGATGCCTCCTCCCGGCACAATACCCTCCTCCATGGCGGCGCGCGTCGCGGCAACCGCGTCTTCAACTCTTTGTTTCAATTCTTTCTGCGCGGACTCAATCGGAGCGCCAACCTTAATGACGGCAACTCCTCCCGCGAGCTTACCAAGTCGTTCCTGCAACTTCTCCTTGTCAAAATCGGATGTCGTCTTCTGAATCTGCGCCTTAATCTGCGCCACTCTCTTCTCAATTTCCTCCTTATTTCCCTTTCCGGCGACAATCGTCGTGTCGTCCTTCGTCGCGACAACCCGATGCGCGTGTCCCAAATCCTGAACGGTAACGCTCTCAAGCTTCCGTCCGATCTCTTTAGAAATAAATTGCCCGCCGGTAACAACCGCGATGTCCTGCAACATCTCCTTTCTTCGGTCGCCAAATCCGGGCGCCTTCACTCCGAGAACGCTAATCACTCCGCGCAACTTATTTACCACAAGCGTCGCGAGAGCCTCGCCCTCCAAATCATCCGCGATAATAACAAGCTCCTTCTTTCCGCTCTGCACCACCTTCTCTAAAAGAGGGAGGAGGTCGTTGATGGAAGAAACCTTCTCGTCCGTAATCAAAATATATGGGTCATCAAGCACGGCCTCCATCCGCTCTTGATTCGTAATCATGTAGGGAGAAACATACCCCCTATCAAATTGCAATCCTTCCACAAGCTCGTGCGAATTGCCGATCGTGTTGGAATCCTCAACGGTAACAACCCCGTCGCGCCCGATCTTCTCCATCACCGTCGCGATGAGAGAGCCTATCTCGGCATCCTTTGATGAAAGAGTCGCGACCTCGCGAATCTTCTTATTGTCATTGATAATCTCTCTCTGTTCCTCAAGCTTCTTTACGATATCCGCGCTGGACTTCTTCAACTCTTCGGAAAGTTGAATAACATTAAATCCCTTCTCCTTAATCGCCTTCTCTCCCTCCTCAATCATCGCGTGCGCCAACACAACCGATGTGGTCGTTCCGTCGCCCACGTTGTCATTCGTCTTGTCCGCGACCTGTTTGATAAAATCGGCTCCCAAATTCTCATACTTTCCCTCAAGCTCAATTTCCTTCGCGACCGTAACGCCGTCAAACGTTACTTGCGGCGCCCCATATCCCTTCTCAATCACAACTGCCCGCCCGCGGGGCCCGAGGGTCATCTTCACGGCTTCCGCAAGCTTATCAATTCCCTTCTTCATTGCCTGCCTCGCCTCTTCGTTAAATAAAATTTTCTTAGCCATAATTCAATAAAACTCTAAATCCTAATTTCTAATCTCTAAACAATCTCAATCTGTCAGATGACGGACAAAATATAAAACACGTTTTCCCGTCTTTGATACTTGAGTTTTGAATTTGTTTAGAATTTAGGGTTTAGAGATTAGAGCTTGCGTACTCAAAAAATTTATTTTTCGATTACGCCTAGCACGTCATCCTCATCCACCAAATACATCTCTTTGTTTTCGACCTTCATTTTATCGTCCTCCGACCACGGCTTCTTAAAAAGAACGCGGTCTCCGACCTTAACCGAAAGAGCCGTCCGTTCGCCCTTCTCATTCATCTTTCCGGGACCAACGGCGACAATCTCGCCCTGAATATGCTTGGTCTTATCAACCGTATCGGGAAGAATAATTCCCGAAGCGGTAACCGCCTGCTCCTCAAGAGGCGCGACCAGCAATCTGTTTGATAGTGGCTGTAGTTTCATATAAATAAATTCGTTTGTTCGCAACAGATTCGCCTGCCCCGTGGGAGCAAAGCGATTTTGCGGGGTTATTCTCTGACTTCTACTAGCAGTGACGACCTTTATCTGCTAATCACATGATTGAGTATATAAAAGAACATTTGACCCTGTCAAGAAGACGGCGTATCATTAAACACGGAAACATAACCACACGCGATGAGTGCTCGTCGACCCATTAGGTCGACGAGTCTTTTTTTATCCTCATTTCCCATTTCGTCGTTTCGTACAATCAATTAATTTCCTTGTATTTCTATGAATTTCACCCCGCCATGGCGGGGTTTATTTCTACTGTATTTCCGTATATTTCTACCCTATACTTCCCTCATGACCCTTCCATATCCCAAACACAGAACGCTCTCCCCGAATGAGGAAAAACTCATCCAAAAAGCCTATGAATATACGGTCTCGGCGCACCAGGGGCAAATGAGAAAGTCCGGCGAGCCCTACGCGAATCACTGCTTGGAAACCGCGAAAACGATTGCCGAATGGAAGCTTGATACGGAAGTAATCGTGGCGGCGCTTCTCCACGACACCGTGGAAGATACCTCAAAAACTCTTGAGGAAGTTAAAAAAGAATTCGGCGAAGAAATTGCCTTCCTTGTTGATGGAGTCACAAAACTCGGCCACTTCAAATATCGGGAACAAAACAAAGAATGGGCGTTAGAAAAAAACAGGTCGGAAAATTTCAGAAAATTGATTCTCGCCTTAAGCGAAGACATTCGCGTGGTATTTATTAAACTCGCCGACCGCCTCCATAACATGAAAACGCTCTCCTTTCTCCCGTCGGAAAAACAAAAACGAATCGCTCTTGAAACCTACGACGTGTACGCCTCGCTCGCCTACCGCCTTGGCATGACAAAACTCGCGGGAGAAATGGAAGATCTTTCTCTGCCCTACCTTCATCCGGAAGATTACAAGTGGCTTCTTGAACACGTCCCGGAACAATTTGAGGAACGAGAGGAGTACCTGAAGAAAGTAAAGGAAAAACTTGAAAAACACCTGCGGGAAAACAACATATCCGCGGTCTCCGTAAGTTTCCGCGCGAAAAGATACAGCAGTATTTACAAAAAATTAAAAAAATATGAGATGAATCTGGATCAAATTTATGACCTCGTCGCCATGCGCGTTATCGTACAAACAACGGAGGATTGCTACAAAACCCTCGGGCTAATCCACGAACTATGGAAGCCTCTCCCGGGAAAAATTAAAGATTATATCGCCCTTCCAAAACCAAACAATTACCGAAGCATTCATACCACCGTCTTCTGCGAGGAGGATAAAATTACCGAATTTCAAATCCGAACCAACAAAATGAACGAGGAGGCGGAACACGGCATCGCCGCGCATTGGGCGTACGAGCTGAAAAAAGAATCAAAATCATACGCAAACCGAAAAGCCGTCTTCGCCGACAAAAAGGAAATCGCGTGGATAAAGCAGTTAAAGAACTGGCAGGAAAAAGAAGGGCAATCGGAAGAAGAATTTTTTGACGCGCTTAAAATTGACTTCTTCAAAGACCGCATCTTCGCCGTAACGCCGAAAGGAGACGTGATAGACCTGCCACATGGCGCGACACCGATTGATTTCGCCTACCATATCCATAGCGGAGTCGGCAATCAAGCGGTAGGCGCGAAAGTAAACGGAAAAATCGCTCCCCTTAGTCGCGAACTCAAGTCGGGAGACATTGTGGAAATCATGATTCAAAAAGGAAAAAAACCCTCCGAGGACTGGCTAAAATTCACAAAGACCACAATCGCCCGCGATCACATCAAGTCGGAACTCCGCAAAGGAAGCCTCCTTCATCGCTTTAACTTAAAAAAGAAAAATTAACCCCCGTTAGAAGTTATGGCTACCTCTAACGGGGTTGACAAAAAACCAGCGCAATAGGCAGAATACTCTAAGATTGGAGACATAGAATGTGGAATACAAAGTGGACGTTGAGCCACCAAACCACATTGGAACGCGGACAAATCTTCTTCGTAACTCGGGAAGGAGTTGATAAAGCAATCTGCTTTCCCGAAGAAACGATGAGGAGCAAACTTCTCGTCGCAGCCGTTTGCCGATACGTCCACCCCTCGGTAGAAATATCGGCAATAATGGAAAAACAACACGCCAGTTTCATCAGAGGAACGGCCAATCTTGGCCGTTTCCTCACCGAGTAACAAGACCGTCCCACTTCCAGGGGACGGTCTCACTATTTTTTTACTTTACGACAAGTAAAACATCAAAAAAACCAAACGTGGTTTATAAAAAAAATCAAACGTAGTTTCCGAACAGATTTTGAAAAGTAACACAATTAAAAAGAATGTTCGCGATACGTTCCGTACGGGATGTCTGCTTTGTGATCCTGATATTAGTGGAATTCTTCGGGGTCTCACGGGCGTGGCGAGCTAGGCCTCCCGCGAAAGCAGGAGGTATATCTTCTTGCGTATTATAATATCATATGATATTATAGCATCATTATGAGCACCATATCAGTTCCATTACAACCCGAGCTTGAGGTCTCCGTTGATGAGCTCGTAAAGTCCGGATACGGATCAAGCAAAGCCGATGTTATTCGGCGCGCTCTCGTCCGCGCGATAGAGGAAGAGGCCGTTCAGTCCGTACTCCGCGCGGAGAAAGAAATCAAGGAGGGAAAGGGTCTCAAGGGAAATCTGCGAGAGCTGGCAAAAAAAATCAAGTAGTTCATGATTACCCTTGTTTATGCTCCGGGATTTATAAGGAAGTTCAAGAAATTGGACACAGGTCTTCAGGATGAAATTATAGAAAAATTGGGGTTGTTTAAAAATGAAGCGAATCACGAGAAGTTGAAAGTTCATAAATTAAAAGGAGTTCTTAAAAACTGCCACAGCTTTTCAGTTAATTACAAATTTAGAGTAGTGTTTTCTTACGGCTCAAAAAACGATGTGCATATTCTTTCGGTCGGGAATCATGAAATATATGAATAAAAAAATAATATTTTCCTCATCCAAAGCGAAAGATATCGCTTTTGAAAGCGCTCTTTATATTCAATGAGTGAGGAAGCTACGTTTGGTTTTTCAACCTAACGAATCACTTTTTTCCCCACGTACTTCCTCAAAACCTTCGGCACCTCCACAAAACCTTCTTTCGTTTGATAGTTTTCAATAATCGCGATAATCGTCCTTCCAATCGCGAACGCGGTCGCGTTTAAGGCGTGCATATGTCGCGTCTCCCCGCTCCTCATTCTATATCGCGCCTGAATGCCTCGCGTCTGAAAATCAGTTGTGTTGGAGCAAGAATTTGTCTCGCGATAGGCGTTTTGTCCAGGCAACCAAGCCTCAATATCCGACTGGCGCGCGTCCGTCCATCCCATATCTCCCGTGCAAATCTCCAACACTCGATAGGGAATCTCAAGCGCCTTCCACAACTTCTCCTGCAAATCGGAAAGAAAATGAAACTCCCTATCCGATTCCTCCGTAGTCGTGAAAGAAATCATTTCTACCTTATCAAACTGGTGAACGCGTAAAATCCCTTTTGTGTCTTTCCCGTATGACCCCGCCTCTCTCCGAAACGCGGATGAAAAACCGACATACCGAATCGGAAGCTCGCTCTCTTCTCGCGTCTCATCCATCTGCAGAGGAATAAGCGTATGCTCCGCGGTACCGACCAAATACTTCTCATCTTTCTCTATAAAAAATCTCTCCTCCCTCTGGTCTGCCGCGAGCCGTCCGATTCCCTCATACACTTCGGGCTTAATCATCACCGGCGGAATCGCCGGATAAAAACCCTCCTTGCGAAGCGTCTTGATAGCAAAATCAACAAGCGCCAATTCCAGCATCGCTCCGTCTCCCAGCAAATATCCAAACCTGCTTCCCGTTACCTCTGCGGCCTTCTTCACGTTAATAATCCCCAACTGCTCCGCGAGAGTTAGATAGTCCTTGGGCAAAAATCCCTCCTTTTGAAAATTCCGCCTCCTTCCAACTTCGCGAAGAACCTTATTTTCCGTCTCATTCTTCCCAACCAAAACATCCTCAAAAGGAATGTTGGGAATGTTGTTCAAAATCCCATTTCGTTCATCCTGAACAATTCTTTCCTCTCCCGAAAGATTCTGAATCTTCGTCTTCAACGCCTTCGCCTCCTCAATAAGTCCGACATCCCGCTCCTTACTCAAACGAGCGGTAATCTCATTCTGTCTTGACCGTAAACCATCAAGCTCGGTTATAATCTCCCTCCACTTCTTGTCGCGCGCCAAAAACTCATCCACCCGTTTCGGGTCAATACGCTTCTTTTTGATTCCTTCCCGAACCTTGTCGGGATTGTTTCGTATGAATTGAATGTCTAACATAAAAATCTCTAATCTCTAAACCCTAATCTCTAAACAATCTCAAATATCAAAAAATAAAAAGAGAAAGCGTTTTTGAGTTTTGTCCGTCAGCTGACAAATTGACATTGTTTAGAAATTAGAAATTAGGATTTAGAAATTATTGAGGAATGAAATTCCTCAGGTTTATACGCCTTCATCACCCTCACTTCAATCCGAAGCCCATTTTCCCGAACATATTCCTCAAGCGCCTCTTTCAGAGCAACCTGATCATATCCTAATGCTATAATATCCGGCTTTATTTTTCCAATCACTTCCCACCTCCCAATTTCAGCATCGCCCTCCACCACCTCATCCATCAACCCTGTCTCCATAAGTTCCTTAATCCTTAATCCTTGCTCCTTTCGAGACTTTCTGCCTTTAAGTTTTTCCACAACCTCATCTCTCGCCACCACAACAATAAGCCGCACACTATCATCCGCGTTCATCTGCGCATCATCTGCGCGAATCTGCATCTGGCGCGCCTGCCTCAAAAACGCCCGATGCCCCTCGTGTAAACCGTCAAATGTCCCAAAAACTAAAACTCGCCTTTTCATACGTTTTATGGTATCTTATACCCATGATTCAGATTAATGCAAAAAAAGAAAAAATGATTCAGAACATCGCGAAAGCGCACCGCCTCCGTTTGCTTTTTTTGTTTGGTTCACAGGTGAGCGGCAAAACCCATAAAGAAAGTGATTTTGACTTTGGCTTTATCGCAAACCGAACCCTATCGCCCGCAGAAGAAGGTCGTCTCATAGGAAACCTTATGCCAATTGCCGAAGTAAACGACGAACGACTTATTAACCTTGTAAACTTTCAAGGCGCAAATCCTCTGCTACGTCGCGCGGCGGGAGAAAACGCGGAACTTCTCTACGAAAAGGAATCCGGTATGTTTGCCGAATTTCAGGCATACGCATTTAAGTCCTACATAGAAACCCTTCCGCTTTTCCGGTTAAAAGCCGAGCGGATGGGCATTTCAACGCCATGACTCTGAACCACACCCTTATTCTCAAAAAACTGGAACTCATAGACCAATACGAAAAGCAGTTGGCGGATTTTTTGAAATCCGCGGATGCCGACATTTTATCTTCTCCTGAAAAATATCTTGCCACTGAACGCGCCTTCCAACTGCTTGTAGATGCCATGCTCGACGTAAACCAACACATCATCCGCGAACAAAATCTTGCCATCCCCGACGATCTGCAAAGCACTTTCTATCCATTGGGAAAAACGGGTATCTTGCCGCAAAGTTTTGCCGAAACACTTGCGCCTATTGTGGGCGTTCGCAACCGTCTTGTGCATCAATACGAAAAAATCGACAAAACCCTTTTCCTGAAAAACCTCCGCAAAAACTTCTCTCAATTCGACAAATACCAAAAACACATCAAAAAATTCCTCACTTCTTCGGCCTCAAGTTCGTAAAACTAATCACCTCCCGAATTGAATTCGTATCGGTAAGAAGCGCGGCAAGCCGGTCAATGCCGATTCCAACTCCCGCGGCAGGCGGCATCCCATACTCAATCGCTTCCAAAAACTCCTCGTCCATGCGCGATGCCTCCTCGTCTCCCGCCCGATGCCTCCTCTCCTGCTCCTCCATGCGCTCCCTCTGGTCAATCGGGTCATTCAGTTCGGAAAAAATATTCGCGAATTCGCTCCCCGCGATTAAAAGCTGAGCGCGCTCCGTAATCTCCGGGTCATCGTCCCGCGCCTTGGTAAGAGGAGAAATTTCTTTCGGATAATCCACCACATATACCGGATCAATCAAATTCGGACGCACCTTCTTTTTAAATACCTCGTCAATTTCTTCGGTCTTCAATTTCCGCACGTCCTTGCCCGCGTATTCTTTAATAAGCTCCGCGTACTTTTTGCGCGGCCACGGCTTGAAAAATCCCTTAAGCTCCTTTCCGCGAAAACGAACCTCGGAAATCCCCGCGCGCTTCGCAATCTCCTTCAACCACCGCTCCACGGCCTCCATCATCATCTCATAATCCCAGTAAGCCGCGTAAAGCTCGATCATGGTAAATTCCGGATAATGATCGCGGTCAACGCCCTCGTTCCGAAAGTCCTTGGCAATTTCAAAAATCTTCTCAAAACCGCCGACAAGCAAACGCTTCAAATAAAGCTCAGGCGCGACTCGCAAAAATATATCCGTGTCCAGCGCGTTAAAATGCGTCTGAAATGGCCGCGCCAAAGCCCCTCCCGGAATCGGCTGTAAAATAGGGGTCTCAACCTCCAAAAACCCGTCCTTGTGGAGAAGCTCCCGAAGCACGGCAGTAATCTGAAAACGCGCGTCCATTGCCTTCTTTGATTCGGGATTAAAAATGAAATCCAAATACCTCTTGCGATGGCGCTCCTCCTCATCCGAAATACCGTAAAAAGAAGACGGCCACGGACGAACGCACTTCGTAAGCATTCGTATCTCACTCGCCAAAACGCTTTTCTCTCCCTTTTTTGTCGTAAAAAGTTTGCCGGTAATTTCAACAAAATCTCCAAAATCAAACAATTCCTTCTTGTCCTCAAAATCTTTTGTCTCTTCCGCTTTCAGCACGAACTGAAATTTCCCGCTCTCATCAAAAAAATCGCCGAACAAAATCCCACCCTGCCCGCGAAGCGAGGTAACGCGCCCGACAAGAGCAACCTTCTCCTCTGATTTCTCTAACACAGAAAAATTCCGAAGCGCCTCGCCTATCGTATGCGTCCTCTCCGAACGCGCGGGAAACGCCGAACCAAATTTATTTTGGTAAGCCTCCAGCTTCTTTTTTCTGTCTTCTATAAGATCCTGAAGCATATTCAAAATACATATTCTAGAGCCTAAAGCCTAAGGCCTAAAGCCTAATGTCATTCAATCCTCATTATCTCATATCTTATAACCCCCTTGAAAGTCGTAACCTCTATCGCCTCTCCGGCTCTCCTCCCTAAAAGCGTCCTTCCAACCGGAGACTCATTGGAAATAAGCCCGAGAGAAGGCTGGGCTTCATTTGACCCGACAATGGTATACCGAACCGTCTCATTATTTTTTTTGAGTTGAACGTGAGAACCAACCGTAATACGGTCGGAAGAAACTTTGGAAGCGATAATCTGGCAATGCTTTAAAAGGTCATCAAGCTCGCGGATTCTCCTTTCAAGCGAAGCTTGCGCGTCGCGCGTTTCCTGATACTCGGAGTTTTCAGAAAGATCTCCTAAAGATTTCGCGTGCTTAAGCCTCAACGCGACATCATGTCTTCCCTCGTCCTTCAAACGCTGAAGCTCCCGCGTAAGCTCGTCATACCGTTCTTTTGTAAGATATTGCGCCATAAAAATAAAAAACACTTGACCTTGAACACGTAACATGTGCCTTATCAACTGTCAGGTGTCAAATGTCAATTGTCAGATGTCTTGATACGATGTTCATAATACCATAAGAAAACGTCTCTGGCTACAGGCACGACATTTAAGCTTCCCTCCTTCGCGTCCTCAACAAGAATAAGAATCGCAATCTCCGGCTTCGCGGATTCGTCTTCGGATGTATTTGTAGATTCGGATGATTCGTAGGCTTGTGGTGAGATTGTCGAATCCATTCGGAGCGGTACCCGTCCATACCCGACAAAAAACGCGTTCGTCTTGCTGTTATTCTGAACCTGCGCGCTTCCCGTCTTTCCCGCGATAGTCATAGGAATGTCCCGCAAAGCGTAAGAAGTGCCATAAGGCTCCCGAACCCCGTCCAACATTCCCTGCTCAACATAATAAAGAGTGTCTTTAATTTCTTCGCCCAAATCCTTAATAACAATAGGAGAACTCTCCTCAACAACCCTTCCTTCGGCGGTATGAATCTGTTTCATGATTCTTGGTTGATAAAACTTCCCGCGCGCCGCGATTGAACTGATATAGCTTAAAAGCTCAATCGGCGTAATCAGCAAGTCTCCCTGCCCGATACTCACATTATATGTATCTCCCAAAAGCCAGTTGCGTCCCGCGACTCTTTTCTTCCAGGAAGGGTCGGGTAGAAAACCCGTCTCCTCCTGCGGAAGGTCAATACCGGTCTTTTTGTCCAAACGAAACTCCTGCCACCACTTCTTCAACCGCGCGATTCCCAAACCTGCCTGCGCTTGAAAACCGCCTCCAATCTCATAAAAATATACGTTGCTGGACCGCGCAAGAGCGGAACGAACATCAACCCATCCGTGCGCCCTCCAATCCTTAAATATGCTGGGATTCGCGGGAAAAAATGGATTAGGAACCTCCAAATATCCCGCGGAAAAAATCTTTGCTTCGGGACGTATCACTCCCTCATAAAGCGCGGCGGTAGCGTGAAGTGGTTTAATAGTGGAAGCCGGATTATAAAGCCCGCTCACGGCTCTCGTAAACAGAGTCTTATCGCGATCATTCAAATAAGTTGCGATTTCATCCGTGTTAAATCCGGGAACCCCAAAAAGAGCGAGCACCTCGCCGTTTGAAGGATTAAGAGCGATACCAACCCCAACCCTCCTCCCCAAACGAACAAGTTCTTCCTGAAGACGGTTATAAAAATATTCTTGAAACTCTCCGTCAATATACGTCTCCAAATAATTTCCTTTTCTCGGCAAATCCACCACTCTGGTATCAACAACTCGTCCCAAAGAATCCCGCACATCCGCCTGAACGCCGTTCTCGCCACGAAGATACTCGTCATAATATTTCTCCAGCCCCGTCTTTCCAATCTGGTCATCTTCCATACTCTCTTCTGTATTTTGCAACTCGCCGTCACTCAAAAAACCGGTATACCCAATAAGATGGGAAAACACAAAAGGCTTGCTGTGCGTCCGCCGAAAGCCCTCCTCCAAAAACACCCCCGTCAAAGAAAGGGTTGATATGGAAACAAGAGAATCATCTTTTAAATCTTCCGCGAGAAGAATCTTGTCGTCGTAAAATTGCTTCTTTTTCGCGACAAGAGAACGTAAAGAATCAAGGTCGGAATGAAAAAATTCGGAAATTTCCCGCAACACGCGCTCGCGTTCCGCGGAGTCCTCCGGCAACTCCTTAGGGATTAAAAATACGCGAAAGCTCTTCTCATTTTGGGTAAGCGGCTTCCCAAACCGGTCGCGAACAGTCCCGCGTTCGGCCTGCACGACGCGAAGATTTTTTATATTTTGAGAGGCGCGCCTGCCGTACGCCTGATGCTCAAAAACTCCGATTTTTACAACCTGAAAAAGAACGGCAAACACAACAATACAAGAAAGAACGCGAACGGCGCGAAAAATATGCGGAGCAAGAGGTAGTTCAAGCAAATCTTCAGAAGTATCCCTGTCTGAAAGAATATCCTCAAATGAAAATCCCGACTTTCTCATACGCGTTGCGCAACAAAATTTCTAGAGTGAAACATAACCTGAAAAACGCTTTTTCTCTTGAGAAAAAAATGCAAAGCCAATCAAAAGACAAAGCAATAAGTCATACAAAAACTCAAGAGCATAAAGAGAAAAAAGCTCTCTGGACAAATAAGAAAAACTGGAAGCTCCGTAGAACAAAAGAAAAAGAAGGAGAAAGGTAAGAAAAAAATCGGCAAAAAGAGTTCCCGTAAAAAACTTCTGCGCGAAAAAAAGGAAAAAGGAAAAAAAGACAAGAAGCGCCGTTTCAAAAAAGAAAAAACGCGAAAAAAAGAAAATCAAAAGAAGAAAAAAGATGAGAGAAAAAACAAAAAGAACCGACTGTCCGCGAACCGATAAAAACACGATAAAAAAAGAGAAAAGGATGAGTAAAAAATTCGGCTGTACTCTTCCAAAAACAAACACGTGAGAAATCTGAAGAGTAAAAAAGAAAAGGAAAAGAAAAACAAGTCCTAAAAATTTTATAACAAAAGAAAGAAACATAATTTAAGGAAATGAAGCAAGAACAAAAACACGATAAATGTCGTCCAATTCAAAAAACGGCCTCACAACGATTCGTGACCAGAAATTCTCGCCCCCCAATTCCGCCTTCTCCACAATTCCCAAGATTGTCCCATAGGGAAATTTTGGAGATGTGTTGATAACCAAATCTCCCTCTTCCACAAACGCGTATTTGGGCACAAGTTCAACATGAGGAGAAAGTCCGCCTTTTAATACTCCTCTAGCTGGCTCTTCTTCCCTCCTTTCCGTAAGAGGACGTTTGGGGTCCGGCTCTATAACGACACTACTTACCCATCTCGTGTCAAAAATCGTCTTAACCTCGCTTTGAGTGTCGCGAACGGAAGAAATTTCTCCAAGAAGAACGCGCGGAAAAGCAAAGACGGGGCTCCCCAAGCGAGCGCCATCGGAAGAACCAAACTCAATAACTAAAAGGCTCTTATCCTGATAAGGGTACAAAGAATACAGGGGAGCTGAAGTGTATTGTGAACCGGAAAGAACATCGTCTTTAGATAAAGCGCGATTCTTAAAAATCGCGACCTCATTACGAAGAAGGTCTCTCTCAACTTCAAGCTGAAGAGTCTTCTCATAACGAAAAGACTGGTCGGAAAATGAGCGGGCAAGCAGGCGCGCTCGCGAGAGAAAATCAAAAATCCGAGCGTGAAAAAACACAGCCCCAAAAACGGCAAAAAGCACAAAAACGAGCGCGAGATATGAACCAAAAGACCTCATAATGTCTCGTAAAAAAAAACGAAAGACAAGTGTACCAATTCTAGCTTCTATTTTCTAGATTCTAGTTTCTAGCCTACCCCTTCTTCCCTCCAAATCCGGGACTGGAAAATGTATTCAAAATCTGATGATACATTTCTAAGTGGTCGGTAATCATGCCAGCGCCACGGGCAACGCACCGAAGGGGGTCTTCCACAACCCGCACGCTTACTCCAATCTCCTTCTCAATTAAACTATCAATTCCGCGAAGCAAGCTTCCTCCCCCGCACATATAAATCCCGTTCTTATACACGTCTCCCACAAGCTCGGCGGGCGTTTCTTCAATTAAATCCTTAATACTCTCGGTAACAAATTTTAGAGAACGCGCGATCCAAATCCTAACCTGCGCGTCTTTCACGATAATCTCCTTCGGAAGGCCTGTTGAAACGTCTCTTCCCCGAACGGTAATCTCAAGCCGCTCTGATTGCGGAATAGCGGAAGCGACCGCGATTCTAATCTCCTCCGCGGTCGGTTCCCCGATATGCAATTTCAACTCCTCTCTGACCGCCTTGATAATTTCATTATTCAGATAATTTCCTCCAACCTTTAATCGGCGCGAAACAACAATTCCGTTCATCGCGACAATCGCCATATCCGTCGTACCGGCTCCCATGTCAACAACCAGATACGCGGTCGGCTGATAAATATCAAGTCCGCTTCCCAAAGCGGCAAGAAGCGGCTGTTCAACCAAATACACCTTTCCCGCCCCGGCCTCCTGAACCAAATCTTCAAACGACTTCCTCTCCACTTCGGTAAGGTTTGTGGGAACGCCAAGCACGACCTCGGTTACCCAGCTCCACGGCAAACTTTTATTCTTCAAAAGCCGTTGAATCATCTCCTTCGCCATATCAAAATCCGCGAGAATACCGTGCGCAACGGGATGAAGCGCGGTAATGTGCGTAGGCGTCCGCGACATCATTTTTTTCGCCTCCGTCCCAACCGCGATAATGCGATTCGTACGGTTATTAAAAGCGACAATGGAAGCCTCATCAATCACGATTCCCGCCCCCTTCAGATACACCTGTATGGTATCTGTCCCCAAATCAATGCCGACAATCTTCTTAAAATTCATTATGGTAAGAATAAAGAATAAGGAATAAAGAATCAAGGAATTTACTTTTACAAGACATTTAAAAAAAACCGAACTCCTAAAAACTAATATTTGGACGTCTGACGTCAAAAACATATAAAAGCCTATTACTTCTCATCCTTTTGTGATACACTTTATTTATGAGTTTTGAAAATTTTCCACAACCAGTTTCGGAACAAAACAATACCGAAGAAAAAGAACACCTTAAAGAACGCCTTCTTCCTCCAAAATCACTTCGGTACATTAGGCAGGCAAACGAACTCCTCCACACCGAACCCGGAGAAGATGGTCTCCCCGATCCGGAAAAACACTGGACAAAACTTTACGAAACCGTAAAGCCATGGGAAAGCGCGTTAGAACTTTCAGACAATATTCGCGAAGTCATACGCGAACGAATCGCGGAACGCATTTCCGGCATAAAAGAAGGGGCGCACACGATTCGGGAATTTTCCGATGAGGCGCTTTTAAACACGCTTACAAATAACTGGTTTGAGGAAGTAGAAAATGAGATGCGAGACAGCGAACAACCGCAAAGACGGGCTGTCTTGTTGGCGGTCATGGCGCATACCGTAAAACGAATGGAAACCGTCATATGGCAAAAAATCCTGCAACATGCCACCGAAGAAGATTTACAAAAACTCGCGCTCAATCCTTCAACAAGAGACCTTTGCATTGATGTGCTTCAAGCCTCATCAAAAATGGATGCTCTTTTTATCCGCTTTCTTGCGTATACCCAGCTCTCGGAAGAACCAGCAAAAGGAACAAAAGGTGTGGTGTTCTCAATCTCGGGCGAAAAACCGACGCTTCACACAATCGCGGAAATGTTTCCTCGAGAAGCGACGTATATTGAAAAAAGTTTTGGCTTTATCGCTGACGGAAAAAGCGCGGACGGCAAAGAAGCTCGGGACGCGTCCTGGAAAAATATGCCAGGCGGAGCAGTGTTTCAAGAATACGTAGAAACAATCGCGAAACTATTTCGTGAAAAAGATCCAAAAAACGCCGAAGCGCTTCAAAAAAGCGTTAGAAAAAAGCTCTATGGAGATCTTGTACGCTCCGATTTCCCCCTTCAGCTTACTCCTTCAGCTCAAGGCTACACAAAAGAACCTTATGTAGATCCTGAATTTACCCTTTCCATAGCAACTCCGGATTCAAAACAAGAAGACACGGTTTTCAAAAACATTCAAAGCGGAATGGCAGAAAGCTTGAGCGAACTAAGCGAAGGTTCCAAAAAATTTGCGAACCGCATGAAAAAAACAGAAACAAAAACGGTTGTCAGCATAGAATCTTTCGGAGCAGGCCTGCGATGCGCGGCAGTAGCGGATACCGATCCGGTAATCATTATGTTTCTCAATGAGCAAAGGAGAGCGTACGACAAAAATTTTCCTGAAATGATTTCCGAAAACATAGAAAACGGACCGTTCCAAAATAATTCAAGTCCAGAAACGCGCGGACGCATAGAACAAATGTCGCGGACGCTTACTCAAATGCACGAATTCGCTCACGACATATACTTTGACGGAACAAAAGAATCAAAACGGCTCGGAAAAGAACCTCTCACAACGATTGATGAGGTAAAATCTGAAATTGCGCTCCGCGCTCTCATCCCGTCTCTTCTTGAAAAACAAACGCTTGAAGGAACGCTTGATGAGTGGGCAGCCGCGTCGGTTACAAGCTCTTTGCAAATGCTAAAAGATCAGCCGGAAGGAGATGATTATTTCTCCGCCACAATATACACGCTCCAGCGCGCTCTTCGGGAAAAAGCAATCCAAATAAACGAGAACCGGATTGAAATCCTAGACGCTAAAAAGTACTTTGACGTCCAAAAAGAAGCGGCAAAAGAAGTTATCAGGCTCTTTGAAGATGAATCCGTAAACGAAACAAAAGCAAGAGGGTGGATGAAGAGAGAGCTGACGCCCGAGAAAGAAGTGATGCAACTTAAAAAACGTCTTGCTCAATCGCAATAATCTCAAACTTCGTTGCAAAACACTCTAGACCCACTGCGTAAAGATTTTTCCTGTTAAAACTCCTTAATTTCGGCTACGGCTTTGTGAAAATTTTTCGGAAGATACGCTCTTATATTCCTCAAAATTTTCACTTCGCCTCACTCGAAATTCTTGAGTTTTACCGACAGCGTAATCTTTACGCAGTGGGTCTTATAAACATTCTTGAACCACATCCGAAAGCTTTCGCAGTCTTGCGTCCATCTCATCTCTCTTCTTCACCTCAACGCTCTTTTTTTCAATCGTCTTTACACTGACCACAACGCGATAGGGCATTCCGAGAAGGTCGGCATCGTTTAATTTTTCTCCAGCCGACGCGTCGCGATCATCATACAAGACCTCAATTCCCTTCTTCTGAAGTTCCTCATACGCCTCATCCGCCACCTTCCGTACCCCCTCATCCTCTCCAAGCCGAATAAGATGAACACGAAATGGCGCGACACTCTCCGGCCATACAAGTCCCTTGTCATCGTGATGCACTTCGGCAATCGTCCCCAAAAGCCGGGTAAGCCCGATCCCATAACACCCCATAATCACCTCCTTCTCCTCTCCCTTCTCATCCTTAAACTTCAAACCAAAAGGGGAAGAATATTTTGTCTTGAGCTTAAAAACATTCCCAACCTCCACCGCCTTTTCTTCGCGCAAACTCGTATTCTTACATTCAGGACAGGATTTTCCAACATCCTCCAAAATCTCACGATTCACCGCAACGTCGCATTTGTCGCAAATATAAATCACATCCTCTCCTGCCATCGTAAGCGTCTGAAACTCGTGAGAATACTTTGAAAAGCTTCCGCCCGAAGCAAACGTTACATACGTAACATGCCCCAATCCAACCCTCTGAAAAATCTTTCTATACGCCTCTTTCGCTCTCTCATAATACCTGTCCAAATCCTCCTCGCTCGTGTGAAACGAATATAAATCCTTCATGGAAAATTCTCTGCCTCGCAAAAGACCCGACTTCGCCCGCTTCTCGTCCCGAAACTTCGTCTGAATCTGATACACGGCAACCGGAAAATCCTTGTACGACAAATTCTGTTTCTGAACCAAAGGAACCACAATCTCCTCATGCGTTGGCCCAAGCGCGTACTCAATCTTTGAGTAATAGCTCAAAAAACGGAAAAGAGAGTCATATGTCCCCCACCGCCCGGTCTTTTCCCAATTCTCCTTTGGATGAAGAGAGGGCATCAAAATCTCCTGCCCTCCAAACGCGTTCATCTCGTCCCGTATAATCGCCTCAATCTTCTGATGCGCCCGTAACCCCAAAGGAAGCAACGCGTACACTCCTGCCATAATCTTTTCCGTAAATCCCCCACGCACCAAAAGCTCGGCATTTTTTGATGTCTCATCTTTGGGCGCCTCCCTCCTTGTCCTCGTAAAAAGCTCTGATTGTCTCATATGACAAGTGTACCAATTCTAGCTTCTATTTTCTAGCTTCTATTTTCTAGATTCTATTTTCTAGATTCTAGTTTTTCGCCTACCCCTTCCTCAAATGTTCCATCGCGTACTCCACACTCGCCCCCGTCTTCTTGCCCGGATTGAAAATCCCAAGCGGGTCAAAAATCCTCTTCACCTCTTCAAACAACCCGTATATCTTCTCCCCATACATCATCTTCAAATACGGCGAACGGATAAGCCCGTCGTTATGCTCCGCGGTAATGGAACCGCCATATTGAACGACAAGCCGAAACACCTTCTCCGCGACAGGTTGAATCTTCGCCCGCTCCGACTCCTTCTTCATGTCCATCAAAGGAACAATGTGAAAATTGCCATTCCCGGCGTGCCCCGCGATATTCACCTTAATCTGATATTCCTTCAAAATCTTCAAAAGCTCCGGCAAAAACCGCGGAGTATCCTTCGGCAAAATACAGAAATCGTCAATAAAGGGAATTGTCCTCTTCCCGCGAACATGCTGGCGCAACAAATTAAAGCTCTCTCTCCGCATCACCCAATACTTATCCATCTCGCGTTTTTCATGCATCACGCGAAACAAAACGGGAAATGGCGAAAGCGCCTTTCGCGCGACCTCCACCTTCCGCGAAACTTCTTCCTCTGAATCTTCCGCAATCTGATAAAGCAAAATAAGTTTCGGCATGCCAAAAAGCTTCGCGCCCATCACAACCTCGGGCAAGAACCGCAAAGCGAAAGGAATAAACGAACTCCCCGCCTTTTTGGCGATCTCCGGCATAAATCGTATTCCCAATTTCAAAGTCTCCGAATCAAACACCTCCAGACTTTCGGGGTCAAAGGGCAAAAGCGCGTTCACAACTTCGGGCAAGGCATCCCAACTCCGAAAAAACACGGATATGAGCGCTTCATGAGATTTCTCCTTCTGCAAACGCAACTTCGCCTCCGTCAAAATTCCAAGCGTGCCCTGCGAACCCGTAAAAAGTTGCCCAAAATCAAACCGCTTCCTGTCCCACACATCCCACAAGGCGTACCCCGAAGCATTTTTTGAAACCTTAGGACGAGCCGCCTGAATCTCGTCAAAATGACTCTCCAAAAGTTCATGCGTCTTCCGATACACCTCTCCCTCAAATGTTTGCAATTTCCTTTTTTCCTCAAGTTCCTGCGGCGAAAGCGCGCGAAACGAATATTCCTCCCCGTCCGCGAGTATCATCTTTAGCTCTTCCACAAACTTCCGCATCTGCCCGTATCGCAAGGTCTTTTCCCCAGCGCAGTTATTCATCACCATTCCGCCGAATGCCGCGAGATCCTTAGAAGCCGGATATGGCGTGAAAAGCATGTCCGAATCTCTGGTCTCTTTCTCAAAATCGCGAAAAAAAACCCCCGGCTCCGTGGTAACCGAAATTCCAACAGCATCAACAGAAAAATGATTAAGATGCGACGCGCAATCAACAACAATGGATTCGGAAAGAGGCCCTCCGCTCATATCGCTCCCGCCGGAACGCGCGGTAAGAGAAAGTTTAGGACTCTCCTTTTTGTGTTCCGAAACATACCGCACAAGCGCCTTTATGTCCTCTCTGTCTTTTGGGGCAACAACAACTTCAGGACGCGCCTCAAACAAGCTCGTATCATGCGAAAATGTCTGGAGCGTTTCCTCGTCCGTCAAAACCTCGCCCTGTAAAATCGTTTTTAGCTCATCGCGTAACATAATTGGATTATATCACCAATCACAGCTCCTTACCTCCGATCAACATCCTCACATCCTTAAGGATGTGAGGATGTTATATCACACAACCTCCGCGTTATAGCACTGCTCGCAATACACAATCTCCTGTCGGTTGGGAGCGTATGATGTTTCAAATTCATTCGGGCAAGGGGCATCGCCATGAACATGCGTTACCGTGTTTGCGTACACACCCGCGTGACGACCGGCGCACATACATTGTCGGCGCGTAAGCGTTGCCGGATTTCGCCACTTGAGGCGCGCATGATGCCTGCAATTCGGACAAAGAAGCGGCAAAGGCAGTTTCATGCGCCGATAAAAGTCCAATTCCTGCTGAACAATCTTAAAGGCGCCGACGCACTGCTCGCCACACTTCCCCTGATGTTCACAAGCGATAATTTCCTGCAAAATAGAATCCTGAACCGCGTCAATTAAATCGGGAATCTCATTCGGTTGAATGGTCGGTTTGTAATCCCGCTTCTCAAAAACTTTCCACCCGTATCCTTTTTCTCTCGCCTCATCTTCACGAAACGGAAAAAATTCCTGCGCCGTCGTCTCGTTGTATCCGAAAGGACTTAGTTCTACCGGAAAAAATTCGCCGTACTTATAGATACTTCCCTGTTTGTCTATATATGGATTCTTGTCCATCTGTACTATGATTTCTTTCCTGAGCTTGTCGAAGGATTCCTTATCATACTGCTTGTTCAAAATACAATACTCCTTCTTCTTGAGTCCAACACAACCAAAAACATTTTTGCACCCGATTGGAAACATACTGTATTCAGCTTGCCGGTTGCCATTGCACGCCCACCAACTACACATAATCCGAGAGCCATCGTTACCACATTGCAAAAACTCATACATAAGTTCTGTTCCAGTCGCGTAATTCGTACCGTCGTAGCAATCCCGCGCTTCTGTCACATAAGAACAAAACCTAGAATTCTCAATGTGATGACACACGTACGAATCGTGAACATTTTTCGAGTTAAATATGTAATCCCCCGACACGCTACTATTACGCCGTTCATGCATAAATTTGCGTGGAAATCTCATCCAAAACTTCTCCGACTGATCTTGCATACTCCGAATATTTGCCCACGTCCAAGGCATCATATCCCGCATTTTTTTCTCATACTCCTCTTTAGAATAGGGCTCGTTAAAAATATGATACCGCTTGTTCCGAAGGTTGCTACATCCAAAACAATTTGAACACCCGACGCAATCACGACAAAAAGAAACATCATGACACCCTTCAGAATCAACAGAAAAAAACGTCTGATAACATTTCTGACAATTAACAGACTCGTACACAAATTCACAGTGATCCACCATAAGATTATCAACACACCCCTTCGAATACAAAATAAAACTCGCGTACAAGCAATCCTCATTGAAATCAGAATATGTGGTAAGATAGCAATTCTTCAGATGTGCCGCCATACTTACATAATCGGAATTCTCAACAGTCGAGGTAACCGTATAGTTCGCAAGAGCTGGCGTGCGTTGGAATAGCTCCCGAACTTGCGCCAAAAACAATTTATTAGGATCGTAGTCCACACCGTAATTCAATCCATCCCATGAATCCGACCACCAACACGGACCACAATAAACCGTCAGTTCGGTCTCTTTTGAAAACACTGAAACAATTCCCTTGCCACACTTATCGCATAATCGCTTGTACAAACTTTTCTCATTTCTCCACGCAAACCTCCGAACTAAGCGACACTCCGAACAAAACGTCGGCGCCGGCACCTTCATCTTTTCGTAAAACAAAAAGTCATCGGGTTCAATGACAAAATCCTTTTTGCAATTTTGACACACGCGGGTTTCATCCATCATGCCTTTCTCAAAAGTTTTCTATAAATCCGGTCTCTCTTGTCCGCGGCAAGTAATTTGATGACATCGGGGGCAACAAACCGAAACCCCACTCTATAATCCCTGACAATCCGAAAACTAAAAAATTTATTAAGCGGGGATTAAAGTCGCTTAGTGTGCAAGCGTGGGTCAAAAATATTCCACCTCGCAACTACTAAAAGGTCGGCGAGTTTTGTTTGTACATTTCCGGGAAGCCGCAAAACATCTTTGGTAAAATCCTCATCAAACGCAACATCAACTTGCTTTTCGTACATGCTTCAAAAATTCCTCTTTGGAGGTAAAAAGAAAAACCGGCTTTTGAGAGCGAGAGCGCGCAAAAATCTTTTTTACATAACCCTCCTGATATTCTCCTTCACTATCTTCAGGGACAGCGAAAAAAACACGTTTTACTTCAGCGACTTCCGCGCGCAATTTTCCGACCTCATTTACAAGATTTTTGACAAGTGTTTCTGTAGTCATTTATATCAATATAATACAATCATTTCTTATTTCACACAACCTCCGCGTTGTAACAAGCCTCCTCTTTCTTTTTTAAATTTTGAACTGTTATTTTACGCTTTAATCTACACATCCTCCTCTCCAAGCAACTTCTTCATCACCCCATGCATCTCGCCCTCTGAAAAAAACTTAATAACCACCTTCCCCTTATCCCCGCGCTTTGAAATCTCAACAGGCGCGCCAAGCCTCTCCTCCAACTGCCTCTCAAAATAACTGCTGTTGGGGTCGCTTGAGCGCTCCGTGCTCACTCGCTCCCGAAGCCGCCGTACGCTAATCTTGTCCGCCAAAAGCTGTTCAAACGCCTTTTTTTGCCGTTCCAAGTCCTCAATACTCAAAAGCACCCGCGCCTGCGACTCGCTAATCTGTCCCTGCGAAATCGCCCCCTGAACATACGAGGGAAGCGCTAAAAGACGAAGCGCGTTCGCGACCGCCTCTCGGCTCTTCCCGACTCTCTGGGCGACCTCTCTCTGTGTAAGCCCAAACTCATCCTGCAAACGCGCGTACGCCCGGGCCGCCTCAACCGGATTCAAATTGCTTCGTTGAATATTCTCAATAAGCGCGAGTTCAAGCTGAATCTTCTTTGATTCCTCCCTCCGCACAACCGCGGGCACGCGGGGCAATCCGACAAGCCGAGCCGCCCTCCACCTGCGCTCTCCGGCAATAAGCTGATACCGAACCTCCGTACCCATAGAAATCTCCTTCTCAATTTTTGAAACTACAAGCGGCTGAATAATCCCGTACTCGCGAATAGACTCCGCAAGCTCCCGAAGTTCATCCTCGTTAAACTCCTTGCGCGGCTGATACGGATTCGGCACAATCTTATCAACCTCAATTTGAAACACCGCCTCTCCCTGATGAGGATGTTCGTCCGCATAAGAATGAGAAACGGGAGGTGAAGAAGCAAAAACCTTTTCCTCGGAAATAACAGGAGAAGATAGTAAAGAAACAGATACGGGAGAAATGGAGGGCGCCTCAAAAACATCTTCCAAGAGAAATGGGGGCGGAGGGGTTGAAAGTTCATGTTCCGAATTCAGGTCCGGGTGAGAAATATCCCGATGTTCATCATCCTTGCCGATATCATGCCCTCCTTGACTGGGAGGAATAAGCGACGCGAGTCCTCTTCCTAACATAATCTAATCATAATATGATTCGCGCATTCACGCCACATTCAAAAACAAAAGGGCGTTAGCCCAACCTCCTCCTGTGTCTCAAGCTATATCTCGATGTGAAAACATAATTCAAAAAAAGAATTAAATGCCTCGAGACGCCGAGTTGTATGAAGGAAGATATGCCTTCGCCCTTCTGCTATAACACGTACGCGGGCTCTTGCCTCATCAGAAACAAGCGCTCAAACATCAGACCGATGTGGCCACGTATCGGCATCCGCCGACCACGCCCGTCTCCAAGTCAGCTCAAACCACTATCATTCTAAAACCGCCCCCAAGACTGTCAACCTAGACAACTATGAATTTCTATTAATTTCAGACATTCTTTATTTCTGCCATATCTTTACTGTATTTTCATGTATTTCGTCCCCGCCATAGCGGGGACACATTTCAATGTATTTCTCATAATTAAATCTCCCAGCCTCTTAAGTTATAATCTCAACGAATCTCTATAAATCTCTATCAATCTCTGCGCCTCTCCCTAAACGATGCCGCGATGTCGTTCTCATCATGAGAACCGTTCTCGCTTCCCTGCCGAATTACCTCAAGCGCGAGCTTCTCATACGCCTGCGCGCCCGGACTCTGCGGAGCGTACAACACAATCGGACGCCGAAAACTTGGCGCCTCCGCCAAAGAAATGGAACGGGGAATAACCGCCTCATACACATAGTGCGGAAAATTCTTCCGAATCTCATCCGCAACCTCCTCCGAAAGCTTCTGATTGTCATCATACATAGTGAGCAAAGCTCCCGCTATCTTCAGCTTGTGCCCAAGATTATTCCGAATCATCTCAATCGTCGCCAAAAGCTGGCTCACTCCCTCCAAACTGTAATACTCGCACTGAATAGGGATCAAAACCTCATCCGCCGCGAGAAGCCCGTTCACGGTCAAAAGATTCAAACTGGGACCCAGGTCAATGATAATAAATTCATAACTCTCCCGAACTTTTTCTATAAAGTTTCGGAGATATGTTTCTCGCTCGGGAAGCGCGACAAGCTCAATCAATGCTCCAGCCAAATCCTGCGAAGCGGGAACAACATCCAAGCTAGTAAGATGCGTCTTCTTGATAACCGAAGTATAATCCTGCCCCGAAAGAAGAGCATGATAAATCGTCTCTTCTGGTTGATGCAAAACTCCCAAACCAGAAGTCGCATTCCCCTGCGGGTCAAAATCAACAAGAAGCGTCTTCTTCCCCCACACAGCAAGGTACGAAGCAAGCCCCATCGCGGATGTCGTCTTCCCGACTCCCCCTTTGGCGTTATAAATACACAATGTTCTCATATAATTGACATCAAAACTCTAAATCTGCTACCATATAAACATACACATGAAAAAGCACTTCTTGAGGTTCCGTCCTTAAGCGGTGCTTTTTCTTTTTCCTATCTTCTTTTCAAGCTTATTCATATAAAGCATTTTCCCCTGACTGTCTACGAACGCATAGTTCAGTTTTTTGGTACGCATAACAACAAACTTAAATCTCTACTCAACAAAAAACTCTCGCCATATCCGTTTCATTCTACCGAAAAACAAAACCGCGCGCCACAAAAGCGCGCAAGAGCAAACCAATCAATCCGCTAAACGGCTTGCTAAATCTTATATGAGCGACAGATTATTATTCAACACTACCGGCTTCATTCCCATAATTTCCTGCTTGTAAGAAAGTTCTGATGATACCGAATTCAATATATAAATCTTTTTCCTAAGATAAAAAGCGACGCCCATTTCAATCAAGGTATTGCCTCCAACATATCCGCTAATCCCTTTTTTCTCATGATTAATGACCAAAATTCCGTTACACCAATCAATCTTTTCGTAGTGATCGTTAATCGCTCCCTCTTTAAGATTCCATATACTGTGTTCTGCGGGAAAAGCGTCAATCCCGCCATTCTCTTCAATATACTGGCCAAAATAAATTTTCTTGCCTCCGCCAAATTCTTCTGGAACCTCAAGAGCAAGTTCCGGTATTTTTACTTCATGACCATGCTTCAGCAACTCATCTCTCACCGATTCCATTTCTTTATAGAATCCAATACTCCCGCAAATTGTTATCTTCATATATCGGAAGGTTCTATCTTGGTACTGTAATTATACACTTTGCGCGAACCTACTTTGCGCGCACTCCGCGCGTACCACATCATTTGTTTTGAAAAAGGAAAGGACATTTTTCTTTCGGGGTTACTGGCGTACTCGCCAGTAGGCGGAGCTTTCTCCGAGCGTACATTTCAGTTTCGCTTCACCACGCACGCGGGGCGTGCGACATCATTTGTTTTGGAAATAAGTGCGAGCTTGGTACAATACAGACACCAATAAGGAACTCAAAGGTTTTTTCGGTGGATACAAGCGGACGGCGCAAAGCGCCGACCAAGGATTTTTTGGCGGGATTGCAAGGGAATTCAGAATTTCTGGCGCGCAAGCGCGCACTGTTTTTTCTCCGAGGAGGAGGTGCGAAATCAGAAGCAATTTTGACTACAAATTTGCTTTGCCCGAAATACAAAAAGAATTTTTATTACTATGATAAATAATATAGAAAATAAAAAATTCTTTTTGTATGCTCGCAAGTCCACTGATGTCGAGGACAAGCAGGTTCTTTCGATTGATGCTCAACTCACCGAATTGCGGGAATACGCCGTTCGGGAAAATATTGAAATTTCCGCCGAAATTGTAGAAAAACAATCTGCTAAAGTTCCAGGTCGTTCGTTGTTTAACAAGATGATGAAAGAAATTGAAACTTTCGGCGGAAACATCCTCGCATGGAATCCCGATCGGCTCGCCCGCAATTCAGTGGATGGTGGACAGATTATTTATCTCCTCGACACAGGGAAACTTGCGAGCATTAAATTTCCAACCTTTTGGTGTGATAACACTGGTCAAGGGAAATTTATGTTGAACATGGCTTTCGGGCAAAGCAAATACTATGTAGATTCTTTTTCCGAAAATACGAAACGCGGACTTCGCCAAAAAGTACGCATGGGTATATTCCCGAGCCAAGCGCCTGTGGGGTATCTCAACGATTCGAGAACAAAAACAATCGTTGTTGAGAAAAAGAAAAGTAAAATTGTTCGCTTGGCTTTTGAAAGATATGTTAAAGGCAACCAAAGGTTAGAGGACATAGCAGAATTTTTGGCGAAATCCGGCGTTACAACCCGAACCGGAAAGAGAATCTCCAAAACCAAAGCGTCTTTTATCCTCTCCAATTCTTTCTATATCGGTCTGTTTAAGTATGGCGGTGAAATCCACGAAGGAAAGCACGAGCCAATCATTTCAAAGAAACTTTTTGATGAAGCACAGGGAATGTTGCGGAAGCGTGGACAGCCAGAGCGTAAGCCACAGAACGAACCTCAACCTTTTTGCAGACTCATTTCCTGTGCTTCATGCGGAATGATGATAACTGCTGAAAACAAAACGAAGCGACAGAAAAACGGGAATGTTCATTACTATGTATATTATCGTTGCACAAAAAAGAGAAAAGATTTTAAGTGTCCCGAAATGTCGCTTCGTTCTGAAAAACTAGATGAGCAGTTATCATCCTTAATTCAAAAAGTTTCTTTGCCCAAAGACTGGGCGGAAGAATTGAATCGTCTTGCTTTGCAAGACTACAAAAACTCCGCCCCGTCTTTGACTGCTTGTGTGGAAGAAAAAAAGAAAAAGATTTCTTCTTTGTC
>Ga0209542_10004134_pt1 | contig 30158 bp, 32 predicted proteins | sample RifCSPhighO2_01_FD_184028 | JGI IMG/M metagenome (GOLD analysis project Ga0209542, IMG submission 184028) | Soil microbial communities from Rifle, Colorado - Rifle CSP2_plank highO2_0.1 (SPAdes) (version 2) | ecosystem: Environmental > Terrestrial > Deep subsurface > Rock core/Sediment ... | reverse complement strand
CCGCAGAAAGGGGTCTGGGGAATGAATGCGGGCGGAATTCCTTTTTGGATTTTTTCGGCGGAATTTGAGCTGGCTAATACTTCACAAACCTAAGATGATATTGTGTGGAGTTTCTGATATACTTAACTTGTGTCGACAAAGTGAGAAATTTATTAGTTAATAAAAATATTTTATGGATACGGATAAAAGACCTTTTTATATTTGGTTATTTGCCATATTGGCAAATGTCGGAACATATTTGGCTATTGTGAAAGAAAGTGTTAACAATGGTCACTTTGGCGTAGATGCATTTCTTTCATCTCTAACAAACGGCGATACACTAACATTCATAGGTATTTCACTTTTCATATCTATCATCCCCACTTTGCTTTCGGGGTTAAACTTTAAATGGCGTAATCATATCGGATACGGTATTCCAATTTTAGTTATACTTTATAGTGTGTGGCATTTCTATACTTGCCACGGCAAGTTTTGTAATATTGCTGATATACCTATTGGTATTGGAGGGGTCATCTTTGCAGTTTTCTATGCCCTAGGTATTTATCTAAGAAAATGGAATAAAAAAATTATTTTATCCTTACTATTGATTGAAATAATTTTGCTTGTGGGCGGTTTTGCTTTCATCGCTTACCACTCACAACTTAATTCGGAGTCAAAAGCCAAAATTTCTTCACTACAAGAAGAAAGTCAAAACGCAACTACTCCAATTGAAATTGGAAAAACGTGCGATTCTATTCCAGTTAATCCCTACGACTCTTACAACAGCGATTGTTGGAGAAGGGCAATGACAATGTATCCAAATACAGATGTATGTTCATGGTCAAAAGAAACTAATTCTAAAAATCATTGTTTATTTTATCAAGGGTTGCTCTATAGAGAAAATTTAGAATATGGATGTGAAGATAAAGACTCTCAGACCAGCTACAATAAAAAAGATGATCCGAGTGAAAATACTCGACTTCTTCAGTGTTGGGCTGATAAGTCAAAAATATATCCGGAATTAAATATTTGCCAGTGGACTTATGAATGGAATAGAGAAAAATGTACGGCCTATTTTAAAACTACTTCTCAATAAAAATATTGTAGCCAACGACCTCAAAATTAGTAGGGTTTTGTACGGCTAACGAAAATAAATAGTCAGGTGATATTATTTTCGGTGCATTGGAAATATTAACAAGACTATTTTCTTTTAATTGGTTAAAAATTAAATCCGCACAGGTAAATTTTTTATGTCCCTGTTCCGGTAGTCCAAACACATATTCTTTGTCCTTGGCGATGTTTATTAAATTATTTTTTATTACATTGAATTTTTGCGTTATATTTTTTGGTCGAACGATAACCCAATTTTCTACATCATTATTGAACCAATCGCTTTTTGACAATGTTGCAATTTGAATCTCATCCTCAGGATTTTTTTCTGTGCCAACAGCTTCCACAATCTGATCATTGCCTAAATAAAATGCCGAGTGAGTAAAATATGGATGCGCTAATTTATTTACAAGCCAAGTCCGCTCTGTTATGTATCTGCGAATCAAAATATCTCCCTCTAACAATTTACAGTCAATTATTTTTTTACAGGAGGATATTTTTGTAGATAAAGTTTCTTGAATTTGACGGGAAGATAGTCGAAAAATATCGTTATAAAATTTGTAAAAAAAGTTAACACCAAAAATAATAAAGACTAGAATAACGCTAACCACGGTCAACAACAATATTTTTATGAAGAGGTCTCTACGCATATTAAGTATTATATACCATAACCACTTCTTATTTAAGAAAATGGTGTCGTAATTTTTATTTAGCCAGCTCAAATTCCGCCGAAAAAATCCAAAAAGGAATTCCGCCCGCATTCATTCCCCAGACCCCTTTCTGCGGGCGGAAATCAGCCGAGGCAAAGCGAAAAATCCTTTCCCCCAGAAAAAACAGATTTTCGCTTTGCCGAGTCCGTATTGAAGCCCCACGCACTGCCCGAATACTTGGAGGGCAGAACCTCGAAAGAAAAACACCCTTTCCTTTTTCAAAAGAAATTTCACCCCCGCCAAACCAGAAATGCAAGGAGTGTTTTTCTTTTGGGGTTGCTGGCGTACTCGCCAGTGCGTGGGGCTTTGCGTCGAGCGTACGATTTAATTCAGATCCACCACGCGCTCCGCGCGTGCGAGACATTACCGATTTTGAAAATAGGTTCGGATTTGGTAAAATAAACGCACCAAAAAATGATATACTTTATATATAAACGATGGGAGAAAAAAATATATTAAATTTAATAGACGGTTTTATTTCTCCCGGTTTGGTGTGGCTTATTTTTATCATTATTTCCATTGCTGGCTTGCTTGCGATTTTTGTTTTACGATATCATTGGGATAAATATCTTTATGGCGGAGAATTTATTAAAGTGAGTTTGATAAAAAATATTTTATTGGGAGGAATTGGAATTCTATGGGTAATTTTATTATTGGTAAGCATAATATTTTCAATTAAATTCTAAAATATGGAATATTTTAAACTTGATCCTGACGAAAAAGAAATTGCAAAATTTAGAAAACACTGGTGGGTTATAGCATCTGAGATGGGATTTTTATTCTTATTTGCCGCAGCTCCTATTTTTATATTATTTTCTTTCAATTTTACTTTTACCCCTAAATTGATTCTTTTTTTAATTATGCTTTATATTGCATGGATTTTTTTACTCTGGATTACCGGTTTTATTATTTGGACCAATTATTATCTGGATGTTTGGATTTTAACAAATAAAAGACTAATCGATATAGACCAAAAAAGTCTTTTTTCCAGAGATATAGCGACACTTCGATTGGAAAATATTCAAGATGTAAAAATAGAGATAATGGGTATTATAAACAGCATATTAAAGATAGGTAATATTCATATTCAAACAGCCGCTCAATCGAAGGAATTTCTTATGAGGAATATAAAAAACCCAGAAATTGCAAAAGAGTTTATCAACCAAGCTCATCAACAAAAAATAGAAGAAGTTAAAACTGTAAAAGTGGAGTAACCTTGTTGTTTTCAAAAAACTATGTTATTATCAGAGTAAGCTCTAAAGTGTTCGGGAGCTTTTTATTATGGAAATACGAAATATAGCAATCATAGCCCACGTCGACCACGGTAAGACCACTCTGACCGATGCGCTGATGAAGCAAAACGGTGGACTGCAAGACGAAGGAGTTTCAATGGATTCAAACGCTCTTGAAAAAGAGCGCGGTATTACTATTTACGCAAAGAATACTTCTATTTACTATCCTTCGACAAGCTCAGGACGTCCCGTAACCAAGATAAATATCGTTGATACTCCCGGTCACGCCGATTTTGGCAGTGAAGTGGAGCGGATTCTGCGCGCCGTGGACTGTGTGCTTCTGTTGGTAGATGCCGTGGAAGGGCCAATGCCGCAGACTAGATTTGTGTTGAAAAAATCTCTAGAACTAAAACTCCAGCCTATCGTCGTTATAAACAAAATAGACAAGCCAGCTTCGGATCCGCCCCGAGTGCATGAGGAGGTTCTGGAATTATTTTTCGAATTAGGCGCCAATGATGCTCAGGCAAATTTTGAAACAGTCTATGCTATCGGGCGGGAAGGAAAAGCATTTAAAAAATTAGGAGACAAATCAGAAAACCTTTCTCCATTACTCGATTTAATTTTAGAAAAAGTTCCAGATGCAAGCCAAAGGGCACCTTTGACAAGCTTGTCAAAGGTGCCCTTTGGCGCAAACAAAATGTCGGCCCAAGTTTTTAATTTGGGCTACGATAATTTTTTGGGCCGAATGGCCGTGGCTCGCATTTATTCCGGAAAAATGATTTCCGGAAGCCAAGTTTTTGTAAAAGGAGAGAATAGAACTCGCAAAGGAAAAATAACCAAACTTTTTTCTTTTGAAGGCATTGAGAGGAAAGAAACGGATTCGGCTGATTCTGGAGATATTGTGTTGGTAGCTGGCATTCCAGACATATATATAGGAGAAACAATTTGCGAGGATGAGTCTGTAGATCCCTTGCCACATATCGCCATTGACGAACCCACTCTGTCTTTGAATTTTTTAGTCAATGATTCTCCGTTTGCGGGCAAGGAAGGAAAATTTGTCACTTCCAGGCAGATTAAAGAGAGATTGAAAAAAGAATTAGAGATAAACGTCGGATTGAAAGTTGATTTTTCTAAAAGTTTTTTCAAAGTGTATGGAAGAGGGGAATTGCATATCGCTATTCTTTTGGAATATATGCGCCGAGAAGGATTTGAAATGCAAGTCTCTCAACCAGAAGTTATTATCAAAGAAGAGAATGCAAATGGACTTATCGTCAAAACCGAACCATATGAAGAATTGGTGATTGACGTTCCGATGGAGTCTTCTGGCGGTGTCATAGAAAAGATCGGCAAGAGGCGAGGCATAATGAAAGATATGCTGGAAAAACACGGTATTGCCAGGATTATTTTCGACATCCCGACGCGGGGTCTTTTGGGCTATCGCGGGGAATTCATTATTGATACCAAGGGAGAAGGGATCATGAGTTCGCGGGTCACCGGCTTTAGGAAATATGCCGGAGAGATCAAAAAAAGAGAGTATGGATCCATGGTTTCGATGATCTCCGGGAAGGCGGTGGCTTTTGCGCTTGCAAATTTACAGGAACGTGGTATATTGTACGTGGAGCACGGAACCGAGGTTTATGAGGGGATGGTAGTCGGGAATGTTTTGAAGGGAGATGATATGTCCGTGAATCCGACTAAAGGAAAACAGCTGACCAATATGCGAGCTTCAGGTACCGATGAAGCCATTGTTCTCAACCCTGTTTTCACTTTAAGTATCGAACGAGGGTTGGAAGTTATGAACGAAGACGAGTATCTGGAAATCACACCCAAATCCGTCCGACTTCGCAAAAAGTATCTAACCGAGCTTTCTCGAAAAAAGAATTAAAATTATGCCAACAATATCTTTCAAACCTAAAAAAGTAACCAAAAAAATAATCTCGCAGCTTTCACCGCGCACTTCGGATGTGATTATGAGCCGTTTCGGCTTGACTGCCGAAGGCGAGAAAAAGACGCTGGAGGAGATCGGCAAGAAATATAACATCACTCGAGAGCGGGTTCGCCAGATTGAGGATTCGGCTATCAATTATATAAAAAAGTCTAGCTTCTACAAAGCTGAACAGGCGATTTTTGAAGAGCTGAAGCAGGTGATGCACAAACTCGGGTCCATTGTGGCCGAGCACGAACTCTTGCCTTATATTTCCAAAGACAAATCCACTCAAAACCACATAAATTTTTTCCTGACCTTGGGAGATTCTTTTAAGAAACATCGCGAGGATGACCATTTTCATGCCCGCTGGAGTGTGGATGACGAGGTGAGTGAAAAAGTCCATGAATCTCTGAAAAAACTTTATGCCAGCTTGAGCGATGAAGATTTGGTGCCGGAAACCGAAATGATTCGAAAGTTCCTCGATCATCTGAAAGATGTAGCGGATGTATATCGAGATGAGGAAATGGTTAAAAGATGGCTGTCGATGTCTAAAACTGTCGCCAAGAATCCTTTGGGCGAGTGGGGTAAGGCAACGAGCCCGAATGTTCGTGTTCGTGGTGTGAAAGATTACGCTTATCTCGTAATGAAGCGTCACGGAACACCTTTGCATTTCCGAGAAGTGGCGGATTCGATTGGGAAAACTTTCCATAAAAAAATTCACTACGCTACTTGCCACAACGAGCTGATCAAAGACCCTAGGTTTGTGCTAGTCGGCCGGGGTATGTATGCTCTCTCGGAATGGGGCTACAAAAAAGGTATCGCCCGTGAAGTTATCGCTGATATCCTAAAAAGAGAAGGTCCGCTTAACAAGGAAGATATAGTTCAAAAAGTAAATAAAGAGCGATACTTCAAAAAGAACACTATTTTAGTGAATTTGGCGAATCCAAAGCATTTCAAAAAGGACAAAAGTGGACTTTACTCTGCGGTTTAGATAAAATAGAAGCATGGATGAGTTTTTGAAGGGGGTGGAGAATGCGATAAAAGAATATTGGCCGTGGCTACTGGTTATTATTGTCGGTTTTTTTCTGTGGAAATATGGTCTATTATATGGCTTCGTGTTTAGTATTTTACTGCCATTGCTCGCGGTAATAATCATCGGCCGTCTAACTTGGATTATTTGGTTACATTACGTCCAGCGAGATTTTATTTCCGGCATCAATTTCGTCCTGCTGGAAATTATCCCGCCACGCGATGTCCTGCGCAGTCCGAAGGCCATGGAGCTTTTTATAACCAATGCTTTATATCACTGGAGCAATAAAGGCGGGCGAGAAGAGTATTGGCAAGGAGCTGTTTGGTTTTGGTTTTCTTTAGAGATTGCTTCGATCGATGGGCAAGTGCATTTTTATATCCGCACGCCGACCCGTATCCGAAGTTTGATTGAAACCCAGATGTATGCCCAATATCCTCAAGCTCAAGTAAAAGAAGTGGAGGACTATACCTTGGCGGTGGATAAGATAACTCCCGAGAGCGCTTGGAACGGCTGGGGAACAGAATTTTGGTTAGACAAACCGGAAGCTTTTCCAATAAAAACTTATGTTAATTATGGATTAGATAAAGATCCAAAAGAAGAATTTAAAGTTGATCCTATTTCTCCAGTGGTGGAATTTTTCGGATCACTTCAAAAAGGAGAACAAGCGTGGATGCAAATTGTAATTACTCCTTCAAAAAAAATGTATCACACTCACGGCACTTGGTTTGGCAAGCACAATTGGGTGGAAGAATCGAAGAATCAAATCATAGCATTACTTGCGCCTTTTGCCCGTGAAAATGAAAGAAAAAGCCGACCAGGAACTTATACCTATGAATATCGTACTCCGGCTTTTTTAGACAATGCTATCAAAGCCATGAGCGCTAAAACCTCTAAACTTGGTTTTGAAACCGGGGTCAGGATATATTATGCCGCTAAAAAAGAAGCATTTAATATGAGCAACCGCAGGAATATCCGTCTAATGTTTCGCCAATACGCTTTGCCTGACTGCAATCAATTTGAGCGTAAAAATTCAACCCAAGGCGATGCTTACAGCGGGATATTTACCGCCTCCAAGGAGACGGTCATGGTTTTAGCGAATAGAATGCTCACAGAATACCGAGAACGATCTTTTTTTCATGAGTCTCTCCGACAGAAAATTTTCTCCAAGCACAATCTGCCTTGGCCGCTGGATTCTCTTTTTTGGCCGGCCTATTTTCATGTGCAAACCTTTGTCTTGAATGTCGAGGAGCTGGCGACAATGTGGCATTTCCCTGGCCAGATACTGAAAGTGCCTACTCTGGAACGTATCGAATCCAAGGAAGCTTCGCCACCTACGAATTTGCCTACATAGTATATGCAGAACAAAAAAATCTTTTGTATACTCTTTATAATTGTATTTTTATGCATTTTATTTTTTTTCTTTATTTCAGCACCTGGGAATTTTCCAACTGGAATTATATTTCAAATAGCACCGGGGAATAGTCTGCGCAGTGTGTCTTCAGGGTTAAAGGAAGATCACATCATCCGTTCTCGTTTGACTTTTGAAACTTTAGTCATGCTTTTTAGCGGGGAGAAGCGAGTAATCTCTGCCGATTATTATTTTGAAAATAAATTGTCAGTTTTAGAGGTGGCCTGGCGAATATCGAAGGGAGAACACCATATGGCGCCGATTGCTTTTACCATTCCGGAAGGATATAACAACACCCAAATTGCGGATATTTTTGTTTCAAAATTGTCCAATTTCGACAAAAATGAATTTCTTTTAAAAACCCAAGGACTTGAAGGTCGACTTTTTCCGGATACTTATTTTTTCTTTACTACCGCTAGTGAAAAAGAAGTATTAGAATCCATCCGCAAGAATTTTGAAAAAAAGATGTCACTCATTCGCGCTGATATCTTGAATTCAAAAAAAACCACAGGAAGAACTGAGCAAGATATCATCATCATGGCTTCACTGATTGAGGGCGAAGCCAAGGGAGATATCGATCGGAAAGTTATTTCCGGTATCTTGTGGAAAAGGCTTTCCATCGGTATGCCGCTCCAGGCGGATGCAGCTCCCGAGACATACAAAACCAAAGGCTTGCCTAAAATTCCGATTGGCAATCCTGGTTTGGAAGCGCTAAAAGCTACTATTTATCCGCAAAGTTCTCCTTATCTTTATTATCTTCATGATAAAAATGGCGACATTCATTACGCGAAGTCATTCTTGGAACATAGGCAAAATGTGCTAAAGTATTTGCAATGATGAAGAAAAAGACTGTATTTATGGGGCTCTCTGGCGGGGTGGATTCGGCCACGAGCGCCGCTCTCTTGCAAAAAGAGGGTTATGAGGTCGTGGGAGTTTTTATCAAGACCTGGCATCCGGATTTTTTAGAGTGCAATGAGAAAGAAGAACGGCGCGATGCTATGAGGGTCGCGGCACACTTAGATATCCCATTTTTGACTTTTGACTTTGAAGATGTCTATAAAAAGGAAGTTGCGGATTATATGATTTCAGAATATAAAGCGGGGAGGACACCTAACCCCGATGTAATGTGCAACAAGCAAGTAAAATTTGGGGCGTTTTTGAAAAAAGCTATTTCGATGGGGGCGGATTATGTGGCGACGGGACATTATGCGCGCGTAGCGCGGGCAAGTAGAAAGTTTAAAGTTCTTAAAGTTCGTAAAGAAGGACGACTTTATAAACTTAATGAACCTTATGAACTTTTAACTGGGCGCGATAGCGCCAAGGATCAAAGTTATTTTCTCTGGACCTTAAGGCAGGAACAACTAAAAAGAATTTTATTTCCTGTCGGACATCTTAAAAAGACGGAAGTTCGCAAATTAGCCAAGAAATTTAATCTGCCAGTGCGGGACAAAAAAGACAGCCAAGGCATTTGCTTTCTGGGGGATGTGGATTTGAAGAATTTCTTGAAACATTACATCAAAGAAAAAAAAGGTAAAGTCCTGCTTGCCCCGCCCGAGGCGGGGAATGAGAAAGGGGAGGAAATTGGCTATCATGATGGCGTGGTTTTTAGTACTTTGGGCGAGCGACATGGTTTTACCATTACTAAAAAAAATCCCAACGATGGGCCGTATTATGTGGTTGGCAAAGATATGAAGAAAAATGTTCTCTATGTATCACAGAAAAATACTAAGAATTTTTTGGCTTTCCTCCACCCTGCGGGCGGAACCTTCCGCCAGCAAAATTCCCAGCATTTTTCTGTTCGCTTGGGCAACACGAATTGGATTTCTGTTATACCTATAAGCTATGACCTAAAACCTAAAACCTATTCCTGCCAGATTCGCTACCACGGAGAATTTTTGCCTTGCCAAATTAAAATTACAAGTAAAACCACAGCCGAAGTAATTTTTGAAAAACCGGTCCTGGTCGCTTCTGGGCAGTCTTGCGTCATTTACGATAAAGACATTTGTCTCGGCGGAGGAGTGGTTGTATAATTTAATTATGAAAAATTCTTTAGAAAACCAAGTTAGTAAATTTCGACGAGAAGAAGGTTTTCGAAATTCCAATGACATATATGACCTTACTGGATCAAACATAGAACTGGCCAGAAATCCAGAGAGAAAGGAATTGGTGAAATTGGCTCGCGAATTTGCTGAAGATATGCAAAAACTTTTGAAAAATCGGCTCGGTGAGCTTATTGTTGAATCACAACAACATCCTACTTCAATTTCGCCGGAAATAATTGCGTATATGGAAAAAACTGGAATGAACCTCGCTCAACTTTCTGTATTTGAGGGAGATGATGCTCAATCAAAAACTTTAGAATATGGTATTGATAAGATGGAAGATGAAAATGGTTTGATGATTGTTTTTAATTTACCAAAACCAATCAGACAATTTTGGTGGAAGGGTGGCACAGGATTGTGGGGATCGGAGGCAGTTGATGTAGAGGGAAAAGTCATTGAATGGGGATATTTTTACCGAAAGCTGATGGACACTGTTTGGGAGACAATCGGTTACTGGGAATCAGAGACACCCCTTGTCTTGCGTCGCCTCAATGCAATAGGCGACCATGACCCCAAGAATTTCTACTATGTCTGGGAAGCCTCATTGGGGAAGAAATAATCCATAAGAGATAAATAATCCTTATAAAATAAGGGCTTTTTGCTTGACTTTTGCCCTCTTTTGTGCTATACTAGAGAGATAAGAATGTACTTTGAAAATATTGCGTGAGCACAGCTTTCTGGAACTAAACTTTGGATTTAGAAAGCTGTGCTCAAAACGAGTGCAGCAAGTCAGTCTGTTGGCTTTTAACTAGAAAAATGAGAAACATCGGGTCGCCGAAAGGCAAAGACAATTTTCACTCGATGAATCAAGTTTTAAACAGACGGCCTGCGGCGTCGTTAAAGCGCAAAAACACTATGACTACCACAAATGCGGTGTCGACTGAAACCAAACTTCCCGGATGGCTCGACGGTAAAAATGACCATCCAGAAATCTGGGAAGCAACCAAGGAGGCACAGCACCAATGTTACTGTTCTCCAACGGGTTGGTTCAAGCGCGGGGATCACGATGCGCTCCAGTTTCTAGGTGCGAAGGGGGAGGAACCCCATAGTGCCGAAACCATCAGGACTCTTACCAAAGAGCGGGTGGAGTTCGAAAAAGCACTCGTTGCGGCGGCCAAAGAAATCTGCCGCGAGTGGGGTGGGGTGAGTCTTCTCACTCCGCAGCAAGTCAGAGCGGAGGAACATTGTGTCCTCGACGGGTATTTAGTGAATCCAGAAGTTGAGCCGGGATATGCCCAGATCCGACCGGTCAACGGCGGATACGCACTGAAGGGTGCGGTCTGGGGTCCAGAACTTCAGGTCACGACCAAAAGGTCGGCGGTGAGGACTGACAACGGCCCCGCCATTTCTCACGGCGCTACAGAATTTTTCCTCCCCGGCGGAGAAAAAATTGCCTTCCACTGGATGTCGGGAGGCTTCAGTCCCATCCAGTGGGGCTACCGAGTATTAGAGGGAAAGATTCCCTCATCCCCGAATCCGGAACTTCCCTTCAAGGGAGTCACGGTGCACAATGCACCTCAGCCTGGGTCGGGACACTCCTCGGCCACAACCCCACCGGAAACGGTGACTATACAGCTCCGGGTGGGGCTGTATCGGGACATTCCCGGGTTTAAGCCGAAGAGAGACTAGTGCGAAAACTCATGGGTGGGGCGAGTTAGCAAGCTCGCTCCACCTCTCTCACCATTTTGTTCTTTATTTCAGGGGATTTGTAAGTTACCCTATCAAAACTTTCATCGAAGCAAAGAGGCTCGGATCGACAAATGTCGTCCGGGCTTTTGTTGTTTTTGGATATTTGGTATTATAATATTACGGATGATTATTATTAATTTTAATTAAAACAAAAATATGAAAGAATCTGTACCTTATAGATCGCAGCGAAATCGGGCCGCTGGAATGTTTGAAGCTGGTACCCTTGGATCGGCCAAAGTTTCGGGCAAGAAAGTTGATATGGAAGCGGCAAAGGAACAAATTCGCCGCAGACGTTCCGGTGAGGATAAAAGAGAGTTGCAAGATAAAGAAAAAGCTCGCAGAGAAAAGACTTGGTGGAAATACCGAGAATCTTGGAAGTCGGCTACAGTAGGAAACAAAATAGGAAAAATCCATCCAGATAGTGCTGGTTGGTTAAATCAACGAGTTGAATTTCCCGACGGCACTGTGGAGTTTATAAAATCCGAAAATTAAAATTCTCCTCTTGAGGAGTACCCTTCAGGGGGAGGTGGAAGAATTCCCCCTCTCCTTTTCTTTTTCCCTATCTCATTATATACTGTACATATGTCTCAATTTTTTACACAAAATAGCGAAATTATTATAAGGTTGTCGGTGGCAGTGGGGCTTGGGATTTTGATCGGAGTGGAGAGAATTTTGGTGCACAAGGAAGCCGGGATGAAAACTCACGCTCTTGTTTCTTTAGGGGCAGCAGTATTTATTATTGTCTCTGAAATGATATCTATTAAATATGCAGGTGTTGCAGGTTTCGATCCTTCTAGAGTCGCTTCTCAAATAATCGTCGGTATTGGATTTTTGGGAGCCGGTTCGATCATTTTGCAGGGCAATCGCCTTCTGGGGCTTACGACGGCAGGCGGACTCTGGGTGACGGCGGGTATCGGCATGGCCGCTGGATTTGGATTTTATAGCTTGGCGGTGATTACAACCATTTTAGTGCTTTTGGTGTTTGTGGTAGTAAATAAATTCGAAGAGCCGATTAGAAGAATTTCTGGCGATTCAAACTAGTCATGGATTCAAATGAGATCAAATCAAGATTTCTAAAATTTTTCGAGCATAAGTCTCATGGAGGACATAAAATAATTCCTTCCTCTTCTCTTGTTCCCGGGGATCCGACGGTTTTGTTTACGACTGCCGGGATGCAGCAGTTTAAGCCATATTATACAAATCCAAAAGATGCTCAAAAGGATTTTGGAAGTTTGAATGTGGCTACGGTGCAAAAATGTATCCGCACCGGAGACATTGACGAAATTGGCGATTCCACTCACCTGACTTTTTTTGAAATGCTCGGCAATTTTTCTTTCGGTGGATATGGTCGCAAGGAGGCGATAACTTATGCTTATGATTTTCTTACAAAAGAATTAGGATTGGAAATTTCCTATGTGACTTTTTATCAAGGAGAAGGCGTAGTGCCGAGAGATGAGGAGTCAAAGGATATCTGGGCAGCGCTCGGAGTCCGAGATATCCGAGCCGATGGCAGTGATGTCTTCTGGGGACCGACGGGAGATGCTGGCCCCTGCGGTCCGACCACCGAGATTTATTGTAAAAACGCCAATAGTGAAGACGTGGAAATTTGGAATATAGTTTTTAATGAATATTTTTGCGAAGGTTCTCGCGAGAAACTGGACAAAGGAGAAGCCAAATTAAAAAAACTAGATGTTTTAGGTATTGATACAGGTATGGGCTTTGAGCGACTTTTGGCAACCGTACAAAAGAAGAAAAGTGTTTATGAAACGGACGTGTTTAACAATGAGCAAACCAAAGAAGAGCGTATTATAGCCGACCATATCAAAGCATCTCTGTTTATGATTTCGGATGGAGTGATGCCGGCGAATACAGGGAGGGGATATGTCTTGCGGAGATTAATTAGAAGGTCAGTCAGATTTTCTAAAAATCCGTTAGCTATGGAAATTGAAAAAATTAAAAAAATTTACAAAGGGATATACGCTCTGGATGATAAAGGGGAAATAGAAAAAGAAGAAGCTAGATTTAGGCAAACTCTGGAGCATGGATTAAAGGAATTTGAAAAAGATACAGACCCATTCACACTTTTCACAACATATGGTTTTCCCATAGAGCTCACTCTAGAGCTTGCCAAGGAAAAAGGAAAAAGGATTGATCTAGAAGATTTCAATAAGAAAATGGCTGAACATCAGAAGCTTTCGCAAACATCTTCCGCTGGGATGTTCAAGGGTGGATTAGCGAATCATAATGAAAAAACTATCAAACTTCATACCGCGCATCATCTACTTTTGGCTGGGCTTCAGGCGGTGGTGGATAAAAATATAAAACAGCGGGGAAGCAATATAACCGAAGAGCGTCTGCGCTTAGATTTTTTGTGTGACCATAAGCTTACTGATGAAGAAAAGAAAAAAGTCGAGGATTGGGTTAATGAGAAAATTAAGCAAGAACTCAATGTGGTTCGCAAAGAGATGCCGTTGACGGAAGCCCAAAAGATTGGGGCCGAGATGGAATTTGGGGCCAAATATCCAGAAACTGTGTCAGTTTATTTCATCGAAGATATAAATGGAAACTCGATTTCTAAAGAATTCTGTGGTGGTCCGCACGTTACCAATACTAAAGAATTAGGCCAATTTAAGATTCAAAAAGAAGAATCCGTGGCGCAAGGCATTAGGCGCATCAAAGCTGTATTGGTCTAATTTTTTTGTGTTATAATCAACGAAATGGGAATTTTTGAGGGGAGTAAGGAAAAATTAGTGTTGGTTTTTCATATCGGATCTTCTTCGGTGGGGGGAGCGCTTTTTTGGACGGAAAAATCCAAAGTTCCCAAAATAATTTTTTCTGCCAGCGAGCCGATCGAGTTGGAAAAAGATATAGAAACTGATCGATTATTATCTTCCACTATAAAATCTCTAGAAGCGGTGGCTAGCCGGATACATAAAGCTGGTCTGGGCGCTCCCAAGGAAATTTTCTGCGTCCTTTCTTCGTTGTGGTATATTTCTCAAACTAGGATTATCAAACTAGAAAAAAACGCGCCGTTTTTGTTTACTGTTAAATTGGCGGATAGTTTAATTCAAAAGGAGAAAGAATTATTTGAAGAAGAACATTCGACAAAATATGCGCAATCCGGCACGGGAGCTAGGTTAATTGAATTGAAAAATATCAAAACCATGTTGAATGGTTATGAGACACCGCATCCTTTGGATCAAAAAGGAGTGGATTTGGAAATGACTATTTTTATCTCTATGAGCGGGGAGCAAGTCTTAAAGATAATCGAAGATACAATCGGAAAGCATTTTCATTCCAAGGAAATAAAATTCTGCTCTTTTGCTTTTTCCTCTTTTGCGGTGGTGCGCGACATGTATGCGCACAACAAAGACTTTCTCTTGATTGATATTGGCGGAGAGGTGACGGATATCGCTATGGTCAAGAAGAATATATTACGTGAATCGATTTCTTTTCCCCTAGGAGCCAATTTTATAATTAGAGAAATGGAAGCAGATCTGGGCTGTTCCATAAATGAAGCCAAATCATATATTTCTCTTCTGAAAGACGGGCATGCCGAAGACTCGGTAGCAAAGAAAATCGGCTCTACTCTAGATAAATTGAAAATAAAATGGCTGGCTAAGTTTCAAGAGTCGCTTGCTAATATTTCCAATGACATTTCAATTCCGGAGACTATCTATTTAACTGTCGATAAGGAAATAGCTGACTTTTTTTGGGAAACGATTAAGAATGAGCAATTCAATCAATATACTTTAACCCAAGCAAAATTTCAAATCACTTGTTTGGATGAGGAAATTTTCCATGGCTTGGCGGAGTTTGGGGAAAATGTCGTTCGAGATATCCCTCTTACTATCGATTCTATTTATATTAATCGTTTTCTTTGTTAAAATATACTTATGCCCAAAAATCTATTTCAAGATATGGTAAGAGTAAAGCGAGCCAGCCGGGAAATACAAGCGCCACCAAAGCAAGAGATAGAGCTTGAACCGATTCGGCCAAGGATTGATCCGCCCCAAGAAATAACAAAACCGAGAAAAAGATATACCCTTTGGTTGGTGGCGATTATTTCCCTTTTATTCTTCTTGGTGGCTATTTCGTATCTCTTTTTAAATGCGACAATTGTGGTGAATCCAAGAATGCAAGATTTAAGCTTAAACGAGAATTTATTTTCCATCAAGGGTGCAGGCTCGGAAGCATTGCCGTTTGATTTGATCATTCTTTCCGGAGAAGAAAACCAAACGGTGTCGGTCGGCGAGAAGAAAGATGTTTCCGAAAGATCCAAAGGGGTCGTCCTGATCTATAATGCTTTCAGTTCGGTTACTCAGCGCCTAGATATCGATACTCGGTTGGAAGGCTCTAATGGTAAGATTTACAAAACCGAGAAACAGATAGTTGTACCTAGTATGAAGGGCAATACTCCGGGCTCTACCCTGGTGGGGATTTATGCAACTGAGGCCGGAGAAGAATATAATAGCGGGCCACTTGACTTTACTATCGTCGGCTTCAAGGGCACGCCTAAATATTCTAAGTTTTACGCAAGATCCAAGGGTGATATTACTGGCGGTTTCAAAGGCCAGGCATCCATTATCTCCGAGGCGCAGAAGTCAGAAGTTATCGACAGTTTAAAAACAACCTTGCAAGCCAAACTTCTGCAAAAAGCTACCGATCAGATTCCGGACGGATTTATTTTATTCAAAGATGCGGTTTTTCTGGATGTTGATGAAAGCAGTATTAATCTTTTTTCTACTGCTACATCTTCAAATAATGTGTTGCCTATAACACTCAAAGGCACATTGTATGGTGTTCTCTTTGATGAAACGAAGCTGACCAAAAAAATTGCGGAAAGTAAAATTTCCAAATATGACGGTAGTGCGATTTTTATACCAAATATTCGAGACCTATCTTTTTCCTTTTTAATTCCAAAAGTAAATTCTGTGGAGGCGGGTTTTCAGGAAGCGTTTTCATTCAAAGATTTACAGGCAATAAATTTTAATTTGTCAGGTACTGCAAAAATCGTTTATCGATTAGATGAAGCCAAGTTCGCGACTGATCTCTTAGGGAAATCGAAGAAAGATTTTAAGCAAATATTGTCGCAATACCCGAATATTGATTCCGCCGATCTGTCGATCAATCCTTTCTGGAAGACGACTCTGCCGGATAAAGCTAAAGACATAAAAGTGATTGTGAATTATCCGAAGTAATGATATACTTACCCTCCATACATGAGTGATCTAAAAAATGAGAAATTGTTGACAGCAAGAGGGGTTGTTACCGAAGCTCTGCCTAGTACGTTGTTTCGAGTTAAATTAGAAGACCAAAAAGAAGATCAGCAAGAAATTTTGGCATATCTTTCTGGCAAAATGCGCATGCACCGGATAAAAGTTTTAATTGGAGATTCTGTCGAAGTCGTGCTCGATCCATATGGCGGAAAGGGACGGATAGTCAAAAGGTTGTAATTTTTATGCGAATAGTGTATTATGGTACTTATAGCTTAATAACGGTTTTAAGAAAATAATATATTGAAAAATAAGGGTATTTTCCTTGTTTTTTGTTTTGTTGTAAGGGTTTCTTTTTTATGAAAATCAGATCCGCAGTAAAAAAAATATGTGATAACTGCAAAATGGTTCGAAGAGCCAGGCATTTGCGTATTACTTGTTCTAATCCAAAACATAAACAAAAACAATAATTATGAGAATTTTAGGAATCACAGTACCAAATGAGAAGAGACTTGAGATTGGCCTGACTTGCCTATACGGTATCGGTATTTCCAAAGCCCGCAAAATTTTAGATCAATCAGGTATTGATTATGGCAAGCGCGCCACAGACCTCTCTTTAGATGAAGAGAATAAAATCCGCGTGGCTATCGAAGGAAATTTGATCGAAGGAAATTTGAAAAGAGAAATCTCCGCGAATATCAAAAGATTGAAGGATATTAAAAGTTACCGAGGCATCCGCCACATGAAAAGGTTGCCAGTCCGTGGCCAGAGGACAAAAACAAATTCCCGAACAGTTCGGGGCAATGTAAGGAAGACGATGGCTTCCGGCAAGCGAAAAGAAACCAAGACATAGAAAAGTTGAAAGTTCATAAAGTTATAAAGTAAAAAGTTTAAATGTCTAAAATTAAAACAACAGAAACCAAAGAAGAAATAAAAGACAAACCTACGACAGAAGTAGAGGTAAAATCAGTTTCACAGAAGACCCCGAAAAAGAAAGTCACTTCTGGGATTTTATCTATTGACGCCACTTTCAATAATACCAAAGTTCTTTTTGCTGACAAAGGTGGCAATACATTGTTCTGGTCTAGCGCCGGCAGTCTTGGGTTTAGAGGAGCTAAGAAGGGGACTCCCTTCGCCGCTTCCAAGGTGGGCGACATTATCGGGGGCAAGGCCGCCATACTCGGAGTGAAAGATGCGGATGTTGTCGTACTCGGAGTTGGATCCGGACGAGAACCGGCGATTCGAGCATTTATGGCTCATGGAATTGAAATAACTTCCATTGCCGATGCCACTCCGGTGCCGCACAATGGTCCGCAAGCCAAAAAGCCCCGACGTGTCTAGTAAGTTTATAAAGTAGAAAGTTATAAAGTTCATAAAGTATAAAAGATGATAAAAAAACCAAAATTTAAAATTTGCCGAAGATTGGGTCCGGGAGTGTATGACAAATGTCAAACCTCAAAATTTCAAACTGCAATCGCTAAAGGCGGTTCGATGACTGCTCGTCGACCAAAGGCTCTCTCGGAATACGGAACTCAGCTGATTGAAAAGCAAAAAACACGTTTTTCTTATGGTATTACAGAACGCCAGCTTTCCAATTATGTTAAAAATGCGATTCTGGCTAAGGGTGCTGGTACAGCCCAAACGCTCTTCGAGCGGCTTGAGTTTCGCTTGGATAATGCAGTTTACCGGATGGGTCTCTCGGCCAGCCGCCGCGCCGCTAGACAGATGGTGTCCCACGGGCATTTTATAGTCAATGACAAGAAAGTTACCATTCCGTCATATGAGTTAAGGTCCGGAGATGTGATAAAAATCCGCGAGGGGTCTAGGCTCAAGAAAATTTTTGACAATTTAGGTGAAAAAATTAAAGATTATAATCCTCCGACTTGGATAACCTTCGATGTGAGTGTCATGGCCGGAAAGATTTTAGATAAACCGAAAAATACCGAAAGTTTCATCGATTTAAATGCTGTGCTTGAATTTTATAGTAGATAATTTGCGTTATTATTATTAATTTTATATAAAAATTATGTCTGAATATAAAATAGTTATGCCTTCTAAGCCTCGAATTGTAGTGGAGGAAGGGGATAAGGGAGTATTTGAAATAGACGGTTTGTATCCGGGATACGGCCATACTTTAGGGAACAGCCTAAGGAGAATAATCCTGTCTTCTTTGCCGGGGGCCTCGGTGATTTCGATCAAGATCGACGGGGTCAGCCACGAGTTTCAGACGCTTGATGGGATCAAGGAAGATGTGATTGTGATGATACTAAATTTAAAAAAGACCCGTTTTAAAATGATCTCGGAAGAGCCTCAGATAGTTACCCTCTCAGTGAAAGGCCCGAAGGCAGTCACCGCCGCCGACATCAAGACCGGAGGACAAGTGGAAGTTTTAAATCCAGAAATGCATATCGTGGAAGTCACCGGCAAGGTGAATTTGAATATTGAAATGAGAATTGAAAAAGGCCTAGGCTTCATTCCGAAGGAGGTTTTCCAAAAAGATAAAGTAGATGTCGGTACGATTGCGGTGGACGCCATCTTTACTCCGATCCGCCGAGTTTCTTATGAAGTCGAAAATATGCGCGTCGGCGATAAGACCAACCACAACCGTTTAAGAATCTCGATTGAAACTGACGGCACTTTGTCTCCGCGTGAGGCTCTTTCCAGATCGATTGAAATCATGATCAATCAATTGAAAGCTATCATTGACTTTAAAGAGCCGGAGATTGAGAAAGTTGAGAAAGACGCAGAAGAGAAAAAACCTGCCCGCAGTGCTTCCAGCACAGCTGATGCAGGCGGGGGAACAGACTTTGCCGATGTCCTAAAGACCCGCACCGATAGCCTAAATCTCTCGACTCGAACCTTGAATGCTTTGACTGGGGCTAATATCCGCACTCTTGGGGGACTGGCTCGAAAGAAGAGAGAGGATCTGCTGGAAGTCGAAGGTATCGGCGAGAAAGGAATTTCCGAAATTAAAAAGGTTTTGGCTAAGTTCGGTCTTAATCTTAAAGAGTAACTTTATGAACTTTATAACTTTTAACTTTATAACTTAAATGCGACACGGCAATAACAAAAGAAAATTTGGCAAAGTGAGGAAAGTGAGAATTGCCCTGATCAATTCTTTAGCGCTCAATTTAATCGTGCGCGGGAAGATCCGAACAACCGAACCGAAGGCCAAGGAACTCCGCCCTTTCATCGAAAAGTTGGTAACCGGCGCGAAGACTGGCGATAGTGCTACTAGACGATTGATAATTTCCAAGCTTTCTAACAGGCGTCCCGAGGTCAAAAAGCTTTTTGAAGTGATTGCGCCGAAATATGCCGACCGAAAGGGAGGATACACCCGAGTCTTAAAATTAGGCGCCCGAAAGTCAGACGGAGCCAAGATGGCTATAATCGAATTTGTATAATCTAAGAAATTATGAAAACAAATACAGTGAAAAAAGAAACAAGAGAAGTAAGAACAATAAATGCACAGGGGCAAACCCTAGGCCGAGTGGCGAGCGAAGTAGCTATGTCCTTGATGGGTAAGACCAAAGCCACTTTCGAGCGAAATAAATATTCTGGCCTACCAGTCAAAGTCATCAATGCTTCCAAAATTCGCATCACCGCCAAAAAATTGGAAAATATTTATCATACGCGATATTCTGGTATTCCTGGAGGATTGCGTATAATAAGCGGTACTGAAACGGCCGAAAAAAAGGGTTTATCGGAATTGTTAAAGATGGCCATCGAGCAGATGCTACCATCGAATAAATTACGAAGACAAATGATGAAAAATTTAAAAATAGAAGAATAATATGGATAAAGAAAAATCAAAAGAACAATATGTCGAAGCGATAGGCAGAAGAAAAACTTCCACGGCTCGAGTGCGAATAGTAGAATCCAGCAAAGCGAGCTTTGTCGTGAATACTTTGGATGCCAAAGAATATTTCAAAACTGAAGGCGAGCGCCGTTTGATCTTAGATCCGATGGTCAAAGGCCTGCCTACTGGCTCTGGCAAAAAGTGGAGCGTGGAAGTGCATGTCTCGGGCGGGGGAGTTCACAGCCAAGCGGAAGCTATTCGCCACGGCCTCTCTCGAGCCCTAGTGGCCTCCGATATAACACTTCGCGGAGGTTTGAAAACTCTAGGATTCCTCAAACGCGATCCACGAGCCAAAGAACGCCGCAAATTCGGACTCAAGAAAGCCCGCAAGGCGCCACAATGGAGTAAACGCTAGTTTTTATTCCCCTCTTGAGGGGTGGCTCGCTTGCGAGACGGGGTGGATACACCTCACCCCAGCCCTCTCCTTGTAAAGGAGAGGGGGAATTCATCCACCTCCCCCTAAAGGGTACTCCTCAAGAGGAGAATCTTACCAAAAAAGCCTTTATTTCCAAGGCTTTTTTGCCCCTTGACTTTAAAGTGAAAATGTGATATACTATATAGAGAGTAAGGTACCTTGAAAAAAGATGATTTGTGAGTGTAGCGATACGATAGCTTCTGTGATTATTTGGAGCTTTGGTATCGCTACACTCATGTCGGGTGTGGTGAACAAACAAAAAATCCAGTAACTCTCATTATGAAAAATCCTCAATTGGTTATCGGTATCGTTATCATTGTGTTCGCATTCATCGGGGGAATCCCTTTCTCCGGCATGAAATCAACACAAACTCGGCGGGCGGGTTTCATAACCATGCTTCTTGCCGTGATCCTCGGTCTCGGTTTCGTGGTGAGAGGGATCTACCTTTACGACCTCTCACTTCGGGATGAACGGCGCGCAGAACAAGAAGCAGTACGGCGAGTCCGGGCGGAGAAAGAGGCGGTACGACGTATGGAGCAGTCACACACTTTCTCTGTCAGTACCAACAAGTGATTTAGATGCTCTCTCCGAGGGCGTCTGAGGGGACGGGGAGGAGGTACTGTGTGTTCCTGCTCCCGTCCCCAAATCATCTTTCTTATATCGAATCAAAGCGGAAGCCCGAACAATCGTTCGGGCTTTTATCTTTTTATTCCCCTCTTGAGGGGTGGATTTTGTAATCAAAAGACGGGGTGGAAATTCGTCCACCTCCCCCTAAAGGGTACTCCTCAAGAGGAGAATTTTATGCTAGTATACTTTTATGAGTGACGAAAATGATAAAAAATCTGCAGAAAATAAGCCCCTCGAGTCTGCTCGGGGTGATTCTGCTGAATCAGACGACTCTGAAGTTTTGGAATTTGAATTCAACGAAGATGGGGAGGAGGATTTGAAGAAAACTCTGAAAAAACTGAGGGAGGGTTTAAAAGTTGCCAAGAAAGAAAAAGAAGAATATTTGACTGGCTGGCAGAAGGAGCGGGCGGAATTTGCCAATTATAAGAAGGGGGAGAATGACCGCAAGGCTATGCTTTCGGAATCTATGCGCGAGCGAATTTTGACTCGCTTTTTGAGCGTGATGGACAGTTTCAATATGGCTTTCGCGAACAAGGAGGCTTGGGAGAAGGTAGATGAAAACTGGAGGAAGGGCGTGGAATACATTTACGGACAGATGAACACAGTATTTGATGAATACGGAGTAAAACCAATCGGCGAGATAGGAGAAAAATTTGATCCGAATATCCATCAATCAATGGAATTAGTGCCGACCGATCAAAAGGAATTGGATCATACTGTGTCGCAAGTTATTCAAAAAGGATACAAACTAGGCGAGCGCGTGATGCGAGCGGCTCGGGTAAACGTGTATGAGCACAAGACCTCTCCCTAGCCCTCTCCTTGTCAAGGAGAGGGGAAAGAAAGGGGTGAGGTGAATTTATGAATTTTATAGAAAAAATTTGTGAACATTGTCAGCAAAACTTCTCGATATCGGAAGAGGAATTAAATTTATATAAAAAAGTCGAAATTGAATTACCAACAATATGTAATTTTTGCCGAATAAAATTACACCTATCTTTTTGGATGTTTGGCAAGTTTCGCAAAGGCAAGTCGGATCTTTCAGGGGAAAGTTTGATTACAGTTTTGCCGGAAAAAAATAGGTATCCGATTTATACCCAGACAGAGTGGTATAGCGATAAATGGGATGCGATGGATTATGGCACAGATTACGATTCTAATCTGCCGTTTTTTCAACAATTGCAAGTCTTGCAGGAAAAAGTCCCGCACCCACACCAAAATGGCACCAAGAATACCGAATGCGACTGGTGCGATGATGTCTGGAATTCTAAAAATTGTTATCTTTCTCGTTCAATGGAAGAGTGCGAAGATTTATTTTATTCCTATCGCAATGTTAAAGTGAAAAATTCTGTTGATGTGACCGTCTGTTTTAATTCAGAGAAATGTTACAGTTGTGGAGAATGCCATCATTCTTACAAGCTTTTTTATTCGAGGCATTCTCGCGACTGCTTAAATTCTTATTTTCTATACGATTGCCGTAACTGCCAAGAATGTTTTATGTGTTGGAATCTTCGCAACAAATCTTATTGCATAGAAAATATCCAATATATCAAAGAAGAATATGAAGAAAAATTAAAATCATTTAATTTAGGATCATATGCTTCTGTCCAATCTCTCAAAAAACGTTTTGAAGAGCTGGCGCGGACCGAAGTAATCCATAGAGAAAATTTTAATTTCAGAGCGTTTAATTCAGATGGGAATTATCTGGAGGATGTTAAAAATTGCCATAGTTGCAATACGGTCAATAATTCTGAAGATAGCTACAATTGCATCAGGGGGATGTATCACAAGTCAGACATCGATGCCAATGGTTGCTGGTATTCTGAATTAATTGGAAATTGTGCTCACTGCGTGAATGCTTATGCGCAGAAATATTGCGTCTGGTCTTCTTCGCGTTATTCAGAATATTTGGATCTATGCATTGAATGCGAATATTGTTTCGGTTGTGTTGGGTTGAAGAAAAAGAAACACTGTATTTTGAATAAGCAATATACTAAAGAACAATACGAGAAATTAAAAAATAAAATTGTGGAAGATATGAAAAAAAACAAGGAATACGGAAAATTTTTACCTTATGCAATGAGCGCAGGCCCTTTTAATTTTTCTACCGGTCTTTTATATTTTCCAGAAACCAAAAAAGAAGATATTTTGGCTTTGGGCGGGTATTGGGAAGACATCAACGAAAGCCACATAGAGGGAATGCCAACCAGTAAATTGCCAGATTCAATAAAAGATGTTCCTGATACCATTATTACTAAAGCGCTGATATGTCCAGAAACTGGTTGGCGATTTAATATTGCCCAGAATGAGCTCATTTTTTATCGAGAGAATAATATCCCGCTACCGCGCTATCATTTTGATGTGCGAATCAAAAAAAGTTTGAAATATCTGACTGTTCTGCAAGCGTATCCATATACTTGTTTTTATTGCCACAAAGATATAAAAGCGTATTATTTACCGGAGTGGGGATATAAGAAGATAGCTTGCGAGGAATGTTATAAGCAAAATATAGCATAACACAGTTTCGCGGTCGCGATAAAGTGTTACATATAAACATGAACCAAGAAACTAAAAATTGTAAAAATTGCCAAAAAGATTTCACGATAGAAACGGAAGATTTTAATTTTTACGAAAAAATCAAAGTCACACCGCCTACTTGGTGTCCTGAATGCAGACAGCTTAGGCGCTATGCTTGGAGAAATGAAAGGATCTTGTATAGAAGAAATTGTGATCTGTGCGGCAAAAGCACGGTGACTATCTATTCACAAAATAAGCCTTACAAAGTTTATTGCAACGAATGTTGGTGGGGAGACGGCTGGGATTTCACCTCTTACGGGCGGGATTTTGATTTCACCAGACCTTTTTTCGAACAATTTGCAGAACTTCAGCGTGATGTACCCCGTATGGCGCTACTCAATAAAAGAAGCGTAAATTCGGAATATACAAATCACTCGGGTGATAATAAAAATGTTTATCTTTCATTTTCTGTTTTTGATTGTGAAAATATTATGTATAGCACATGGATTATGAAAAATTCTCGAGACTGCATGGATTGCGGTTATATCGCAGGGAAGGGAGAGAGATTGTATGAGGTTGTGGATTCTCGGACTTCATATCAATGCCAATATAGTATTTTCTTGAAAGATTGCTCTAATTGTTTATATTGCTACGACTGTCGAGGATGTAATGAATGTTTCATGTCTTCCAATTTGCGAAACAAAAGTTACGTTTTTAAAAATAAACAATATACACGTGAAGAGTATCTAAAGAAAATGAAAGAATATGAATTATCTTCATTTGCAACGCGCGAAGGATTAAATAAAGAATTTCAAGATTTAATAATACAAGATGCTATTCATCGTTATGTCGTAAGTGAGAGAAACATAAATTGCATCGGATCTTTAATTTTTGATTGTAGAAATGTTTTCCAATCTTTTGAAATGGAAAAGGCGGAAGATTGTAAATACATGTATGGAAGTATTGAACCCAGAGGTTGTATGGATCTTTATCATGTAGGATATAATACTGAACTTAGTTATGAATGTCAGGGTTGTACCAGACTTTCCAACTGCCAATTTTGTCATCTGTGTTATGACAACATGAACGTGATGTATTCCGATACTTGCCAGAATAGCCAGAATCTTTTCGGCTGTGTAAGCGTTAAAAAAGGGGAGTATATGATTTTTAATAAAAAATACTCAAAAACAGAATATGAAAAACTGAAAGAAAAAATAATTGAACATATGAAAAAAACAGATGAGTACGGAGAATTTTTCCCTCCGCAAATTGCGCCGGTGTATTACAATGAAACTCAAGGTAATCTCTATATGCCGATGACCAAGGATGAAGTGCTAGCTAAAGGCTGGCATTGGGAAGAAAATATTCCAGGAACTTTTGGTAAAGAAACAATCCCTAGTGCTTCCATTCCGGATAAAATAGAGGATATACCAGACTCATATCTGAATGAAATTTTTTCTTGCATCAATTGCTCTAAAAATTACAATGTAACTAGGAATGAACTTTTGTTTTACAGAAAAGAAAATGTTCCTTTTCCAAGAAGGTGTCCAAATTGCCGTTACAAAAGAAGGTTCGATCTGCGACTAGCTAGGGCACTTTGGCATCGCAAGTGCATGTGTGACAAGGACAGTCATGGTCACAATAAATCTTGTCCTGCTGAATTCGAAACTTGTTACTCGCCCGAGAGAATAGAGAAAGTTTATTGTGAGAGCTGTTACAACAAAGAAGTTTATTAACTCTCTAATTCGCGCGAATAGGAGAATAGGTAAAATATGGAACAAAAAACAGAAAAAAGAATATGCCAGAATTGTAAAAAAGATTTCATCATCGAGCCAGATGATTTTGGGTTTTATGAAAAAATCAAAGTCCCGCCGCCGACTTTTTGTCCTTGGTGCCGATTTATCCGCCAGATGGCCTGGCGCAACGAACGAAATTTATATAAACGCTCCTGCGATCTATGCGATAAAAACATATTTTCTACCTATCCGGCAGGTATTCAATTTCCGGTTTATTGCCATGAATGTTGGTGGAGCGACAAATGGGAAGCCACATCTTACGGGCAGAAGTACAATTTTTCTTTGCCATTTTTTAAACAATATAAAGAGTTATTGGATAAAGTTCCCCGTTTGGGATATTTACATACGAATGTTATAAATTCAGATTATGCGAATCTGACCAAAGATTCAAAAAACGTATACTTGTCTTTTTCAGTTGTCAGAGGAGAGGATGTTTTTTATTCTAAAGCCATAGACGATTCTTTTGATATTTTTGATTGCCTGAATATTAAAAATTCAGAGAATTGCTATGAGAATATAGAAGGGGACAGAAATTATAATTCACAACATCTTCTTCTTTCCCGCAATTGCGCGGATTCATTATATTTATTTGATTGCTCCAACTGTTCTGATTGTTTTATGTCCTCAAATCTACGTAACATGCAATTCTATATTCGTAATCAGAAATATTCTAAGGAAGACTATGAAAAAGAAATGAAAAAGTTGAATTCAGGGAGCCAGCATACTCGCCAAAAATTATCCGAAGAGTTCAAGGATCTTTACAGCAGGGCCATATATCGTTTCACTAATTCTGTCAATGTGGTTAATTCTACGGGCAACAATATTTCCAATACCAAAAATTGCCACAATTGTTTCGATGTTTATGACGCAGAAAATATGAAAAATTCTTATCGAGCTTTTGCAATCAAAGATGCTATGGATATATATTATGGAGGATTAGGCTCAGAGATTGTGTATGAATGTTCCACTGCCATTAACCGAAGTTACAATGTCAGATTTTCTTATTATGTTCCAGTTCAATTAAGAAACGCAGAGTATGCTTGTTATTGCGATAAATCTTCCGATATTTTCGGCTGTGTAGGCGTGCGCAATAAAGAGTATGCGATTTTTAATAAGGTGTATCCGAAGAAAGAATTTTTCGAACTGCGGGATAAAATTATAAAACAGATGAACAATTTGCCTTATCTGGATTCCAAAGGACGAGTTTATAAATATGGGGAATTTTTTCCATATGGCTTGTCTTTATATGCTTATAATGAAACCCTAGCTCAAGAATTTGAACCACTGGATAAGAATGCAGTTTTAGAAAAAGGATATAAATGGCGCGATCCGGAGATAAAAAGTTTCAAAGCTACGATTAGGGTTGATCATATACCAGACAATATAAAAGATGTCGATGAAAAAATCCTCAATGAGGTTCTAGAGTGCGCGAACAAGGGTGAGCATCATTTATGCACTAGAGCATTTCGTATTACTCCGGGAGAACTTAAATTTTATCAAAAACATTTTATACCCCTGCCAAACAAATGCCCGAATTGCAGATACTATGATCGGGTTGATAAAATTCCGCCAGCCTATCATCTGTATCATCGAACCTGTATATGCGAATTGGCCAACCATGGCCATACAGAGAAGTGCCCAAATGAATTCGAAACCCCTTATGCTTCTAACAGGCCGGAAAAAATTTACTGCGAGCGTTGTTATCAGCAGGAAGTATATTAATACCGCCTCTGGCACCTCCCCCTACTGTAGGGGGAGGCCGGGTAGGGGTACTATTTCCCGAAGGTTTCAAATAGGAATTTTTTAGTTTCCTCGTCCACAAACTCGGTGACGATGATCATCATCTCGCTTGAGAGTCCCAAATCTTTTTTTATATTCGTGAATAAATGTTCGAAAGGGAAAGGGGATATCCAAGCGGAATTTTTGAGGCAGACGAAGCCAGCTTTTTTCAAAAGGTAGCGTAAGCTCTCGCGTTCGCTTTTTCTGGTTTCTGGAAGATCCAGCAAAATAATTCTCCAAAATCCGTCCCAAGTGGTATTTACCAAAGTCGTGTCGCTATCTAGCTGTAAACTATGCATTTTTTTTCTTCCCAATTTTGTCAAGCGCGCGAATTCATTATGTGGAGATGGAATTTGCTCTATCAAACCAGCTTCTTTTAGACCTTTTAAAGAGCGGGTGATGGCGTAATTATCCCCAGACAGCGCCTTAGGCGCTGTCTGGACGCCTAAGGCGTTTTCTCTAATTTCAGGTAGGGAAATAGCACTTTTTTGGCCTAAAATCTTCAATATTTTATTTGAATACTGATGTTCTTTTTTGTTTCTACTTGACATGTTTATAGGCTATCATATATACTCTAATTATACAAGTTTTTAGTGGTCACGAAATATAAGTCAATTATTAATTTAACCAATAAAATCACATGTCAAAAATCATAGGTATAGATTTGGGTACAACAAATTCGGCCGTAGCTATCATTGAGGGTGGCGCGCCGAAGATTATTGAAAATATAGAAGGCAATCGCACGACACCTTCAGTGGTAGCAACTGCCAAAAATAGCGATCGCATCGTCGGTCTCTTGGCCAAAAGGCAAGCGATTACTAATCCAGAAAATACGATTGCGGAAATTAAGCGTTTTATGGGGCATCGTTTTAATGACCCAGAAGTGCAAAAAGATCGTGCCACAGCGCCGTTTAAGATTGAAGCTGGCGATGGTGGCGGAGTGAAAGTAAAAATGATGGACAAGTTTTACCGACCGGAGGAAATCTCGGCGATGATTTTGCAAAAAATTAAAACCGACGTCGAAGCCAAGCTCGGAGAAAAAATAACCGAAGCGGTCATCACCGTGCCGGCGTATTTTAACGATGCCCAAAGAAAAGCTACCAAGGATGCTGGAGCTATCGCCGGACTTGACGTGAAAAGAATCATCAATGAGCCCACCGCGGCGGCGCTGGCTTACGGGTTTGATAAAAAGAAAAATGAAAAGATCGTGGTCTATGATTTCGGTGGAGGAACTTTCGACGTGTCTGTGTTGGAAATAGGCGGGGATGTCATAGAAGTAAAGTCAATCGACGGCGACAGTCACATGGGCGGAGGCGATATTGACCGAAAGATAGTCAGGTGGATTGCTGAAGAATATAAAAAAGAATCAGGCATCGATGTTACTAAAGATCCACTCGCGCATCAGAGACTACGAGAAGTGGCGGAAAAAGCAAAACACGAGCTTTCTACAACAATGGAAGCGGAAATAAATATTCCATTCATTACTTCTGATTCAACAGGACCAAAACACTTGCTTATGAAAATGTCTCGCGCAACCTTAGAATCTCTCACTAAAGATCTGATTGATCGTTCTATTGAAATCACAAAAAGAGCGCTTTCAGCATCGCCGTTTAAAATGAATGAAATAAATGAAATCATCATGGTCGGTGGACAGACCAGAATGCCAGCAATTATACAAGCAGTAAAAAATCTTTTTGGTAAAGAACCAAATATGTCTATCAATCCGGATGAAGTGGTAGCGCTTGGCGCGGCGGTGCAAGCCGGAGTGCTTGCTGGAGATGTGCGTGATGTCCTCTTGTTAGACGTGATACCTCTGTCGCTTGGTATAGAAACACTCGGAGGCGTGGCCACAAAATTGATCGAAAGAAATACTACAATTCCTTCCAGTAAGTCGCAAGTTTTTTCAACCGCAGCCGACAATCAGACTTCCGTGGAAATACACATTGTTCAAGGTGAGAGACCAATGGCTTCTGACAACAGGTCTTTGGGGCGATTTATTCTAGACGGTGTGCCGTCAGCGCCTCGAGGTATGCCGCAGATTGAAGTTTCTTTTGATGTGGACGCAAACGGCATCTTGAATGTTGCCGCCAAAGACAAAGCTTCCGGAAAAACTCAATCAATAAAAATTGAAGCGAGCTCGGGACTGAAAGACGAAGACATCAAAAAAATGCAAAAAGACGCGGAACTTCACGCCGAGGAAGATAGAAAGAAAAAAGATGTTGTGGATGTGAAAAATACCGCGGAAATGATTATTTATACCGCAGAGAAAGCGCTGAAAGATAATGAGGCAAAAATTCCTGCGGAATTGAAGGATAGCGTCAATGCTAAAATCACTGCGCTCCGAGGCGTAAAAGATGGTACTGATGCAGATGCTATCAAAAAAGCGACTGAAGAGCTTTCGGCTGAAATGTCGAAAATAGGCGAGGCGATGGCCAAAGCGGGCGCGACTCCGCAATCTCCAAAACCGCCAGAAGAACAGAACGCGGAAGTAAAAGATGCGGAGTTTAAAGACAAGGGTACGGAAGGGGAAACATCGAAGCAATAAAGCGCCTTGACCTGGTCAAGGCGCAAGGCCAATGTACGAGCCTTTCGGTTTTTCCTGTTTTGTTGTAAAATAAGTACGTAATGTATTACGTAATACATTACGTAACTAAAAAACTCATATCTCATGAACCAACAACAAGAAAATAAAATAAATCTGGATGTGTTGGAACACGTTGAAAATTTATCGAATCAGGTAAATAAGCTGATGGCTTCGCGGACTG
>Ga0209542_10004133_pt1 | contig 30161 bp, 28 predicted proteins | sample RifCSPhighO2_01_FD_184028 | JGI IMG/M metagenome (GOLD analysis project Ga0209542, IMG submission 184028) | Soil microbial communities from Rifle, Colorado - Rifle CSP2_plank highO2_0.1 (SPAdes) (version 2) | ecosystem: Environmental > Terrestrial > Deep subsurface > Rock core/Sediment ... | reverse complement strand
CGATGTTCTGGAAACGCCAGAACAGGCGTTTATACGAAAAAGGAGAAAAGAGTGAAAATGAAGAAACAATTTAATCTGTCGTTAGGAAATAATTATCGGATACGACATAAAAATAGGAAGCTATATATATTTGTAATTATCACCAAATGAATGTCATTACTAGTGAAGCTCGCACAGATAAACGGTGGTCCAGCAGATCAGAATTATCTTCCACTATCAGCCGCGTATCTCCAAGTCCATGCAGAAAAGCATTTGAAAGAACCAAACAGATTCAAATTTGAGATACCGATCTATACAAGAACACCCGTTGAGACTGCAGTAAAACAGCTCGAGGATGCTGATGTAGTCGGAATCAGCACGTATGTCTGGAATTTTGAATTATCTAGAAAGATTGCAGCAGAATTAAAGAGAAGAAAGCCAAACATCCTTACTATATTTGGCGGACCGCATGTCCCTGAAAAAAGAACACCTGATTTTATGAGTCAAAATCCATTCATTGATGTAGCCGTTGCAGGTGAAGGTGAGCGGGCGTTCACAGCAATTCTCGAGCGTTTTCCAAATATAGTGCCAGAGGATTTGCCTAAAGGGGAAGACATAGGAAAAATGGAAGACTATCTGGAAAAAAATATCTTTCCAGACATAGAAAGATCAGACTGGAGAAAGAATAGAGTTAGAGGGACATTGCAAAGCCTGATTCATTCTGGCTCATGGGGAGAAGTATCTTCGATAAATGTAAGGCAGAACGGGAATATTGTCTCAATTCCAATAGCGCGAAGAATGGGAGATTTAAACGAAGTGCCCTCCCCTTATCTAAATGGTACATTCGAGCAGTTAATGGCTCGGTATCCCGATGAGAACTGGACAGCTATATGGGAAACCAATAGAGGCTGTCCCTTTGCCTGCGCCTTCTGCGACTGGGGAAATACTTCCAAAGACAAGATGACCAAATTAGAAATTGAGAGAGTGTATGGAGAACAAGATTGGTTTAGTAAAAAACGGATAGAATTTGTCTGGTGTGCAGATGCTAATTTCGGGATGTATCAACCAAGAGATGTAGAGATAGCCAAACGAATGGCTGAAAACAAAGAAAAATATGGATATCCCAAATACTTTACTGTACAGGGGACAAAAAGCCCCAACGATCAATCGTTCGAAGGACAACTCATTCTAGACAAATCAGGATTAAGCAGAGGAGTGCTAATAGCATTTCAATCATTGAATCCTGAAACGCTTAAAGCAGTTGATAGAGGAAATATAAGTTTAGACAAATTCTTTCACTACCAAAGAGAATTCGCTAAGAGGGGCGTTGATACCTTTTCGGATCTTATTTTAGGAAATCCATTGGAGACGTATCACACATTCACCAAAGGAATTTCTGATTTATTAGATATGGGTCAGCACAACAGGATACAATTTAACAACCTCTCAATACTTCCAAACGCTCCAATGGCAGATCCGGTATATATTAGAAAGTATGGTCTTGATATAGTTGAAACACCGATCGTGAATGCACACGGTCCTATAGATAGAGAAGCAGACGAAGTTGAAGAAAAACAGCAATTAGTGGTAGCAACAAACACAATGTCACGAGAAGACTGGGTAAGAACAAGGTCTTTTGCTTATAGAACTTCTGCACTCCATTTCAATAAATTGCTTCAAATACCTCTGTTAGTAGCCCACCACAACTATGGTCTAAATTACAATCGTATGATTGATGAATTTGGAGCAGTTTCACCAGAGTCAGCACCAGTTATAGCTTCTATGAATAGAGGATTTGATGAACAGGCAAAAGCAATACAGAGAGGGAGTCCAGAATTTACTCCTTCAAGAAACTATTTAGGAATTTATTGGTATCCAGATGAAAACGCCCTTGTTGATATGGTTATGAATAATAAGCTAGATCAATTTTACAGAGAATCAAACGGAGTGTTCAGCAATATGATTGGAGAAGAAGTAAGAGATGGCTCACTTTTAGACAGCGCACTGCGGTTGAACCGAGAAGTATTCAGGTTGCCTCGTCAGCCTGATAGTGAAATCATTGAACATCCCTATAACACCTGGGAGTTGTATAAATCATTATTAATTAGCAGCCCCGTAGAAGTAAAAAATAAGAAACATAGGTATGCTGTAGAGAGAAAAGAACGCTGGGAAACAGATCAGGACTGGATGAAAAAAATGGTGTGGTACAAGAACAAACGAGGAGCCTACCTCAATTCAGCACAACCAATATAATTATTCGTGTGAGCACCTATAAGCTTAAAAATAAACAATTAATTCTGAAGGGATAATGAGTATCTATAAAGATAAAAGAGTGCTAGTAACTGGCGGAACTGGGATGATCGGAATACCTCTCGTTCAGCAATTAATAGATTTGGGCGCAAAGGTCAGAATTGTCTCTATGGATGACGGTTCTCTCGCCCACCCCAAAGCAGAATTTATAAGGCTTGATCTAACCATTTACGAAAACTGTGTAAATGCATGCGAAGGAATGCAGTATATTTTTCATCTAGCCGGTATCAAAGGTTCACCAAAAATAATTCAAGAACAGCCAGCAACCTTCTTTGAATCAATGATACTCTTTAATACTAATATGTTACGAGCAGCCAGAAAAGAAAAGACGGTTGAGAGATATATGTATACAAGCAGCGTCGGTGTTTATTCTCCCTTTAGACCAGACGGTTCAGTAGCTGAAGTGTTCTATGAGGATGATGTATGGTTGACATTTCCTTCTGAAAATGATCGCTCTCCTGGTTGGGCTAAAAGAATGGGCGAATTACAGTGTGAATCTGCCGAGAAGGAAAAGTCTCCAATAAAATTTTCAATTGTCCGACCAGCAAATGTGTATGGATCATATGATAATTTCGACCCTAAAAATTCAATGGTCGTGCCCGCAAACGTCAAACGAGCAGTTGACGGAGAAAACCCCTTTGTTGCGTGGGGAGACGGAACTCCAGTAAGGGATTTTGTGCACGCACGAGATGTAGCCAGAGGAATGATACTAGCCATGGAAAAATCACCTGGAGCAAAATACCCAATCAATTTAGGAAGCGGAACAGGATACACCATAAAGGAGCTAGTCGAAACAATAATACAAAATATAGACGCAAGACCAGAGGTTAGATGGGATACCACTAAACCAGCAGGTGATAAAAAAAGAATATTAGATGTTAGAAGAGCGAAGGAACTGCTAGGATGGGAGCCGCAAGTTACACTTCAAAATGGAATCAAGGAAACAATTGAGTGGTACAAAAAAAATAAGGAAATAATCAACAAACGGTATAATGTATTTGCAGCAGAGCAAAAAAAGAAGAAAAAGATCCTGATATGCGGAGCGACAGGATTTATAGGAAGAAACATAGCAGAGAGTTTAGCAAAGAAAGAGGAATTTGAGGTCTACGGAACATATTACAAATCAGAGCCACTTAAAGAAAAAAATATTACTATGATCCAGTTGGATTTGACAAATAAAGAAGCAGTTGATGCGGTCGTGAAAGGTAAAGATATAATCATACAGGCAGCCGCTACTACTTCAGGAGCAAAAGATATTATCACCAGACCATACATTCACGTTGCGGACAATGCCCTCATGAATTCAATGCTATTCAGATCAGCCTTTGAACATAAAGTAGAGCATGTTATTTTTTTCAGTTGTAGTGTTATGTATCAATCGTCAGACACCCCGCTAAGAGAGGAAGAATTTGATGCAAATAAAGAGGTATATCCAAGTTACTTTGGAGTTGGCTGGACAAAAGTATATCTTGAAAAAATGTGCGAATTTTACTCCAGAATAAGCAGTACAAAGTATACAGCAATAAGGCATTCAAACATCTATGGTCCGTATGACAAATTTGATCTTGAAAAGTCTCATGTATTTGGCGCGACTATGACAAAAGTGTTAAATGCAAAGGAAGGAAAAATAACGGTGTGGGGCACAGGAGAAGAAGAAAGAGATTTGCTCTATGTCTCAGATTTGGTTAATTGCGTAGAACAAGCGTTAAAAAAACAAGAATCAAAATTTGAGCTGATAAACGTAGGATACGGAGAATCAATATCTATAAAAGAACTCGTGAAAAAAATAATCATCCATTCAGGAAAAACAATCTCTATGGAATATGATACTTCAAAGCCGACCATAAAGACGAAACTCTGTCTCAATTGTGAAAAGGCAAAAAGATTATTTGGGTGGGAAAAGAGCACAAGTCTAGATGAAGGTATAAAAAAGACTCTTGATTGGTACAGAAGTAATATAGTCTGGGACTTTAATAATTGAGCAGTTTGTCACAGACTATCAATGGAAAGACATACGATGTTTGTCAATTACTTATGTCTTTCACTATATTCCTTCTAATTAGTTTCCTCTTTCTTAGAAGGAGCTCTTCGAACGAATGAAATTAATTTCTTTTTCATATTATTCATAATTTGCAGATCGTATGAATCCATTCCTCGTAAAAGAAAGACTAAGAGCAAGTAGAATATCCCAAAAAAGAAACTGAGTAAAATCATACTTACTAGAGTAATTGGAATATACTGTTTTAACCAAAAGAGAACAACAGAAGCAATACCAGCAGCAGCAAAAATACGTATAAGTTTTCTTCTAAGCGGTATAAATGAGAAATAATTTCTCACCTGGAAAGCGACAACTACAGTCAAAAGAATCCATATAAATGAGGTTGCTGAAGCGGCGCCAAGAAGACCGAAACGAGGAACAAGAATAATGTTGAGAATTGTATTTAACAAAGTCGTGCTCAAAAGGTTGAATAAAATGAGTCTAGATTTGCCTTTAATAGAAAGTAATGTCGTCTGAAGCACCAAGATGCTTGAAAAGAAGCCGCCAATAGCTAATATTCTAAGAGGTGCGACTGCGATCAGAGACTCTTTTCCAAAAAGAAGGTTGATTATCGCTCCAGGAAAAAGAACTATAAGGATAAACAAAGGAAGATTGATAATGAAGATCCATTTGGTGACTTGTTTGCTCGTCTCTTCGGTCAGCTTCCTATTACCTTGGCCGTATTCTCTGGCTATAAGGGGGAAGAAAAGTTGCATAAAGATATCAGCCCCAATTCCAAAAAGAGCAACAATGCTAAATGCGACACTATAATACCCAACAGAAGAAACATCCATGTAATATCCTATAACAAACGAGTCAGCCCACATAAAAAGACTATTTACTACGGTAAGGAAAATAATGGGCCAGCAGTAATGCAGATAAGAGCTCAGACCTTCCCGTTCTATTTTTCTGCTCTTCGTCCCTGAAGAAACAATAAGACGTACAAATCTTTTAGAGTAGCTATAGCTTAAAACAAAAATAAGCATTGTTCCTAAAAGAAAAGAAAACGGAACAGCAGTCGCTCTCAATCCAATCAAAGAAAAGATGATTAAAGCTGCAAGTTTAGAGCCATTCTGCACTACATTGACAAGAAATGAATACGCTCCTATTCTTTCAAATGAGCGAAGCAAAGATAACCAGAGGTTGCCAATAACAAGAAAGGGTACACATATAGAAAAAATGCGCAAATAAAGAACCAGTTTATCATTATGGAAGAAACCGTTTGCGATACTAGGTGCAAATACTAATACAAGTAATCCAGCTAGTACGCTAAGTATGCCTGAGAGAAAAATAGACCAGAGATAAATCGCCTTTATCTTTTTGAAGTTTTTATTTTTCCTATAAATCGAGATGTAACGAATAATTCCTTCTGAAAATCCTAAAGCCGAGAGAGTCACTACAATACTGATTATAGAGAGAGATAATGAAAACAACCCATATTCTTCAGGTCCAAAAAATCTGAAAATGTATATTCGATAGAGATAGGTGACAATCTTGGAAAAAGCAACACCCAGAAATACAATTATAGAACTTTTCACTAGCAGTGAAAGTGACTGTTCTATTGCTCTACGCTCTTTCCCCATTGGATGAACAGCAATGCTTTCTTTAAAAAGCCATTCTTTCGAGCTACTTAATCTCTATCGACATAAATCCATTAGGGTTCTCTGGTCGTTTAACAAACCCAAACTTTTGATAGAACTCAACAGACACTTTGCTTGGACACACACCAATAAGGTATCCCTTTTTGTCCTTAACCATAGCAAGAATCCTCTGCATCATAGCACTTCCCACACCCTTCCCTTGATACTCAGGTACAACAATCGTATCTTGAATATAGCCATACATCCCTCTATCCCCACTCATGCGAACCATTCCAACTATTTTTCCATTGTCATACGCACACACGCAATACGGGGCAGCGCTGAGAGACTCCTGAGCCCGCTCATCTGAAATACCCCGTGATGCCAAGTTCCAATCAGCAGCATCCCGCAGCTGTTTATACTCTTCTAAACTCGGTATCTTATCAACATACTCAACCATAAAATTGATAATTATAGAAGGTATATAAAGATTTACACACATTATTTTCTTAATTATAAAGTAGTACACAATAAAGCTTAAATACTCATATTCTAAGAATTATCTATGAGTTTAAGTGTATCAATACCAGTAAAATCTCGTCTAAAAAATATGCTCGCAGGAGCAGCACTCTCAGCAAGCCTCTATACAGGTGGAGGTTATCTCATAAACCAAGTAAACGAGTATTATTCTCCCGAACAAGTAGCTGCACGAAAAGAAACTTCTGAACTAGAGCGAAAAGCAAAATCGATTTTGCCAGGAGATGGCAAAAAGGGAGGCATACAAAACTACATTCCTGGTGGAGAAGAGATTGTGGTTCATCACTTTAAAAATGACAAGGATGACAAACTTAATATTTGGTTAAATGGAGAAGGATTCTCATCAAAGCAGAAAGAATATGCCTCTCTTGGATCAATAAAGACCGATTATAAATGGCACTTAAGAGAGGACGAAGAGTTAGAAGAAAAAGACTGGAACGAACTTGAATCAACGTTCAGAAAATATATCAACCTAGTCTACGAAGAAAATAAAAGAAAAATTGATTCTCTTAAGGAAAAGTAACAATGTCACAAATTCTCATTGATACAAGGCAAGAAGGACTAGAATCTGCTTTGGTCAAATCAAGGTTCTGTCCTGGAATGATTGAGCTCACAGAAAACAGGTTTGACCCCATTTCAATAGCGCAAACGGCTGAGTTAAGAATAAAGTTTGGTAAAGAGGCAGCTATTTCTCAGGCAGGTCATTGGGTATCGGATAGAATGATATACGTACCAGGAGAGCAGCCAAGAATTACTCGAGTATCCCCGCATTCTATAAACCATCAAAATGCACATGAGTTATCACCTATGGAGTTAGAGTTGATGTTAGAAGGTTCAATCCCATTTTATAACTCCCACTCAAGAGCAGATGAACCAATCGATATAATTCCTTCGAAAAAATTTGGTTCTGAAGAAGGAATGGTCTATATATTCAATGGTGAAAAACAAGCTGAAGACTACGGGTCTTTTTTACATGATGCTGGAATAAAGAAAATGCGTGTCATTTCGGCATTTAGAGATTATATCGATAATCATCAAAAACCCTATACGACCAATTTATTTTTTTATGGGATCAAAGACAGTTCTGCGCTTGCCTGCGACCTTTGGGCAGATGATGCAGATCATCCTGTCAGAGGTATTCGTTCAATGAGAGAGATAATTTCACCAGCCATTCAACAACCCGAAGTATCTCAAATTTCCAATTCAGATTATTATCTACCAGATCACCATCTTAATCAATTAGCACAAAAAACACATCAAACAAATAGAAGATTTTTCATTGCAGGGGTAATCGCAGCTCCAATAATCATAGCAGCGGGAAAATACCTTTACAACCACCGCCATAAAAGCTAAAACTTCTTGAAATAATTATGCAGCACTAACGAAATATACTCAACATCTTCCCTGTTCAAATACTGATGAATGCCAAAATGTACACCATTATCTCCCACATACTCTGCCTCGGGGAACTGTCCTAGAGTATGACCTAAAAATGAAAACGATTTATGCTGTGTAGGCATACTGCCAAAATTCCGTTTAGTCTTTATAGAATTCTCCTCAAGATATCGAGTCAACAAGAGAGCATTATAGCTTGGATCTTTAAGTGTGACGCTAAATGCATGCGGACACACAATCTCTTCAGGACTTTCAACAATAAAATGAGCATATTTCTCAAGATCTTTTGTCCTATCAAGCAAATACAGCAGATTATCTCGACGTTTGTTGAACGTATCCCAAAACGTATCGATCTGTGGCAAACCAATAGCTGCCTCCATATCATTCATTTTTGCATTTAATCCTAATCGTTCATGATCAAAATACAGCGATCCCGGTTTTCTTCCATGACTTCGAATTGAATCACACAACGAAGCTAGTTCAGGATCGTTTGTTGAAATCATCCCACCCTCTCCGCAGCAAATCAGATGAGCAACATACGCACTAAACGTAGCCATATCCCCCCAATGTCCAATCATTTTCCCCTTATACTTTGCCCCATGTGCCTCACACGAATCTTCAATCACTTTGAGATTGTATTTCTTAGCAAGAGCCATAATGACTTCCATTTCACACGGTTTCCCCATAGTGTGCACAGCCATAATTGCTCGAGTCTTGGGTGTAATAGCTGCCTCAACCTTGCTAACATCAATATTCAGCGTCTCTCTCTTTATATCAACAAATACGGGTTTGAATCCTGCCATAAGAATAGATTCGCCAACAGCTGCAAACGCACACGCAGGCGCAATAATCTCATCACCACTATACGGTTTTGCACCATACTGATACAAAGCCATACACGCTACGGTATCTGCCGAAGTGCCACTTGAAACAGCAATATTGTGTTTATATCCAAACAATTTTCCCCATTTCTCTTCCAACTGTTTCACCAAAGGACCCCCCGAAGCCCAATTAGTTTTTACAACCTGAAGTAAATTCTGCAGTGCAGGATCTCCCAGCCTCAAATCACCAAATTCTATTCGCATATCTTCTTTCTCCAAAATATCTATATAAATATTAGTATAGTCAAAGACAACTACCAATTCAATTAGATTAGTCATCTGACATAATGAGTATATGAAAAAGCAATAATACTTAAATACAAAAGAATCACCAGAGAAAAATGGTCGAGATAAAAAAAGTATTGATAACTGGAATCACAGGTTCAGGGGGAAGCTATCTTGCAGAGTATATTGTCAATAACTATCCTGAAGTCGAAGTGCACGGTGCGTCACGTTGGCATAGCACAGGCACGAACAAGAACGTCTCTCATTTTATACATAAATTGAAAATGCACGAATGCGATCTCACTGACTTCAGCTCTATCTTCTCGCTCTTAACCGAGGTAAAACCAGATGCTATTTTTCATATAGCTTCCTATGCGAATGTGCGTGCAGCATTCATAACCCCCCTAGCTGTTTTGCAGAATAATATTATGGGGACTGCAAACTTATTTGAAGCAGTCAGGCAAGCAAAGATAGACCCAATCATACAATTATGCAGTACCTCAGAAGTGTACGGGCAGGTTGATCCCAAAAACGTACCCATTACTGAAGACTGTCCCATTAACCCTGTCAACCCCTACGCAGTCTCAAAACTCACGCAAGATGCACTTGGCTATACCTATTTCAAAAATTACGGGATGAAAGTAATAAGAACGAGAATGTTTGCCTATCTCAATCCTCGCAGAACCGATTTATTTGCAACATCCTTTGCTCTCCAGGTGGCAAAAATTGAGGTTGGGCTGCAGCAAGAGCTTACACATGGTAACCTTAACTCAACACGAACATTGATTGATGTACGTGACGCCATGGAATCATACTGGGTTGCCACAACGAAAGGAATTCCGGGAGAAGTGTACAATATTGGAGGCAAAACCGTAATTACGGTAGGTGAATTTCTTGAGGTTCTAAAAAAACACGCGCATAAAAAAATTCCCTCAAGAGTAGATCCCGCACTATTACGGCCAACCGACGTCACACTCCAAATTCCAGATACGTCTAAATTTGAAAAACAAACAGGCTGGGTGCCAAAATACTCATTCGAAGAAAGTGTCATTTTTCTCCTAAATCATTGCAGAAATGAAGTACAAACGCTAACGTAAGAATATAAATGCTTAAATAAACATTATGTCAAGGAATTCGGTGTTCCTTGATCATCCAAAGCACGAACATTCACATCGTGCTTTTGATTAGAGAATGTTTGTATTTTGCAAACTTCTCTAAAGAAATAAAAAATTTAATATGTTCTAAATTTTTCTCTACCTGCTTTTGGATGATCCTCAGGAAACCGATTATAAGAAAATTCATCTAAATAGGAATCGTAAGAATCACGAACTCCTCCAAGCAACGTACGTCCAGATAATCCTTGAGGTCCCTTAAATGTCACTTCGTCCAAACCTTTCTGTTCTCTAAGATAAACAGGTAAAATGATAGGTACTCCGTGAGCAACAACATATGGTCCATCACTACCAACAGATCTATCTCGTTCTAATAAAGAATTCAAAGAATATATCACCGCACGACCCTCACTCATTATCCTCCTTCCATCAGCCAACGCTCTCCGCATCTGTTCAAAATATCGCTCATCTAATCCAGCCTCGACAACCGAAAAGATAGCAGTATAAGGAGTAGCTACATTTCTGGGAAATCCAATACCATTAACAAAAAAATCAGCATAACGAATATCTCTCGTCCGCTCAACAGCAAGCAAGGCATCTCGAACCTCTCCAATAACCTCTGGAGCAGCCAATTCATTCTTATCAAACCTAAGATTCTTTTGATCAGGAGTAGGATCAAATTCTTCAGCCATCTCTCTTCTCCAGGTAGTTAAAGGAGATGTATCTCTATCATTGGGGTTTCCTCCAATGAGATTGGCAGAAAGCCGATATGGCACTTGTGGATACGTATCATCATAAAGAGAAAATAAAAAATCACCAGACTCCTTTCCATAAATAATGGTATTAGTAGGATGTGCATCAAGTCCAACTCTTGTCATAAAAATAATTAGAATTTCACTATAAAAAGATTATGGTGATAAATGAGCTACAAATTTATAAACCAACATAACAACAAGAATATATGCAGCATATTCTAATAACAGGAGGTGCAGGGTATCTTGGCAGTGTTATAATTGGGCATCTGCTCGAAAAAGGGTACAAGGTTACCTGTATAGACGATCTGCGCTACGGACAAAAATCTATTGCAACATATGCGAGCAATCCACAATTCGATTTTATCTACGCCGATGTAAGAGATAAAAAAACAATGGAGAAAGCAATGCAGACAGCAGACATAATCATCCCTCTTGCTGCTATTGTTGGCATGCCTGCCTGCGATCTGCATCCAATTGATGCACAGACCATTAATATTGATGCAATAAAATTGATTGAAGAGTTCCGCAAGCCGCACCAAAAAATAATTTATCCAACAACAAACAGTGGATATGGGACAAAGTCAGGGGCGCAATTCTGCACCGAAGAAACACCCCTAGAACCTATCTCTCTCTACGGCACTTCAAAAGTTGAAGCAGAAAGACTACTCTTAGCTTCCCCCCACAAAGCAATAACACTCCGTCTCGCAACCGTATTCGGTGTTTCACCGAGAATGAGAATAGATCTGCTGGTAAACGACTTCGTCTGGAAAGCAATGCACGATGGATATATAGTCATTTACGAAAAGGATTTTAAAAGAAATTACGTTCATGTCAAAGACGTCGCACGATGTTTCGAACACTGTATTTTAAATTATGAGTCTATGAAGGGAAATGCCTTTAATGTTGGATTGGAAGATGCTAATCTATCAAAAGCCGAGCTAGCAGAAAAGATAAAAAAATATATCCCAAAATTCGAAATAATCTATATGGAAGTTGGAGAGGATCCCGATCAGAGAAATTACATTGTCTCAAATGCCAAGATAGCAAAAACAGGTTTTAAAGCATCAACCACCATAGAACAAGGAATAGAAGAGCTTATGAAGTCATATAAGATCCTCCAAAGAAATAACCCTTTAAAAAATATATAAACCAATCAACATACAGATCAATAATGAAAAAACTAGTATTTATAGATCTTGATGGGGTAATCAGAAAGGAAGTTGATCTACTTTACAAAAAAGAAGATATTGAACTTGTTCTCCAAGCAGCGCAAGCAATACAAAAATTAAACGCTGCAGGTTATAGAGTAATAATAGTTACAAATCAACCGGTAGTAGCAAGAGGTTTTTGTACACTGGAGGAACTGTATCAATTAAATGCATATACCGAGAAGCTGCTTAATGATCAAGGAGCAACAGTAGACAAATGGTATGTTTGTCCTCATCATCCTCATCCAGAAAGAAAAGGAAAACTCGGAATAAACGGACCAAATCAGCAGTATGTGATAGAATGTACTTGTAGAAAACCAAAACCAGGGCTGTTGTTGCAAGCTATTAAAGACCATGAGATTACAGATACTTCAAACTGTTGGATGATCGGTGATAAAACTAGCGACATAAAAGCAGCGCAAGGAGCAGGAATCTCAAATACCATTCTAGTTAAAACAGGTTATGGAGGCGATGATGGATTCAACGATGCGACTCCTAAATACACAGCCAATGATCTGTACAATGCCGTTAAAACCTATATACTAAAGAATACATAAACTAAAACCTATATGTTTAATAAAACGCTCTTGTTGTATTCAAAATGAGGTTGTTTATAAATACGGGTGGAAAAGGAACAAGGCTCTATCCTTTAACAATTGACATTCCAAAACCAATGGTTCAGGTGGCAGGAAAACCGTTGTTACATCATTTAGTGGACTGGGCAAAGAGACAAGGAGTACAAGAAATTGTAATGATGAATGGTCATCTTGCAGAAAAAATTGTAGAGTATTTCAAAGGGGGAAATGAACTTGGAGTATCGATAATTCATTCCATAGAACCCTACCCATTAGGAAGTGGCGGCCCCATAAAATTCGCACGGCAGCATATAAATGGAAGGTTCACGCTTATTTCAGGCGATGTCTTATGCGATGTAAATTTAAAAAAAATGGAATCATTTCACGAAAGGCAAAAAGCACACATTACAGCATTAGTGCATCCCTCATCGCATCCGCACGACTCAGATATTTTACAAACAAATGAAGAAGGAAAAGTCATTCGATTCATATCAAAGCACGATGATCACACTAATGCAGGAAACCTCTCTAATGCTGGTCTTTGTATCATCGAGCCAGAGGTGCTTGATCTTATGCATGAAGACTCTTTTAACTTTGAAAATTATCTTTATCCTAGACTATTGGAGGCAAATATGAATTTTTTCGCTTACAATACTGATGAACTAATGCATGATGTTGGTACACATGAACGCCTAAAAGAAGCAGAAGAATATCTTAAAAAGAGAACACACTAAATTTCCTTTTTATAAAAATCTCTTATTTTCTCACAAACAATTCGTATATCTTCATCAGTTATTGCTAATCCGTTAGGAATCCAAAGACAATCAGAGGCAAACCGAGTAGCATTGGGGAATGTTGTATCATTCCCAAATGAAGCATAAGGAGGATTTTGATGGATTGCTGGCCAGCACTCTCGAGTATATATCTGCTGTTGTTTCAAATACTCAACAAGCTCTTTTCTCCGATGCACAAACACATCCACCCATAAAGGCACTTCACCCAGAAGATAAGGAGGAAACTGAAACTGAGCTAAATCTCCCAACAATGAACAATATAAATCGCGCTGATGAATCAACAAAGCTTTTCGTTGTTCTAATTTTCTAAATTGAGCGAGCGCCACCGCAGCAGCCAAATCGCTAAATTTCAAATTATATCCTTCAACTTGATGCAAAAATTCTTTGTTACTTAATCTTCCAAAATCCCGCAAACGCCGAATAGTTTCATAATAGCGAATATCATTAGTGACAATGATCCCTCCCTGTCCACATGTAATGATCTTATTTGATTGTAAAGAAAAGCATCCAGCAGTACCTATTGTCCCCAAATAAAGACCATTACTTTTTGATCCAAGCGCACCGGCCGCATCCTCAATCAAACTCAAACCATGCTTTACGCAAAGTGCACCTAGTTCAGCCATCGGAGCAGATCTTCCCAAAATATGAACTGGAATAATAGCTATCGTTTTCGAGGTTATTTTCTTCTCCACATCTTCTACCAATAAAGTCCCCCTTACAGGATCAACATCAACAGGAACCACAGTTCCCCCAGCCCAGCCAACTGCGGTTGCAGTCGCAATCATAGTCATATCAGGAACAATAACCTCAAACTCTTTTTTCCCTTTAAGACGGGCGTCAGCCGCAATACACAAAAAAAGCGCAGCGGTCGCGTTAACCGTGAGAACAACATAGCGCACTCCTAGATAACTTTTCATAGCTTCTTCAAGCTCTTTTGTCTTAGGACCCTCATTGACATATGCTTCCTTCAAAACTCGTTCAACTTCCCAAAGCTCTTGTTCATCAAACCGAGGTTCGTTCCACCGTATGTGCTTCATTATATTTGTCTGGAAATTTTTTCTTTATAATCTCTCTTCCTTTTTCAATAAAATAGCCTTCAGGGTAGACAATATCCCTTTCTATAGGGATAACACCTTGCTCTTGAAGTACTTCTTTCAAATCAGCGTCAAGCATCATAGTGGTGAGCTCCCTAAACTTTACCGAAGGGCTCCATCCCAACAAAGTACGCGCCTTTGTAGCATCGCCCAGCAATGCCGGAACTTCAGCAGGTCGTTGATGTCTATCACTAGTTGCCACAAAGTCAAGATAGTTTAAGCCAAGCAAAGAAAAAGCCAACTGCAAAAATTCCCTCACCGTATGCGTTTCCTGTGTTGCAATAACAAAATCATCAGGTTTATCATGTTGTAGTATCATCCACATCGCCTGCACATATTCTCCAGAGAAACCCCAATCTCTTTTAGCCTCCAAATTTCCTAGTATTAGTTGTGTTCGCAAACCCGCAGCTATTTCCGAGATCCCTCGAGTTATTTTTCGTGTAACAAAATTAAGTCCACGTCGAGGCGACTCATGATTAAACAAAATACCGTTCGAGGCAAACAAGCCATACGCCTCTCTATATAAGCGAGTCATGTGAAAAGCAGCAACTTTAGAAATACCATACGGACTTTGGGGTCTAAACGGAGTTTGTTCATTCTGAGGTGGTGGAGAAACCCCGAACATTTCTGAAGATGAAGCCTGATAGAACCTACAATTAAGTTTCATTTGCCTTAGCGTTTCCAATATGCGCAGCGGACCAAGTGCATTAATATTGATAGTCGATTCAGCATTAGCAAAACTAATACCCACATGGCTCTGCGCCGCAAGATTATAGATTTCATCAGGTCTATATTGCTCAATAATGTCCCTCACACTATGGGCATCAGTCAAATCGGCATATTTAAGGATGAACGGGCAGTTAGGATCACTGTCATTACTATGTTTGTGCAACAGGTGGTCAATTCTTTTAGTGTTTGGAAAGCTCGCCCGTCTAACGATCCCCCTAACTAAATAATTCTTGGACAATAAAAACTCAGACAGGTATGATCCGTCCTGACCCCCTACCCCGGTAATTAAAGCCACCTTCGATTTAGTCATAAAAGACTGCTACGAATATTCTATTTAAAGATTTATATAATCAAAAGCAGGACAAAATCGATTTCTCTTTAAGCTATAGCATAGGACTTAAGATTTTCTCCGTTTTTTCAGTAGCATATAAAATAGAAAAAAATACAGCAAAAAAGCTAAGGATAGAGAGAAGTATAGAAAATTGAATTATCCAATACGACGTTTTGTGGAGTAATCTATCAGAATCAGATCGCAAAACATAAGAGAAAAGGTAATTTTCCATATGTTTATACATATACGGAACAAGATAGAACTGCTGAGTCCTATCAAGTTGATCAAGAATCTCTTGATTTAAAGGAATGGTTGTCTTATATACTTTAAAATACGGTTCAATACGAACTGCCGAATAGATTTCATTTCCAGCATAGCTACGCTGATCAAATGTTTTCGTGCTCTGTATCTGCTTGGATATTTCATTAAACGCTTGTTCCGAAGTGGCGTTTAATTGAGGATTCGTGTGTACTGTACCCCAACCGCAATCTTCAACAACACATTCAATGATAAAGACTCGGGTAGATGTCGTGGGAAAGTTAGAGTTATTCTGATGAAACTGTAGCAATTCAGAAAGCTGGAATAATGAAAGAGTATGATGCGGTATGCTTAACCAATAACCCTGTGACGTATATATTCTAGGATCAATTACTACGAGATCTTTTTCTGTTGCCTGATTAAGCAAATAACTTTTCATCAATGACTGGGGGCTTGAGCTGAACACCGAATTTGGAGTAGCATAGACCTTTCCAATTCCCATGAAGAGTATAATTGTCAACACTATAATAAGAATTATCTTTACATTTCTAGCACGAATATATGAAAAGAGATGGTTTAATGCATAGCCTCCATTCACGCTCGCAATAATAAAAATGAAAACAAAATGTTTAGGCAATGGGCTTCCAGCACTTTGCAAAATAAAAGGAGGTACAAGAAAAAAGAGCGTAAATAATAAAGGAGCCCATTTCTTCTTTATTGCAAAAAATAAGAGACCAATAATAGACAAAAGACCAAGAATCAAGTCAGTTTTAAACATCAGCTTGTAATTAGAATAATTTGAGACTTTTTTAATATTATCAAAAAAACTGTTCTCCTGTCCTGCAAGACCCCCCTGACTATACAACTCCTGTGCTTTCTCAACGTGAATGATTCTGCTGAAATACACATCAACAACACCTTTATTTTTATAGAGCAGATAATTAAAACTTAAGAATGGAAGAGCAAATAAAATCAATATAAAAAGAAAGACAATCAGATGGCATACATTTCTTTTAGTAAAGATCGTCTCCTTCTTAACCATCTTTACATAGAACAAAGCATACAAAAGAAAACTAAAAATAAAAAAAGGAGCATTGTATTTAGTGAGTAGCCCAAGTCCAAAGAAAATACCAGAAGTAATGAGCCATAGCAATTTTCTGTTATCGAGATAGAGCATACCTGCATAAATACCAGAGAATAAGAAGAAGAATACCAACAAACTCTGCTCAGTAAACGTCATCCGTACTAAGAAATTTGCTAGAGTAGCAAGAAATGCTGCAAACAAAGCGCTTCTATCATCAGTTAGTCTTTTGGTTATAAGAAATACCACAATAATAAGCAAAGTCCCCCCAATCAAAGGCAACAACCGAGAAGAAAAGGTGCTATATCCAAACAAATCGAAAGCAAAGTCAGTGAGATAGAAAAACAAAGGAGGATTTGAATGGGTCGAAATAATCTTTGAATCTCGTATTCCTGCAGTCTGAGAGGCATATACCATATCATCAGCCAGCACACCCATATGGAGCGCTGCCAGCAACCTCAAAATGAACCCAACCACTACCAAAACAAGCAAATAACGCACGTATCGTTTCTCAGGATTGTACCAAAAATCCAGAAGACTATTCAATACTCTGTCCCCCATCCGTTTAGCATCCATATTCCTTCATCCTCGCGATATTTATATACCTATCCAAAAAGGTAAATCAAACCAATATAAATGTTTAAAAATCACATCTTATATGCAATTCTATGCAGGATTTCACTCGTTTTTTCTCAGATAAAAATTATATTCTCCTCAAGAACTACCTCTTCAACTATCTAAACAGAAAAAGACTTATAAAAGCATATACACAATGCAAGACACCTGCTTTAGATATAGGCTCAGGCATCTCACCCGTAACACCATATAAGAAAAAAACCATCTACCTCGACATCTCCCCCGAAGCAATAAAACATCTTAAAAAACAAGGGTATGAGGCACACATCGGATCGGTTACCGACATAAAACTGCCCGATAACAGCGTAAATACCCTCTATTGTTCAGAAGTCTTGGAACATGTAGAAGACTATCAGCAGGCATTAAAAGAATTCTTTAGAATCCTTAAACCTGGAGCTCCACTCTATATCACCGTGCCCTGCTGGATGCATCTTTGGAACAACGATGACGAATTTGTGGGACATTATCGAAGATTTGATCCGCACAAACTACAAGCCGAATTAAGCACGATTGGCTTCAAACACCAAAAAAAGAAAGCAATAGGTAGTTTCTTCGAAAGAAAACTCACTATCTTCCTAGTAAAACACTTCAAAGAAGCAGGAAAAATAAATCCATTATTTATCCCTCCTTATATCATAGCAAACTATCTCCTCTCCTGGTTCATGACATTCAGTTCCTTTTTCTCACCAGAAAAAAGCACAAGTATTTTTCTTTTTATCGCCCGGAAGCCTTAAGACTATATTTAGCATACACCCTTAGTCCCAATCGATGCAACGTAAATTTCATCAGCTCCTTCAACACATTCAATCCATAGTTGACAACGTTCACATTACACTTCTCGTCTCCATAAAACGTAGGTATAGCTATCTCCCCAATTCTCTTTTTAGCGCCAACCAGCATAAAAATAATCTCAGAATCAAAATGAAACCCATCAGATGCCTCCTCCAAGGGCATTTCTTTTAAAGTTGAAATCCTATACGCCCTAAAACCCGAGTGAAACTCAGTTAATCTCGTCCCTAAAAAAATGTTTTCAGTTACCGTAAGAAAAATATTACCAAAGAATTTATACACTGGCATGCCGCCGCGCAACGGATGTCCTGCCATTCGAGAGCCAAACATAAAATCTTTCTTTCCATCCACAATAGGATCAATAAGAGGCAGAATGTATTCAGGAGGATACTGAGCGTCTCCATGTACCATCACCACAATATCATACCCTTCTTCAATCGCGTATTGATAGCCCCATTTCTGGTTGCCTCCATAGCCCTTATTGTGCTGATGTTTCATTACCCGCACTTTCGATAGTTTGTGTTTGTGTGCATACGCCCGAGCAATTTCACTCGTTTTATCCATAGAAGCATCATCAGCAATCAGCACTTCATCTACATATTCCATAGTCTTGCGAGGAAATCGCTCTAAAAGACGTTCAATGGTCGATGCAGCATTATAAGCAACAACGAGCACCAATATCTTAGGGTTTTTCATCTCCCATCAAAAAAAGAGGTCTTTAAATGGTTTTGTACACCGCCCCACAAAGCTTAAGAACCGCAAGTTTTGAAACCGTATATGATAGTAAAGATTTTAGGAGCCATAGATCTAACAGCAGCAGCAGCATTTCTGATGCTTATATTCGGTATACAGCCCTTTACACAACTGCTGTTATTTTCAGCCGGTCTATTACTCTTAAAAAGCATGTTTCTCATAACAGGAGATGTACTCTCCTTCGTAGATCTTCTAGCGGCTGTAATTCTCATCCTATCTCTTTTTCTCTCACTTCCCCCAATACTCCTCTGGGTACCTGCATTCTTGTTAGTAGCAAAGGGTGTAGCAAGTTTCATCTAAATCCATTTTAAGACCCAACCGCTAAGAAAAAATTCCCGTCGATATATTCGTCCCTGCCAGCTCAAAGAAATAATATCAAGCATCGAATGAAAGAGCATACCCAAAAAGATAAAGAAAAAAGAGCTAAAAAACGCACCCAACAACGCAATTAACGCGTGAAATTCAATAGTATGAAATAGATGAAAATCTCCTTTCTCCCTACTACCTCTCTTGTGCAATTTTTTCTCCTTCTCAAGCATCTCTTTATGATACTCAAATATTGATCCAATTCGTATGGTGCCAGTTCTCTTAATACCTACAATATAATGATCAAAATCCATTAAAAAAGTCGAACAAAAAAGAAGAGAGAGATACAACCACGAAGTCGAAGGAAGTACCGCCCAGACAAACAGAGTAAAGAGGGCACCAAAGAGAATATGATAACGCGGAAGCATACCGCAAACAAAGCAAAGAGCTATTTAAGATTATCCTTGTATAAGTCAACGACCTTAATAATTCACCATGTTGTCGTTGACTTCTTAGGGAAAGATACACGTCTTTCACTATAGAGGACTTTGAATAACCCTCCATTTCACAATATATCACGAGGGTTTTCAAAGGACTTCTTAGAGAGTTTAAGGGTTAATCAAAACTCTCTATAGTTTTTTCAAAATATCCGCAAACGCAGGTCGTGTAATCAAAATACCAACGCTAACACCTATAATCGTCGTAAGGGCGAAACCTCGCAGTAATCCTGCACCTGCCCAGAACAGAGGAATCATGGCAGCTACAATGGTAAAGAAGGCACCCACAATAATAAAGAGAGCTCTTTTTATTCGTTCTTTCACGCTGCTCTGCGTATCATGAACCGCTTCATCAATGAGTACAATCTGGTCATTGACGCCCGTACCCATACCAGCGATAATGCCTGCAATACTCGGCGCATCAAGATTCCATTTCAATAATGCAGCTATTCCCAAGGTAATAAATGCCTCAGAAAACATCGTCAGAATCACCGCCAGAGTAATTTTTATATTTCTATACATAATGAATAAGATAACTGATACAATCACAAACACCAGTGCGCCCAATAACAAAATGCTCTTCAAGAATTCCTTTCCAAGCAGAGGCGATAACGTATCTAGCTTAACAATCTCTAGCGTATAAGGCAGGCTACCAGTTATCAATATGGTCTGTAATTTCTTCATCTGTTTTCTGGCTTCCACGAGCGCTTCTTCCTGGGTCGCTCCAGCACCAGAACCCTGAATAGATATTTCAGTAGTCTTCCTCCCCCTCAGATCAGCAGCAATATTAAGTGAGTCAACTTCCTTATCATCAACATACAAATATAATTTCTCTGATAAATAAGCAGCACTCTCATCTAGCGACAAATTACCAGTCACCAAAGCCTGTTTTTCAGCAGCTGCTTCGGCAAGGTAGATGGTAAAATAGAAATTACAAGCATAGCCCTCTGCCGTAGGGAAACAGCTTTCAATACCCGAGCACGTAGCATCAGTTCGACACACATCCCGAATATCTTGTTCTCCTCCCGAAAAGACCGTTACATTACCAACCTTTGCTTCAAATTTCCCTTGCTGCCCCACCAATTCTCTCAGATCCGTGGGGGTAGCTCCCGCCACTTCGACAAGCATATACGTAGCTCCTTCCAAATCCCGTACCGATTTAACCGTAATGTCACTAATGCCAAACGCGTTCAATCGTTGATTAGTAATTTCAATCAAATCCGATAATTCACTAGAGCTAAGCGTCACATTCACCGGTTTAACTAACGCTCGAGCTCCTCCGCTTAAATCTAAACCCGTCTTAATATTGGAGCGAGGTACAGAAGAGATAGATAGTTCGGGCGTACTATTCGTCAAAAAAATAAAACTACCATCCGATTTGGTGTCAATCGTCAATTTAATAGGTTCACCAACGGGAAACAACGATTCAAGCGCTTGTCCATAGGCAACACTATCACTAATCGGTATACTTTGTATCTTTGTAATAATCATTCCAGGTCGTAAGCCCTCAGTATAAGCAGTAGAGTTCAATTCAACACTTCTGATTAAAACACCATTCGAAAACCTAGGAGAGATCATCAACGCTGCAAAGATAAGAGCAATGATTAAAATCCATACTCGTACGCTAAGTCGTGCCATTAGTGCATACCTCTCTTTACAGCATACCACTTCAATATACTCGCATTAGTCAACCAAGTATTAATCATATCTCCACATAATCCAATAGCCAAAATTAAAAATATTTGTCTGAACGAATCAGGAAGGCTAGTAACTAACAAAAACGCAGGCAACACCGCTGCCAATCCAGTTAACGTCATAAACATACCGGTTTTGAAAGCGCCATAAATTCGTGTATTAACACTTCCCTCATGTTTCTTCAATACTCGAGTGGTAAGAAGAATATCAGTATCAACCGAATAACCTATAAGCATAAGGAAAGCCGCAATACCTGCTGCCGAAATTCTAATACCTAGCAAATTAACAACCGCCACCGCCATGACAATATCAGCAAATGCCGCAAAAATCACCGCAATGCTCGGTACAAACGTTCTGAACAAGAAAAAGATAACAATAGACATTAAAATGAAAGAAACGATAATAGCAATGATGAGTTGTCTATAAAAGTTCTGACTCAACGTCGAACCACTAAACTCAATAGTAGAGTTAGAGGGACTAAGTTCATATCCCAGTGTTTCCTCAATCGCCGGTTTAAGTTGTTCAGGCGTAGCAGAAGACTCCACAATCACTGCAAGGATATCTCCAGACCGTACGTCAGATATCGTTCGCACATAAATATCATCAAACGATTGTTTAAGCGCACTCTCAAGATCCGTTGGATCTATATCGCCATTAATGGTAATCGACGTGCCCCCCGCCAGACTCGAATCCTTAATAAAAAAGTCTCCCTGCTGCGAATAAAACACACCCAGATACACTAAACAACCAATAAACAAAACAACAGGCAACACCAACAAGAGTTTATAATAACGGTCATACCAATCTCGCTTCGGGTGATGTTCGTCTTTTCCAGCAGTCTGCACTGGTGCGGTTTCTTCCATCTTCTCTCCAAAAAAACCCGCCTTATAAACTTGTTGCCAATGAAAGGTACAGAGTCCTAATCATTGTGGCATCCTAACTGAGTAGTGCTCTAGCTTATGGACAATTCTATTGGTTATAGCACATTTCTTTTAGAGAAGTTTGCATAATTCCGAGTTTACGAAGGAACTTGCAAACTTCTTATTAGAGAATGTTTGTATTGTGCAAACTTCTCTTTAGAATTGTCCATTAGAGAATTCTGAACAATAGGTGATGTCAAGAACCACCCTAGTCACGCCACCCACTTTATTTGATTTCTGGGTTTAATACCCCACAGCTTGCTGTGGAGAGAGCGAAGCGAACGGTGGGATGCAGAAGGTTAGGAATTCTCTTTATTGGGTGGTTCTTGAGCATGCTCAAGAATTACATGCTCTGTATCTCACCACTAAAGTAACGAGTTTTATCGCATGTAATTCTTGACATATAAATATCAGAATTCTCTATATCTCTTACATCATACTTGTTGAATCGTAACAATGCCTATAAATCCAAGTGATCGTGGATTAGTGCCCTAGAGGACTATCGACTTCGTTCCGCACAAGCGGAATTCTCCCAATAGATGGAACTATAGCAGGCTACATGCACGTTCATAGCGCTTCGTGAGAAGCCATAAAATACAGTGATAATAGTTAGTAACAATGACGAGCCTTGGGGAAGTGTCCGAGCGAAACCTATCATTACAGTGAGTACTGAATGAATGTGCTACAACTTGTCGCGAGGTTCAATGCGAATTCCGACAGGGCTAACCTGAACTGCAACAGGAATCCGTCGAACACCAATGCAAGGCTCGGAATAACCTGTACTCTAGGGCTTATAGTGAAAACACACAAAAACGTATATGAACAATTATGTTCATGGGATAATCTAGAACTTGCCTATAAGAAAGCACACCGTGGAAAAGCAAAGAAACTTGCCGTTGAGGAATTTGATAAGAATTTCTATGTCAATCTGAGGCAGTTACAGTACGAACTAGAAAAACAGATCTACGAACCTCTGCCTCTTAAAAGATTTATAGTTCGTGACCCTAAAACTCGTACTATTCACGCCTCAGCTTTTCGAGATCGTATTGTGCATCACGCTCTGATCAATATGTTAGAACCTATTTTTGATAAAAAATTTATTCATGACTCGTATGCAAGCCGAAAAAATAAAGGAACTCATCCCGCAGTGCAGCGGTTTGAATTATTTATGCGAAGAGTCTCTAAAAATGGGAGATGTATAAAAAAGAAGTATAGCAACAACTCTATTCAAGGATATATATTTAAGGCAGACATTAAACACTATTTTGATACGGTGAGTCATGCTGTTCTAGTAGGGATTATCAGAAGGAAAATAAAAGATCCATCTATTATTGCTCTAATTAAAAAAATTCTAGATAATTTTGAAAGCCCAAAGCCAGGAAGAGGAATGCCGCTAGGTAATTTTACTTCTCAGTTTTTTGCAAACGTCTATCTTAACGAGCTCGATTATTTTGTTAAACACATTCTGAAGGCTACCTATTATATTCGTTATGTTGATGATTTTGTCATTTTGCATCATCGTAAGAAGCTTTTAGAAAACTACAAAGACCGTATCGTGCGCTATTTAACTTATTTAAAACTTGAAATTCACCCAGATAAATCGCAGATTATTCCTCTTTGCAAGGGGATAACGTTCTTGGGTTATCGCATCTTTTATCACTATAAGCTATTGCGAAAGCGTAACATCCGTTCTTTTCAGAGAAAATATAAACATCAACTTGAATTATACAAAGAAGGATTCTTAAGTCAAGCACAACTTATTGAGCAGCTCCAAGGCTGGTTTGGGTATGCACAATGGGCAAATACCTACAAAATGCGTCAAGACATATTACGAACAATTGGGGGGGGGTGAACCACCTCGCCAGAGAGAGTAATACACATGTATTCATCTTTTGTAGTCTTAGTTATTGCTTTTCGGAATCAATTTCTTACATTATAGAATCTTTACTCTCCCATGATGTATCTATAAAGTAGTAACTAGAAGCAAACATTTATATAGTTAATTTCTTGCTAAAAACTAATAAAATATGTATATAATACATAAAAATGACTGAATATAAGGAAAAAACCTATATACTGACCAAAAAGATTGCCAAGAATGGCAACCAAGCAATTATAGTCATACCTCGATTCTTGCAGGAAGAATTAAAACCTCAAACTATTGTTGAAATTAAGATCAATGTCATCAAGGAGGCTCAAAAACATGACTAAAATGTATCAGAACTCAACAGAAATCATGCAATTATATGGACTACCGATCTCTATGCAAGATATGGTAGACGCCTGTTTGCTGGGCAGACTAAATCTCTTTTTGCAAGGCGATACAGGTAGCGGTAAGACTCAGTTAGCAAAAGATGCTATGCAAAACTTTGGTGATAAGAGCCTGTTTGTCCTAGGAAGAAATGATATGGATACTCGTGAGTTGTTCCAACAAATTAATCTTGACAAATGGAGAACTGCAGCTTCCACTAACGAATTACGGGAGTTGTCAGACAAGGTTAATTATAATATGTTTGTAGTTGATGAATTACCCAATTGTGTACCCGCTGTACGAGCCCAATTATTCAATTTATTTGACGGATTTATCGAAATTAATGGTAAGGCATATCCTATTGGCAATGGCTATTCAGTAGGTATCGCAACAGGCAATATTGGTCAACAGTTTACTGAATCTACGAATGAGCTTGGTCGTGCCCTGAAAGATCGTATGCACGTCACTATTGATACGGATTATTTCTTTCCACAACCGGGTGATACGTTAGAAATACTTGCCACAAATACCAATCCGCGTGTTGAATTTGGAACTGTCTCTGATACTCCTGCTACCCAATTCATTGATCGTTCCCATGCACTTGCAAAAAAAGAAGTGCCGCTGGAGAAGATTATTATTGCTAATTATCTCTTACACGGCCTTGATCATTGCAGTAAGGGTAGCAAGCGTCAGATGAAGCATCAATGGCCTACCCAATTAGAAAATCATGAGCAAGGCTCTGATGTCGGTTTAGTTTTACCCGTTTCACTACGTGCAGCAAAATCTATTATTCGTCTCTCTCAGAGTTTAGACGAAATAGCGCGTGGAAAAGGTATAGAGAACGGAGTTATAGAAAAAGAGCAGTTCAACTCTATGATGGAAGCATATAAATTTGTAAGTGCCTATTCAGGAGTACTGAATCCCGCTGCTGTGGATAATGTCTATGGTGGTGATAAATATAAGGCATTAGATGCAGTTAGGATGGCTACGAGAACGCAATTCGATCAACAGTGGGAGAATGTATCTGCAGGCATTGAAATGGTTCAGTCGGGCAAAATGAATAGCAGAGTACTCGATACCTTCAAAGATCGTTGGACATTCATGAGAAATACCTTGGAGAGGTTGACAAAAAACTATGAAAATAACACTCCCTAAACACTTTTTAGGTAAATCCGTAGTCGGAACGCTCGAGCGTGTACTGGCAGGTACACCAACCAGTACTCCCACATCCTCTACCACCCCTCCAAGCATAGTTACTACACCCACGATTACTGATCCTCAAAATTATATTATTCTACCAGGAGCGACTCATGGTAAGTATAGTTATGGCGACATTCTAGTAGCAAAGCATCGTTTAGGTAAAAGTACTCTCACAGAGTTGGCAGGACAGCAATTAGGAGTAGTATTTGAAAACACCTCTCAAGAAAAAGACAATACTCCTTATATTGGTAATATAAATTGGCAAACTGCTCTAAAACTGAATTTGACTCTTGGTAATTGTACCCTACGACCTAGACAATTTATAGATTTCCTCTTACATCTGAGAAAAGGAGCTGATAATAAAACTTCTGTCCATGATGGACGAGGAACTAAAATCGTCAAAGCAGAACTTAAGAACATATATCAGGAAATTGTTGAAGAGCGCGATCCGTATCGCGCAGAATGGCTTGACGCTCACTTTAGGAATACACTTGGTGAGTTTCGTACTACAACCGCCCACGTACTGAATGGTACCGATTTAGTTGCACAAGGTGATGAACCCTTACTTACTGGATATGTGATGGAAGATGCGTATGTTGATATTGCAAGTGCAAATGCTCAAGGACTTCCCACCAACAAATCACGTAAACAGGAGTTCTATTTTTGGCATCCCCACAATGGAAAGGTCGCGAGGTTCGACGCGGATTCCGTCAGGGCTGTCCTGAGCTGCGGCAGGAATCCGTCGTACGCCCTTGCGGGGCTCGGGGTACGTGCCGCGCGCGAAAAAAAGTGAGGAGCAAAACATGACAGACTTAGAAACGATCAAACGAAAATTATACCAGAAGAAAAATGAAATTGGCTTAGTGGGCGGTACGTTTAAAATTACGGAATATGATGAAACTGAACACAATGTGGCAGCTCATATAATGCCACAGGGGTGGGGGATTGAAATAAACCTTAAAAAAGGATTTAATCCTGTGACTGATAGAAGGCAGAAAGCATACGCTCGTAAAAAGAAGATAGAAGATGGTCTTGAAACATTGCTTTCAGATATAATGCTTCATGAATGCGCCCACTGGGAACTGCCTCAAGGTTCACAACGCGGTTGCCCCTATGATATATATCATCATGACGTGATGCTTGAAGCAGTTACAAACGCATTACCTTCCAATAAGAAAGGAATGGCTCGGTATGTTTTGAACGCATTTGAAGACATGATCATTAATCCACGTTGTAATGAGTTTAATGGCAATTTCAACGGTCAAGTGTTATTCTGGGATAACGAAGGAGTAGTATGCAAACAGCAAGGGCAGAAGGGATACACTTCATTTTATGAGGCCTTTGTAAAATTAAATATGCATCTATTTGGTGACAGTTTAGATAAATCGCTTCTTAAACGTCATTATACAAACGATGCAAAAGTAGACAAAGGAGTACGCGCGGTTGTAGATCATTTGTCCTTGCCTAAACGTATCACTGCTACCGATGTACTCTTTGATAAACCTCAATGGCCGACTATGGCTGCAACATTCGCGAAAGATCTTGGAGCGTTGCTAGACGAACCGCCACGTGAGAGATTATCTGCCTATTCTAGTCAAGGTATTGGCGGAGAAGGCACACAAGAGCCAGAAGCAGGCAATGGAATTGAGCAAAAAATGGGGACTCGAGAGGGAGCTGAAGCGGTTGCGTTTGGTCGTTATGCGGGTAACAATAAGCAATCGCCTAACTTTACAAGCTTTGAACAATTGGACACACTGTATCAGCGTCTAGCACGCTCAATTCAAGTTAAGGTAGAATCTATGACTCGTCAGCAAAGTATTCAGATCGCGCCTCTCAATTATCGTCCTTTTGATGAAGAGCGCGACAATCCTATGAAAATGAAAACATCCAAGATGTATGTAACTGATGCCGGTTTACAGTTTGGACATCCTAACCAACCCTTAACGGTCGATGCTAATATGAAGATGCAACGTCATAGTTTTCCCGATTTCAAACTTATTATGCTTGATAATTCGGGCAGTATGAGGGAAGCTCTTGATAATTCAAATAATATTGGCAGCACTGCATTTATTCCATGGGGAGACGCTAGTAAGTATCATTACGCTCTCTTAGGTCTCTATGGTGTTGAGAATTTCTTGCAGCAACAGAATATCGCGCAATATATTAGACACGGACTTTCTTTATTTTCATCTAGCACGCGTTATAAGGAAGATAATTTTAGTGGTATTGATGTAGTCAGACGGCACGCCTTAAGTCCCGATTGGGGTAGTACGAATCTTGATGCTTCTGTTTTGACAAGTGCATTAGCAGGTAAAGAAAGTTTTGTCCTTTCCTTGTCCGATGGAGATATTAGCAACTGGGATTCTGAAAAAAGTAACTTCAGAGAATCGGTGGCAAACAATCATTATGCACATATTCAACTGGGCGGAAAAACTGCATTCACTCAAGATCTAGAGTCATGGGACGTTCCAGTATTTTATGTGACTAAAGGAGATCATCTAGCACATCTGATGGTTGACATTACCAAGAACACCTATCGGAGGTTCACACACCAATGAAAATAACACTCCCTAAACACTTTTTAGGTAAATCCGTAGCCGGAACGCTCGAGCGTGTACTGGCAGGTACACCAACCAGTACTCCCACATCCTCTACCACTCCTCCAAGCATAGTTACTACACCCACGATTACTGATCCTCAAAATTATATTATTCTACCTGGAACTATCCACGGCAAATATACCTACCCTCAATTACTAGTTTCGATGACCATAACGCATAAAAATAAAAATTGGAATGATACGCATGCTGCACTTGCAGCTGAACAGGCCAGTATGCTTTCTCCAAGACAGTTTGTAGATTTTCTTAACCTGTTACAAAGAGGCAACAGTGCCTATGATGGTCTTGGAAAGAAATTAAGCAAAAAAAAATGTGACGCCATTCTTGACGAAATTTGGACAGTGAGAGATCCGTGGAGAGCAGAATGGTTCGATGCCAAATTTGAATCGCGTGGCGGGCTTGCAGGAATAGGTACTAAATTGTTCATTAATTATGGGCATACGTTTCAGAATAATACCGTAACACCAACGCATTCTGAAGAACTAACGGGGTATCTGGCAAACGATAAAACTCCCGGAATTGATAAGGATGATTGGCTCGCCAAGGCTACGGTTCATGGTCTACCTAATCCGAGTATCTCAGATGGTCAACTGTATTATTGGCATCCCCACAATGGAAAGGTCGCGGGGTTCTACGCGAATTCCGTCTGGGCTAGCCTGTACTGCGGCTGGGATCCGTCGTACACCGATGCTAGGCTCGGGGTACGTGCCGCGCGCGAAAAAAATATAAGGATAAAACTATGACTAACAAAACTACCATAAAAATCAAGATACCGACTCAATACTTAGGTAAACTGGTAAAAGGCAGTATGGAAAAAGTGCTGACTGGTAGCGGAACGTCTCTAAATCCTTCTAGTTCACCCCCTGCGACGGTTTCCACTGTTACGCCTGCACGTATTCCTAATCCTGAGCAGTATATTATCTTGCCTGGAAAGAGCCATGGTTCCTACAGCTATCCTGATACGCTCCTCAGTATTGAACGACAGTACAAGGGTAAAAACTGGTTCGATTCGCATAAGGCGCTTTCGGACACTGGATTCTATATGCCTACGCTTCGCCAGTTCGTTGATTTTCTTGCCTTGCTTCGTTCAGGAACGGTTCGCGATGGAAATGCACAATCACTTCCACCGAGACGTGTGAGTGAACTCTTTGAAGATATTACTGCTGTTCGTGATCCCTATCGCGGCGAATGGTTGGATGCAGATTTCAAAGAAAGTCCAGGCGGACTTATGATGAATTATGGCCATAGAATAGATGCACAAGGAAAACTAGTTCAACAATATACGCAGCCAGTTACTCCCTGTCTGATGCAAGATAAAAACCCAGGCATTGATCTAGTAGATTGGATTGCTAAAGCAACCGCAACAGGTTTGCCACCAAGTGATGTAAAGAGTGGCACGGTATGGTATTGGTTCCCCCGCAGCGATAATATGAGTGTCGCGAGGTTCGACGCGAATTCCGGCTGGGCTGGCCTGTACTGCTGCGGGTATCCGTCGGACGCCGGTGCGGGGCTCGGGGTACGTGCCGCGCGCGAAAAAAAGTGAGACCACTTTCCATATCAAACATATACTTGAAGAAAAGGGAGCGGTTATACACACTTAATTCTAGCAGTTCT
>Ga0209542_10004132_pt1 | contig 30163 bp, 36 predicted proteins | sample RifCSPhighO2_01_FD_184028 | JGI IMG/M metagenome (GOLD analysis project Ga0209542, IMG submission 184028) | Soil microbial communities from Rifle, Colorado - Rifle CSP2_plank highO2_0.1 (SPAdes) (version 2) | ecosystem: Environmental > Terrestrial > Deep subsurface > Rock core/Sediment ... | reverse complement strand
TTGTTAACTCTTTCCACATGATAGCATATATATAGTTAAAAGTCAAGTGGACCCTACAGGACTCGAACCTGCCACCTCCTCATTGCAAATGAGGCGCTCTAGCCAGATGAGCTAAGGGCCCAATCTTACGATTTTATCATCTTTTTTAAAAATTTTCTACCTGCTTCAGCCGTTCGGGCAGGTAAGGGCCCAAATATTCTGATAGAACCATTTTATCTTATTTTTTTAATAATGCAAATCGTTTTAAAATAGAAATGATGTAAAAAACTGAAACATAAATAGAAACATAAATATATTATGCTATAATATTAACTTAAATAAATGGTTTTTATTTATTTAAACTTTCAGGGTTGTATGAAAAAATAGAACATAAAATCCAAAATGTTGAGTCTGAATTCATGGCGATTTCCTTTTTCATATATATTTAAGCTTGGGTTTTATCAAGAAACTACTATAGCCAAAGGATTTAATGATTACACAAAGAAGATAGCGGAAAAAGCTGATGCTTAATTTTATAGATAATTTTTTAAACAAGACAACGATGTACCGGCTGGTTCTGTACGTTCTTATTTTCTTTTTTGGTTCCGCTCTTGTTCTCTCTATATTTAAATTTTTGCCTTATACCCCCATCGATCTTTTAGTCTCTGTATTTATTATTTTGTCAGTATCTTGGATATTTAATATTCTTTTTGCTTATGCATACAAAGCGCCGACCAATGTAGAATCTATTTACATCACAGCCTTGATTTTGTTTTTTGTTATTACTCCTGTCCAAGGCGGCGTATACTCGCAATTTTTACCCCTTGCTTTTTGGGCTTCGGTCTGGGCCATGGCCTCAAAATATATTTTTGCCATTGGCAGAAAGCATATCTTCAATCCAGCTGCTTTTGCCATAGTACTCACTGCTTTTACCATAAACGAATCCGCCAGCTGGTGGATCGGAACGCTCAATATGTTGCCTTTTGTTTTAGCGGGAGGGTTATTAATTGTCAGGAAAATTCGCCGTACGGACTTAGTGCTTAGTTTTATAATTTCCGCCTTGGCCACCATATCCATCTTGGCGATATTTAAAGGTTCAGATGTTCCCAATACTTTATTTAGAATGTTAAAGGATTCGGCTTTCTTTTTCTTTGCTTTTATTATGTTAACCGAACCGCTTACTGCGCCCACTACCAAGTGGTTGCGTATTATCTTTGGCGCCCTAGTGGGGTTTTTATTTGCGCCAGCCTTACATATCGGTTCATTTTATTCCACCCCGGAGTTGGCTCTTGTCATAGGGAATATTTTTGCTTATATAATGAGCCCCAAAGAAAAACTTTTTTTGAAATTAAAAAAACGCATTGAAATCGGTGCAGATACGGTTGATTTTGTCTTCCACAAAGACAAAAATTTTTCTTTTCGTCCAGGACAATATATGGAATGGACTTTAAAACATCGCAACTCCGATTCACGCGGCAACCGCCGTTATTTTACTTTGGCCTCGTCCCCGACGGAAGATGAGATACATTTGGGAGTAAAATTTTACCCTGAACCAAGCAGTTTCAAAAATCGGCTGCTGGCCTTACCGATAGGAACAGATATAGTTGCCGCTCAGAGATCGGGAGATTTTATCTTGCCAAATAAAAAAGAACAAAGTCTTGTATTCATTGCAGGCGGTATCGGCATCACACCTTTTCGAAGTATGATTCAATATCTATTAGATAAACACGAGAAGAGGGAAATTATATTGCTTTATTCCAATAAAAAAGTTTCTGACATAGCTTATAAAAATATTTTTGATAAAGCTCAAACTGAACTGGGAATAAAAACAATTTATGTTATTACTGACAAAAATAATACACCGCCTAGTGGTGAATCTATCAGGAATGGTTTTATTGACGCGCAATTTATACAAAAAGAAGTTCCTGATTATCTAAATAAATTATTCTTTATCTCCGGTCCCCATGGTATGGTGAATGCTTTTGAGAATGCCCTTAAATCCATAGGAGTTTCCAAGAAAAATATAAAGATTGATTTCTTTCCAGGTTTTGCGTAACTAAATATCAAATTTTTAATCTATAAATAATAATTATAGTTGTTTATAGATTTTTACTTCTATAATAAAAGTAAAGTGCCAGTGGTGCCGCCCAATTTGCAAAACGCTCAACAAAATCTAAAACCGACTGGCCGACAATCGGTCTTACTAAAGCCGTCCAAAATCCCCAAAATGCCGCCCAAAGCAGTACAGGTTTAACAGGTTTAATTAAAACAAACAAGGCAATTAAAACATCAAGAATGCCTACCAACATTAATAATGTTGTAGCTGTAGCGCTGTCTACCTGAATTAATTGGCTGATCCAACCAATCCAATCAGTTTTGCCATTAATAGCAAGCAAACCATGACCCAAAAACTCTCCCGCTACCCCAATTCTGAGCAACCATTCGAATTTTTTTTCACTAGTCATAAAAAATATAAAAATAACAAATAATAATAAGTTAATTATATACCTATGTTAAAATAAGTAAAAATTTACCGATTCCGAACTTATCTTACCTATAGACTATAGCCGGAGAGAATAATGTTTGGATAATGAAAGAAAAATGATCCATGCTTTGTATTAAGGATATAGGGTCGAATTAGTATTAAAATTAATCAAATAATTAAAATGAATAAAACAAAAAAGATGGTTTTAGGATTGGGGACACTCGCATTAATTTTAGGTGTTTCTGGCGTTATTACAAGTACCGCAGATGCTTACAGGGGAGACCCTAATGTAAAAGGACCGAATTATTCCGTAGAGCGTCACATTGCCATGGAAAAGGCCTTTGAGACAAACGACTACGTCGCTTGGCAGAAGCTTATGCAAAATCAAGGCAGAGTTACCCAAGTTGTTAACAAAGATAATTTCGCAAAATTTGCCGAAGCCCATAGGTTGGCGGAAAGGGGCGACTTAGATGGAGCAAAGAAAATCAGGCAAGAACTTGGCTTGGGATTAAAAAATGGTTCTGGGCAAGGGACAATGGGCGGATTGGGACGAGGATTAGGTAAAGGTAATTGCATGAATTAATTTATAATTAATATATCTTACCCCGAATTAAATCGGGGTTTGATGTATTATCTTAAAAACTGCTAATATATTGATATGGATGTTATTAAAGAGCTAACAGATGAAGAAATAGTAGAAAAAGTCAGAACTTCTAATCAAGATCTTTATTCTGTTATTATTGATAGATATCAAAAGAGACTTGTACGTTATGTAAATAATTTGATTAAAAATGAGGATAAGGCAATCGATGTAGTCCAAGAATCTTTTATAAAAGCCTTTGTGAATTTAAATAATTTTAATATTGAAAAGAAGTTTTCTAATTGGATTTATCGTATCGCCCATAATCAAGCAATAAATTTAGCTAAAAAATATCAAAAGGAAACTCCGCTGTTGGAGGGTTGGGATTTTAAAAGTAATGATGATATCGAGAAAGATTTTGAAGAAAAAGAAATAAAAGAAAAAGTAGAAAAATGTTTAAATAAAATTCCTCTACTTTATTCTGAACCTCTTTCTTTGTGTTATATTGATGAAAAATCATACGAAGAAATTAGTGATATATTAAGAATACCAATGGGAACGGTCGCAATTCGTATTAATAGGGCTAAAAAATTAATGAAAAATATATGTCAAAAGAACTAAAGAATATTACAAATAATGTGATGAATCAAATTCGTCAAGGCAGGATAAAAATGAGACCCAAAGTATATTTTATTATTGGCTCAATCCTTACATTTCTAGGTTCAATTTCGGCTTTTCTTATATCTATTTTTTTAATTGGATTAATAAGGTTTTCTTTACGTACACATTGGGGAAGAGGGGCTCAATATAAATTAGACCAAATGTTATCAGATTTTCCTTGGTGGATAATAATATTCGCCATCATTAGTTTAACAATTGGCATATGGCTTATTCGTAAATATGATTTTTCATACAAAATAAAACCTCGGATTATCATATTGGGTTTTATATTAGCTATAGTGGTTGCTGGATGGATGGTAGACATAACTGGACTAAATGATAATTTATTCCGCAGTGGTCCAATGAAAGGAATTATGAATAATTATTTTCAAAATAACGATACAACACTTCAGCCAAATTGGAGAAAATAACTTTTAGGTTCGAATTTCTACTAAGGTACAAAAAATTTTACTGAAAAATATTTTCGAGATGAAAATGGTTGGGTAAAAATCTCTGCAAAAGGCAAGAAATTTCGCATGACATCGGAACAGTTCCTCAATCATCTGTTACCAGCCATGTCTGATATAAAACCAGGACTTACATGGAAGGTCGAGTATAAACACAGGAAAGAAATAAAATCCCCCAAAAAGAAGGCATAAATCAACTTTGCTCCACATGTTGAACGAAGTTCGAACCTGTGTATGAGAGCATATTATCAAATAATAGCACAATTATCAATTTTTTATAAAACCTGCTAAAATGAAACTAGCTTTATGGATAAAGAAAGACAACAAAAATTATACGAGCTACTCAAAAGAGGGACAAAACTTGTCCAGAATGACGAGGAATTGCCAGCCGAATGGGCAAGAGAATTATTTCCACCAGAACGTCGTGAATATGAACTTGTTTATAATGGCAAAAAAACGGAGGAACAAATTCTTGCGGATACAATGGCAGTGCCATTTCAGCCTGTTAGTACTTTTGGGAAAAATGGTGTCGACTGGCATAACAAACTTATCTTTGGTGACAACTTACAAGCACTGAAAACTCTTTTGAAAATGAAAGAGGATGGTGAATTAGTAAATGCTGATGGGACTCCGGGTGTACGACTTATCTATATAGATCCACCATTTGCGACAAAACGTGATTTCAAGGGAACCCAAGATCAAAAGGCATATCAAGATAAAATTGCTGGTGCTGAATTTTTAGAGTTTTTACGAAAACGGCTCGTATTACTAAAAGCATTACTCTCTGAGGATGGAAGTATTTATGTACATCTAGATTGGAAAAAAGCACCCTACATAAAAGTTTTGATGGATGAAATTTTTGGTGAACAGAATTTTATTAGAGAAATAATCTGGCGTATAGGATGGATTTCAGGTTATAAATCAATTGCTAAAAACTGGATTAGAAACCACGAAACAATTTTATTTTACGCAAAAAAATCGAGCAATTTCATATTCAATAAAAAATATTTACCCTATCCAAAAGGATATGAAAGATGGGGTGGTAGAGAAAAAGGTCAGGGATTACCAATTGAGGATGTCTGGGGCGTTTTTGAGAAAGAAGGAGTAACATCTTTAGCAGTTGTTAGTTTCGCAAAGCAAGCAACTGGATACCCAACACAAAAACCCGAAGGTCTATTAAGTCGTATAATTAGTGCTTCTTCTAACGAAGGTGATATTGTACTTGATGCTTTCGTGGGATCAGGTACAACTTGTGCTGTCGCAGAAAAATTGAAGCGAAGATGGATTGGTATTGATTGTGGTAAACTTGCGGTATATACCACTCAAAAACGAATGCTAACTCTGTGCTCAGAAATTGGAAATTCTGGAAAGAAACTTGCTATAAAACCGTTCACACTTTATAACGCTGGTTTATATGATTTTGAAACTTTACGACAGTTGTCTTGGGAAAGTTGGAGATTTTTTGCCCTCAAACTTTTTGAATGTAAAGATGACCCACAAAAAATAAAAGGTTTTCAAATAGATGGCAAACGTCAAGGTTCAAATGTCCATGTTTTCAATCATTTCAATAATAAAGCTGGGATTAGTCGCGAAACAATAGCCGATATTCATACGAGTATAGGAAAAGTAATTGGAGATCGGTGCTTTATTATTGCCCCACGTGGAGCATTTCTTTTTCAAGAAGATTTTATTGAACTTGATGGTGTGAGATATTATGCACTTCGCATTCCGTATTCTTACATAAATGAATTACATAGACGGGAATTTTCCGCACTCACTCAACCGAGTGACGAAACGGCAGTAAATGAAACAGTTGAAGCGGTAGGTTTTGATTTTATTCAGCCACCAATTGTTGAACTTATAATACAAGAAAGGAAAGAATCAATACTAATTAAAATAAGTAAATTTGAGAGCCGAGCCCGTCTAAAAGGTAAAGAAAAAATTAGTAAACACGACGCACTTTCTATGGTTATGGTTGATTATGATTATAATGAAAAAGTGTTTGATTTGGATAAAGTTTTCTACGCAGCAGAACTCAGGGAAAATAATTGGAAAATAAATTTACCCACCAAAGACATAAAAGGGAAAATTATGCTAGTATTTTTGGATATTTATGGCAATGAATCACGTCAGATCATAGGATACAAACAACCAGCATTAAAAGTGCGAAGTACTAAGAAAAGATAAATATGCCAAAACAAAGTCAAAATGGAATAAGGCGTTTCCATAATAAAGATCTCGTTCTTGAGGTCAGTACTTCGATTGATCGACGAAAGTGGGATGAAAACAAGTACGAGTTATTTATTGATGAACTTTGTGGTGTCCGTGAATATCAAAAAGAAGCAATACGAACTACACTTCGTTATTTGCTCGGTGGCGAGTATCGAGATCTACGGGATCTAGCAACTAAAAATTTTGAGCGCAATGTGACCTTACGGGATAAGTATGGATCACGTAGTAATACGGAGCATAGCTTGCAATTACCAGACCAGCTATCAGGTTCGCTTGATTTAGCAACGGCTACTGGAAAAAGTTATGTTATGTATGGTATTGCGGCGATTATGCTAGCCGAAGGTGTTGTTGATAGAGTGCTTCTACTTTGTCCATCTACAACTATTGAAACAGGGCTTTTGGAAAAATTTGAAGCATTGGCTGGAGATGCCGACTTGCGAGATCTTTTGCCAGATACTGCAATAGTCAACGCACCTAGAATTATAAATGGAAGCGAAAGTATTATTTCAGGTAGTATTTGTATTGAAAATTATCACGCTATTCTTACTCACGTTCGTTCCTCTATCCGAGAAAGCTTGAAAGGCAAGGGTGAGCGTACACTGATTCTGAATGATGAAGCACACCATGTTGCCAATGAAGCAACAGGACCAGTTCATCGTTGGAAAGAATTTTTGACTAGTAAAGATTTTGGTTTTCGATATATCGTTGGGCTGTCTGGTACTTGTTATGTGGGCAACGAATATTTTTCCGATGTGATTTATCGTTTCTCTTTACGAGAAGCAATGGAGCAAAAGTTTGTAAAAAAAGTTCAATATGTTGCTGAAATGCCACAAACACGACAACTTGAAGAAGAAAAATGGCAATTAGTATTCAATCGGCATGAAGAAATAAAAAGAAAACTAAAACCTCGTAAACTTCGCCCCCTTACTATTATCATTACACGCGACATTCGTGGATGTAAGGATGTTGCTGAAAAATTCAAAATGTTTTTACAAGAGCAAACAGGTAGAAGTAGTGAGCAAATAAAGGAGCAAGTGCTTGTCATCCACAGCGAGGCACCAGACTTGCCACGTCTTGCGAGTGTCAATAATGCTAGTAGCAAGATAGAATGGATTTTGTCTGTTTCTATGCTCAATGAAGGATGGGATGTAAAGCGTGTTTTCCAAATAGTTCCACACGAAAAACGTGCGTTTGAAAGTAAACTTTTGATTGCACAAGTGCTAGGACGCGGTTTACGCGTACCAGAGGGTTGGAAAGGTGAACAGCCAGAAGTCACGGTTTTCAACCATGACAAATGGGCAGATGACATTAGGCATCTTGTGTACGAAGTAATGGAATTCGAAAAAAGAATACCAACTTTGCCGATTCAGAATTCTGAGTGGAATTTTGAATTGCTCAATATTGAGTACGACCCAAAGGCACGAATCGAGAGATACCCGATGGATAAAAAATATAAACTATTTGGGAAAGGATATGTTGATCTATCAACTGAACAACCCACCGAAGAGATGAGAGTTGAATTTGAAGAAGCAAGTACTGGTGTGCGCACGCAATGGAAAACAAAAATCAAACACAAAACCTATGCTTCCCACGAAGTTGCAGGTGTTATGTATCAACGATTTGAAGATTTACCAGATGCCGGTGATCGAAAATTTTATACAAAACAATTCCCCGTGAAAAAGCTAGAAGAAATCATTGATTTGTCGCTCAAAAATAGTCATAATAAATTTATCACAGAAAGTATACGGCAAAAGTTTTTGCAATCCCTTGGTACACTTCAAAGAAAAGAAACACAAAATGTTCGATATGATTTTAAGCCGACAAACTACTATGCTGTACCAACAAACACTCGTAGTCAAGAAAGCGCAAGCGCGTCTGATCTAAAAAATGGAAAGACTATTTTCTATACAAGCGAAACTGGTAAAAATATGCCTGATGAATATAAAGAATTCTATGATGAGGCGACTGAAAGCGGAAGTGGGTATAAGTGCGTGCCAATATCTAATCGTTATGATTTCAAAACTCCACTTAATGCTGTCGTAGCAGATCATGATAATGAGCGTAGGTTTGTGAAGGAGTTGATAAACCCAGATAATACAAAACACATAGATGCTTGGATAAAATCAACACCTATGGGATTTTATGAAATTGATTATTTTTGGAAAAAGGGAGAACATCCAAAACGTGGTAAATTCAATCCAGACTTTTTTATAAAAACTGGCAAATGGATTTCAGTTGTAGAAATAAAAGATGATGATGAAATAAGCGATCCATCTCCAGAGAATAAAAAGAAAAATGAATTTGCCCTTGCCCACTTCGAAAGAATCAATTCTTATTTGCGAAAAAAGAAATCGAAGATAAGCTATAAATTCAATTTCCTTACTCCTTCAGACTTCGGGAACTATTTTCAAAGTATTAGAGATAAAAGCATCAATAATTTCCGTTCCAAATTGGACGTAGCTTTACTTGCATAAAACCTTAAAGGTTCAAAAATCTTGTTTTATCCTTAGGGATTATTAGCGATTATGTATAACTCAAGGTACGAAGACATAGGAAAGCCAGAAATTACTCGTAGAATAGACATTTTTGATTATGTCAGATCTTTTGTACGTGAACTAGAGCAACTTGAAAATAAGCCGAGAATAAAATTTAACAACGAGTTTGAAGCTTTTCGTGTAAAAGCATTAATGAATATACCCGAAAAAACAAGATTCAAATCCGTTAGTGATCTACGAGGCAATCCTTATTGGCATTTTCAGGAAGTTGATTATGTTCTATCAAACTTAGGAAAAGGCCGGGGCGTACTTTTTTATTTTATCTGTAGTAGGTGTAATCGAAGAATTAAAACCCTGTACTTTTACACAGAAACTGAGCCCCCTCTTTGCCGAAAATGTTGTCAAATACCTTATCATAGACTAAAAAAAGCTATATATTTTTAGGTTTTTTGAAAAAGGAAATGATGTGTGAAATCTTTCTGGCTTTTTCGCTTTGTCAAAAAGCTCTAATCACAAAAGAAGGGTAAATTTAGTATAATCTTAATTATGCAATATTAAAACTGAGAGATGCAATAAGGCATGTAAGAAATCCTGCTATTTGGAATGCGGAGAGCAATAGAGCAATTAAATATGCGAAGGAGAAATACCCTGAGAGGGTTAGAGATCCAGAATTTGAAAAAAATTCTACTAAATATGTTTATGAAATGCGATGGGATAAAATAGTAAATGCTTATACAGAAATAGAGTCACACCAACTTGCCGCAGAAGTGTTATGGGGTACAGAAATAACAAAGAAAATGAAATTATTAAATGAAAAAGTAACCAAGCTTAGAATTGCTCTTGAACAACATTTATACCCTGAAATGAGAACAAAGAAACCTGAAACAATTGATAATATAATTTACAATCAAGGCAATGATATAGAAGATGATGATTTTGGGAAAGAAATAAACCAGTCAATAGGAGAAATAAAGAATTTTATAAAAGATAAACTAAAGAATAAATAATTAGTTTTTTGGAGTGTTGATAGTGTGATTTTTTATCCTTTCATCAAGAAAATCTTTCATTTCGTTTTTTAATTTAATATTATCGGTTTCAAGTTTATGAAGGCGAGGTATGAAATCATCTATAAATTTTATTGACCCTACATTTTTATCAATTCCATAAAATAAGTCCATTAAACCCATTGCTATATTAGCCATTTCCCACAAATCGGTTTTGACCAAATGTTCTTTTTCAATATCAAAAAATGGGGTATCAAATTTACCACTTTCTTTATCGAAATTAAAATTCTGATAGGCATAAATAAGGTTAGAGTGAGCAGTATTCTTATTGATCAAACCTTTCAGATTTTTTATTGAATCGGGGCCTTTCGGAAAATTCTCTTCTAACCACTTGTTTCTTTTTCCTATTAGTTCTTGAGGGGCTGTGAGATAGCCACTTTCGTCTACCTTAACAAAACCTTCTTGCTCTGGGTTAGCTATAGCATATGCGGCACATAGTCCTGCTTCTAGGGCTTGTCTCACATTCATTGTGGTTTGTATATGGTGTAACCTTATCGTCGAGAGTAGCGCGAGCGTTAAATGCTTTCTGACTTGTGATAAAAAAGCGGCGAAAATATGTCTGCTTGCATCTACTGATTGAGTAAAAGTTTGCAATAGATCATTAAATTCTGAGGCATTAATAAAGTAATCTCCATATCTTTCGCCCGCATTCAAAACCAGCTCATGTTCAGATTCAATTATTTCGTCAATCGTGCTTTGTTTTGGTGTCATATAAAGTATATTAACACCAATTTACTTTTTAAGTAATTTAATCCTCATTATTCAAACGGTCTTCGGGGTCTAGACCTACGGATGATCTTATTTCATCCATTCTTTCCAATTCCTCTTTCGAGCGAGATGATCTTTGTGGTGGAGATAGAGGATCATCCCAAGGCATTTTTATCACTCCAAAAGACCTGAGTAATATCCAGCAAGCTATTAAAATAATTATTCCAAATCCCATAGTAGCTATTACTTACCTGATAATTTACTCAATAAACATGACGTTGTGAATATTCTGTACCATTCCTTGAGTTTCGTAATCTCCGAAACTTAACCAAGTTGGAATACCTAATAAGCATAGACCGTCTTTGTCTTTAGATAGAGCTATTCCTCCTGAATTACCGCCATCCATTTTAGCTGAAACATAATAATCTGCATAGGGAAGACCATCCACTGTTGTATTTGTATCGTGGGCACTTATTATTCCGTCTGTAACAGTTCTGAAACCTGTTTTTTGAATAGGGCTAGATACAGCAAATGCTGGATAACCAATTATCATCACTGATGAGCCAACAGGCATAGTAGTGGCACAAAGTTTCATGGTTGAAATTGAATAATTTAAATCTTGGGTTGTCGCAAAATATAAATCACCATAACCAGACCTGGGATACATAATTTTTAAAACTGCAATATCTGTTTTTGTATTCCAAGACGAGACATTCTGAGTATCTAGTTTATAAATTCCACCGATTTTCTCATCACCTCTCTGGCCTACATCTACATAGCAACTAACTTGATTACCTATTACATGCTTGTTGGTTAAAACATAAAATTTTTCATCTATATTCCATAAAGATCCACTTCCACTCCAAATATTCCAGCTGTTATCATCGGTACCGCAGTGAATAGCGGCAACACCTGTTAAATAAGTACTTATATCAGATTGTGTTTTAACAACTGCTGAGTTGTCAGTCGTAGGCACAGTTTTCTTTGTTTCTTTTTCTACTTGAGTTGTTGTGGGAGAAACGGGAGCTGATTGCTGGTCTTTTAAATCCTCAACTTGTTTTTGAACTGTATTATCTTTGGGTTTTTGGTTTATATAGCTAAAGATTCCTAAAATGACTAGCACTACTACAATTAATTCTTTATATTCTTTAATTTTTCCCATATAGCTGTTATTTTTTAAATATTAAGAAACCACATTAATTGCCCTTCTTTTTACTAAAAGAAACAAAAAACATACCACCTAAAATAATTAGAGGTAAACCGAGCGTCACAAAAACATTACCATCGTTGCTCATTGTCATTCCTGCTAAATATAAAACAGCAGAAATTAGTAATCCAAATATCCACATTGTTATTTTTTGTCCTGTTGTCATTTTTTTTCTTAGTTAATTAATAATGAGACGCAAAGAGCCCATCACGGGTAGTAGCTTGCGCCACTCATATCAGTTTCCTGATACGGCTGGATACAGCGACCCCATGATGGGTTCTTTATGCTGTATCCAGACTTCTTTTGACCATGCCGTCCATTTCTGAATAGTTTAGGTCGTATATTTAATTGTCTTAAAATCATAACATAAAATCGCAAGGTTGCGTAGCCCTTGAGAAATAGAGAAAATTTGAGCATAATTGATGTATGAGCGGTGAAAAACTAAAGACAGACAAAGCGACAGAAATTTGGTATAGGTTACTTTTAAGTGATAAATTTAGAGGAGAGCTTGAGCAATTAAAAAAACACAAAAACGACATTGAATACTACTTTAGACAATACGCTTTGTTTGAAAAATACGAAGTTAAACCGACTCAAAGATTACTAAATTTATGTGACTATTATTTTGGTAAAAAAAGTGCAGGTAAATTGGGAGACCATTTTCCAGTACGTATACAAACTCCATCTGAGGATGAACTCAAAAAAAGTAAGAGAGCATTTATAAAGCTTTGGATCTATGATGGCACTAGTCGTGATGAAATCTTGGATTATGTTAAGAAAAATTGGCAAAACTTCCAATCTCTTTTTAGATTGCAAAACATGCCAAAAATAAAAGGAATTAGAAAGATAACCAATAAAGATCAAAACAGACTGATTCTTCAGTTAAATAAACTTTCAACTTCAGAACTTTGGAATAAATTAGGAGAGCATCCTCAGAAAAAGATCTACAAGGAAATGCTTATCAGGGAAATTCTAGAAATAGAAGGGTATGTTACGACTTTTGAAGCAATTAAGGGTGTTATTTCTCGTAGTAGAAAATAAGATTATGGACTTTTAATGAGGCCTGATTAAGCGGAGTATACTCGTATATCGCATTGTTAGAAAATTACAACAGAGAATTGTAATTTTTTTTTAATTCTCTATAGCGGTGTCGACACTAAGCAAATGCCACCAGTTGTCACCGCTACTGGTGGTATTTGCGTTTATGAATCTCAAAAAACAAACAATCGAAAATCTCAAAGAAATCATAAAAAAAGATTATGACGTTCTTTTGAATGATGAAGAAATAAATAAATTAGGAATATCACTTTTACGATTATCAAAAATAGCGAGTGTTGCTTTCGCTCGAGTAGATGAAAAAAATTCGTCTATTCAAGCGAGAGGTAGACATCCTCTTGGAGCAAAGACCAGCATGCAGAAATGTGTGCCTCTTCAAGCCCTGGGCGAATCCATGCAGGGCTTGTAAAAATAAAACAGGTATGGACTGGCTCCGTGATCCCGCGGCGGAAGGGATGGCCGGGTATCGGCATGACAGCCACCACTGATTACGTATGGCGCTGAAAGTTTCTGGCGTGATCAGGGTTACCCCGTTACGGGAACAAATGACCCGTTCGAGAACAGAAACTCGTTGCCCTCCGAGAGAAAACGGATCAAGGGCACGGCGGACTCTCTGAGGCAAAAGCCGTGGGGGTAAGGGGGCTCTGGACAGTTAGGCCAAGTATCAGCTTTATCCACTTATAAAGTTGACTTAACAAACATTAACTATATTGTTGTTAGTAACAAAAACATATGAAAAATGGAGAACAAAAAGTGAAATACGACATCTATCTTCGTAAATCGAGTGAAGCTGAGGATAAACAAGTCCAATCTATTGATGATCAGAGGCGAGAGTTAAGAGAATTTGCCGAGAAAAACAGTCTTGTAATTATTGGAGAGTTTGAAGAGTCACAAAGTGCTCATCACCCAGGTCGACCAATTTTTAATGAAGTGATGAAAAGAATCCATAAAGGAACATCAAATGGATTGCTGGTGTGGCATGCCAATAGAACATCAAGAAATCCAGTAGATAGTGGAACCATAATCAATCTGATTGATGAGGGAAAATTAATCCACGTCAGAACCCCGTCTCATATTTATGGAAATACTTCTACGGAAAAAATGATGCTTGCATTGGAGTGTATGATGGCAAAAAAAGACTCAGATGATAAAAGTGAGGCGGTTAAAAGAGGTCTACGTGGAAGATATAGAAAAGGATTCCCAAATGGTGTAGCTCCAACTGGTTTCATTAATGACCTCTCAACTGAAAAAGGAAATCGCGGATGGATTGTAGACAATGAAAAACTTCCTCTTGTTAGACAACTTTTAGAACTTTGCCTTACAGGTAAATTTTCGACCAGAGGTTTACTAAACATAGCTAATGATGAAATGGGACTTCGTACTCCACAACATAAAAAACAAGGAGGAAGAAAATTAGTGCTCTCACATCTTACAGATACAATACTTAAAAATTCTGTGTATGCTGGATTCTTTTTTACTAAAGATGGAGAGCGACACGAATTGAATGAGAGTATTCCAAGAATAATTACCGAAGAACAGCATTGGCAAATCCTGAAAATAATTGGTGATAGATGCAGGGTGCGACCATCAAAAAATAAAATGACTTTTGCCTATACGGGGCCGACAAAATGTGGCGGCTGTAGCGGATCAGTTACCGCTGAACACAAATATCAAGTCATATGCGATTGTAAATTGAAATTTGCCTATCTTAGTAAAACCCATTGCCTGAGATGTAATATAGCCATAAACAAAATGAAACATCCAACCTATCTCCATTATATTCATTATCATTGTGTCAGAAAAAAAGACCCGAACTGCAAAGAAGGAAGTGTACAGGAATTTCGTATCGATAATTACCTCGCAGGATATTTCAAGGAAAATTTCAAGATATCACAAGCACTGCATGATTGGTGTATGGATAATCTCGAGGCGCTAGATAAAGTAGATGCAAAAGATGGATCAGAAAAGAAAGTATCCCTTGAATCAACATTAGCTAAAAAACAAAATGAGTATAAAGAATTAGTTTTTATGAAAGCCAGAGGGTTGATCAGCGACAACGAATTTATAGAGCTTAAATCAACCCAAAAGAGCGAAATTGAAGCTTTACAGCAAGCTTTGAGGAATACTACGGGTAAGGACCAAATTGCAACCACTAAGGCCCACAGAGCGTTTACCCTCGCTCTAGGAATTGAAGAAATATTCAAAAATGGAAGCGTTCAAGAGAAAAAAGAAACACTTTCAGAAATAGGTTCGAACCTAACATTAAAAGAGAAAAAACTGAATGTTCACAACACGGGAATGTACAAAACAATCATTGATGGCCTACTTACCGCAAAAACAAAAAACACTCGGTTCGAACCTGAAAGTATTCAAGATACATCAAGCCGAAATAGTGTCTTTGCGGACGTCTGTCCTACTCTGCTCGCTTGGAGGGATAACTTACGAACTGTTAAATGGGAGGAAATGTTCCCATTTCCAAGCGTTTCTTTACAACAAATTAATCAATTACTTTCAATAGCATAGTATCATTTAATTTTAATCCCAGCAAATGTATGTACTTCAATTAAAAAAACTCTACTGCGATAATACCAAGCCAAAGAGTGATATTAAGTAGAGTAATTATCAATGCTATCCACTTACCCTTTTCTTTTGTCTTTTCAGTTTGTACAACCGCTATTATGCCTGTAATAACTGCCATAATGACAAGAACGATTACGGACCCAACAATTATCCAAAAAAAGTAGTCTGGAATGGACTGTGATGTATTAAGTAATAAACGAAGTAATGGTGGATTTTTATACACAAAGTCCGGTATCCAACTAGATGGTATTCTTATTGAGTATATTATATCCAATATTGTATCCGACAGTGCAAATATCCCAATCAATATATATGATACTGTAAAGATAATTGTTAGCTTTGAAAATTTGTTGATGTTTTTTAACATATTGTTATGATTATTTTTTTAGATATATTGTTTTGATTGTTTTCCATGTTTTTATTATATCATTTTTACCTTTTCCACGCCTTTATTATTTTTTTCCTATAATTAAACTATGTATTAAAAAAACAACCAAAATAAAAATAGAAATAATGGGAAATAAAACCAGTTTTCCTTGAAAAATTCTTTAATCCTTTTTTGTTTAACTGAACTTATAAATTCACTAACCCCAAAGAAAGCCATGCCTCCCAAAATCAATACTTTTATAACCAACCAAATACTGTCCCACACACTATCGAACGAAACATCAAATCCGAAAATTGAAATAGCCCCCCATATTATCAATGATACTATTGTTAAAACTAATAAAGGTATAAAAAGAAATGAGGCTATTCCAATTGCTATGGGTGTTCCTATGATTAGAACAACCAATCCCCAAACGATAGACCCTTCTTGAAATAGATTGATAGCCAACCACACCACTGATAATCCTGAAAGAGCAATATACAAAAAACGCAATACCACAAAAATCAAATAGAGAAAACCCCCGCCTATAACAGCACCACCAACACCAATTCCACTAAAAACTTTTTTTACAAGACTTTTCTTCTCTATAAACACACCATCCACTTTTTCTATTTCTTGTTCATTATCCATTTTTTATTTTTTATTACATTTATAAAAATAACTATGGCTGTGGCAATATCAATAACTTGCCAAGTTTCTTTTGCAAAAGTAAAAGGTATTACTGGATTAAAGAGAATAGCGATAATACCAAAAATCCAAGCCCAAGTATTTCTTTTCTCTTCGTATGCTAAATAAGCTGAATATGCTCCAATTATCATTATAACCCACCTTAAGACCTGATAATATCCATATGGATGACTCCACATTGCCCCAACTAATAATCCAATGACTAATATTTTGAACCAATTATCTTTTAGAAAGTTTTTCATGTAATTTTATCTAAATATCCAATTAAAGATTTTTTGATACCACCTAACCTTTTTCACTGGCTCTGATTTAATTTGAGGGGCAACTTCTTCTTTTGGTGATTCTACGCTATTAGAAATTTCTTTTTCAATAGGTGGTTCGCTAACTGTTTTCTCTAACAAACTAGCCAATCCGCCAGACTTACTTGGGGTTGGTGTTGTAGGTATATTTTTTACAGGTTCCTGCTGTATTATTACACAAGTTTTTAAAGAACTATCATAAAAATATCCAGTATTGCAAAAACATTGATTTCCTTCTGGGTGACTGTTTTCTCCGTTTGCTTCAATACAAAAACTAGACATGGGAATACATTTTTTGTCTTTACCTATAACATATCCACCAAAACACTGGCAATTTAATGTACCGTCACTATTTTTTGTACCATCCCAGCTTACATTTATGCCAAAATCATCTTGGCAAATTTGGTCGTTTGTTTTTAGGGGTGAAGTCAAAATTTGAGGTGGTAATTGATTTTTATATGCTTTAATAGCGCCAAGAGACTGACAATCTTGGTCAATATAAGAAAGTAACCTTGATATTGAACTTTCTATACTTATTTCTTTAATTAATAGCTTGTCTCGTTGAAAATAGAGTTCTTGTTCTTCCTCAGTTAAACGACCTAGGAAATCATTATAGTGAGGTAATGTTTTTAGTTTTTCGTCTATTACTTTTACTTGTCTATCTAATTCATCAGACTCTGCAAATTTTTCCATTACCCCATATTCTTTAATCAGTGAGTTCCACTCCTCAGACGAGCACCATTGGGGAGTTACAGAACATTCAATTGTAAATCTATAATAAACGCTACTGTCTCTATATCCATCATTGCAAACAACACTTCCATCAAAATCAGACCCAGCAGAGCAATTTACGCCCCCATGCCAAGAACACGCACCACTAGTTGCTAGTATTGTGCTAGGTAATCCAATAAAAATAAATAAAGATAAAATTAATATATATTTTTTCATATTATTTAATTTGACAGCAAAAAGCCCACCACTAGGTGATAGCTTTCGCTATCCATACAAGTTTCCCTGTATGACCGATCAAGGTAGCCCCAATGGCGGGTTTTCTACTCTTGATCGGATTTCAGACCATGCCTTAAGAAAACTCAAGGGTTAGGTCTTATATTTAATTGACTTCTTAAGCATACAACTATTACCAGAAAAATCAATGAATTTTAAATTTTATGACACGGTAAATAATTGCAAAAAACATAAAAAAGTGCTATTATATAAGGATATTAGATGAAAATGAGATGAATATTTTATGACATTAGAAAAAAAATTAAATGAACTAATAGGAGAAGGAATAAATATAACAAAACAAGCTCAAGAAGATGGTGCTTCATATTCTACTGATCCTGATAATTATTTAGATAATGCTTACAAAATTTTCAATGACTGGCGTCAAGAGATTAAAGATTTTATTTACAATGAAAAAATTGGCTCTGATATAAATGTTTTCTTTTTTAAAGAAGATAGCGTTAATAGATTTTTAGGATTAGCTGAGTACTTAGACCCAGAGAATAAAAATAAACAAAGAGAATTATTAAAGAGTATCAGAATTGAAACAAGTATAAAGTTAGAAAAATTGATAGAGTTAAAAAAAGAGCAACTTGAAAAGATATCTAAAAAGCCCGAAAGAGTTGAATCTTCTTTTTGGGTAACAAAAGATAAAGATAAATATTCTTATAACGATAAATTATTAAGAATTAAAAATCAAACAACTGATTATTTTATTATTTTTGATGTAGCTTATCACCTTGCTGAAAAAGGAGGTAATATAAAATATGACAAAATAAAAGAGTGTTGTAAAAAAAGAAAACTATCAACAACAAGAAAAAAAATACAAAGAGCCTTAACTGGTGAGTCAGCCACTTTTTTTAAATACATAGAAGAGATACCTAGAATATTATCTGGTGGAATTTGTTTATTTGAAGCTTCACCAGATGGTAAATTTTTAACATTCAATAACAAAAAAAATTAAAGATTAATATTTAATAGCATCTCGTGGATTCTCTTAAAATCAACTATAAAAAGTTGGTTTTTTCTTTTGTTTATAAGGATTTTTCTAAAAGAAAGAGGCAGTGGGAGAACCAAAGAGAGGGGTTATTTTATTTTTAAATTAAAGCATAATTTATATGAAACCCATTATAAATTATTAAATAACAACAGAATTAATTATATGAATAATGAATACGAAAGCATGATAGCCCTAGAAGATATGTGTTTGATTTCTTATCTAGCTGTTTTAGAGTTTCCTATTGAAAATATAAACTCCTCCAAATATCCCCAGTTCACTTTTTTATTTAAGAAAACAAAAAAGCTGGAAGAAGCTATGGAAAATTTCTTTAATGGTTCAGCACTCGTAGAACCAAAAGAATACTGGGCAAAAATTAGGGAATTAAAAAGCAGAATTAAATCAATTAAAAATTAACAATCAAAAATTATATGAATATTATAGAGATTATAGACGCTAATGAAGAAAAAACATTTCACCCGTCTTTAGATATTAAAGATAATATATTAGTGCTTGGTTTCCGAATTAAAAAAGAAAAAGATAAGGAATCAGACTTGTTTTTTATAAATACAAGTGATGGATATATCACAACAGAAAAAACAGAATTTACTGATAAAGAACAAACTTTTTCTATTGAAAAGAAAAAACGATTACTCTCAAAGTTATCGCAAAAATGGGGGGTAGATAACTTAAATAAACTCCTTGAAGCACTTCAAAATCCGTTAGACAAATTCAGCGAAATAGAACTCTATCAAAAAATTAGAGATAATCTCAAAAAATATATAGAACTAGAAGAAGAAGCGGACTATACAATTCTCTCTGCTTGGATAATCGGGACATATTTTTTCCCTACTTTCAGTGCATACCCATACATTCACATAAAAGCCCCAAAAGGCTCTGGGAAAAGCCAATGTCTCAATCTACTTAATCAAACCGCTTTCAACGCTGTAAAAGCCCGTGCGAGCCTACCAGCCTTACGAGACACGGTTGATGCTCTGCGTGGAACATATCTAATGGATCAAGCTGATGCTCTTCATAGAAATAATATGGAAGACTTTCTTGATGTGCTTACTGATTCATATAAACGAGCAGGTGGAAATGTACGGAAAATGGTAGCAAATAAGAATGTATGGAATCTGGAAGAATTTGAGGCATATAGTCCTAAAGCTTTTGCTTCCATTAGCCAATTACCAGAAGATTTAAGGGATAGATGTATCGTTATCCCATTAATTCGTAGTAGTAAAAACTATCCTCCTATAAACGAAGAAGATAGCATTTGGAAAGAAATAAGAAGTGGATTATATACTTTTCTCATTAGAGAATTTATATCTGTCGGTCAAATGTACATCATTAAAGGAACTGAATACAAAATAAACAATGAAATTTTTGGAAGACAACTCGAGTTATGGCTACCAATTGAGAGTGTTCTCAAAAGCGTATTTGTGAGCGAAGAAGAAACCGAATTAGCCAAAAAAAGATTCCTTTCCCGATATGAATTTTCAAGCTATCAAACATCGGATATAGAAGTAGCTGTGATTGAAACAATTATCTCGTTAATGCAAGACAAATCAGAAATAATGTTAAGACCAAAAGAAATAGCATTGAAAATAGATACGGAACTATTTGATGAAGACGATAAATTTAACTATGCAAGTCAAAAACAAAAAGCAACCATTGTCGGTCGAGCAATTACTAAATTCAATCTAGCTACTCAGAAACTAGGGCGAGATAGTCAGGGAGAACGCTACCTTTTCACAAAAGAACATCTTGAAAAAATACACGCAGGTTACTTTAACCAGAAAACGGAAGAATTAGATACACCAACATACACTACTGAAATTAGTATTGAAAATGCTAATCCTTTTTAGTGAATATTTAAGTGTAGCTTTTAAGAAAATGTATCTATTCATACACACCACATCAAATATACACACGAACATTCATAATAATATCACTGAATTATAAGGATAAAATAAAAATGTATGTTTATGTATCACAAATAACAAATATATGAAAAACAAAGAACAAGAAAATAATAAGGGAATAGTTGCAGATAAAACTGCAGAAAAACTGCGAGGTAAGCCTTTTCAGAAAGGCGAAGACCCTCGCAGAAATCTTGAAGGCAGACCTTTTGGCTCAAGAAACTTTGTCACTGATTTTGAGCAATTTATAGAGAATAAAGCTGGGAAGGAAGGAAGACCTAGAAGCGAGATAAGAATGGAATTGTTGGAAGTAGCTTACAACGAAGCCAGAAAGGGAGATTTTAGATATTGGGAATATATACATAGCCACCTTTATGGAAAACCAAAATTGCCCTTGGAAAATGAAACGAGTGATGTGCTTAAGGAATTATTAGAAAAATATAATACCTTATTGGGTTAAAAATCTATTGCTACGTAGTCTTTGAAAGTTATTATGGAACTTAAACCAGAACAAATCAAAAAGTTTATAGAGCTACACAAAGATTGTGCTGGTTTTGAGAATTACACGGAAGATCAAGTTAGAGAAATTGCCAATGGGGTCGCTAACTACTACTTAACCCTATTTAACATTCACCAGCGTATCAAGAAAGAAGGTAGGGATATTATTATACCTGATGGATAAATGTTGATAACTTGCTTGTATAGAAAAGTATAGTGCGGTATAATTGTAATATGTCTAAAAAAACACAATTCTATACACCCGAAGAATTAGCAGAAAAACTAAAGCTAAACATAATAACTATTTACCGATACATCAGAGCGAAAAAAATCAAAGCATATAAGTTTGGAGGTATATATAGAATAGATGGGAAAAGTTTTGATAAATTTATAAATAAAAGTCTAATTAAATGAAAACACAAATAAAAAATACAAAGAACGAAGCAGTAATTTATTGCCGAGTATCTTCCAAAGAGCAAGAAGAAACGGGTTATTCCCTCCCAGCACAAGAAAAGCTTCTTACGGAATATGCTCAAAGAAAAGGTCTTGGTATTTTAAAAGTATTTTCTGTCGCCGAATCAGCTAGCGGAGCTAAACAAAGAAAGATATTTGGAGAGATGATGGAATATATGCGAAAGAAAGGTATTCAAATTCTATTGTGTGAGAAAGTTGATCGTCTCACTAGAAATCTTAAGGAAGCAGTAGTAGCAAATGACTGGCTTGAAGCAAATGAAGAAAGACAGCTTCACTTTGTAAAACAAAATCTAGTAATACATAAAAATGCTAAGTCTGATGAAAAATTTAGATGGGATATTGAAATAGTTCTTGCTAAAAAGTTTATTTCAAATCTTTCAGAGGAGGTAAAGAAAGGACAAAAAGAAAAAATAGCTCAAGGAGGGCTACCAACTAAACCGCCAACTGGTTATAAAACCATTGGAGAAAAGGGACACAAGATACATGTTATTAACCATGAAACCGCTCCCCTTATAAAAAAAATGTTTGAACTATACGCCACAGGAAATTATTCTGTTATTGGTCTTGAAGATGAAATGTATAAACTTGGTCTAAGGTCTGTAAATGGAAAAAAGATTTTACAAAGTAGAATATACGACTTATTGCAAGACCCATTCTATTGCGGAAAAATGAAATGGAATGGTGAAGTCTATCCAGCTAAACACGAACCATTAATTACTAAAGACTTATTTGAAAAAGCACAAAGTATTTTAAAAAGAAGGGGTAAAACTGCTCTCTCTACTAAACATAATTCTCTTTTCAAGAGTAAAATTTTCTGTGATGGTTGCGAAGGTGTTTTGAGTTGGGAATTACAGAAAGGAACTTGGTATGGGCATTGTAATAACCATTTGAAGTCTCGCTATTGCTCTAAAAAAACCTACATTAAAGAAAGCGAAGTGGAAGAGCAAATAGATACGGTCTTTGGGAAAATAGCCCCTAGAAGCGAAGCCGTGCTTAAATGGATAGAAGAAATAATCAAAGACGAAAATGCCGATCAAGTCAAATTCAGAGAAACTGAGATTCAAAGATTAAATGGACTGCTTTTTAATATACGAAAAGAGAAAGATAAATACTTTGAGGCAACAATAAACAGAGAAGTGCCACTTGAGTATTGTGAAAGAAAAATCAGTGAGTGTAAGGCGGAAGAAAATGTCCTTGAATCCGCCCTTGATAGAGTTGTTTCTCAAAGTGATGAGTACCAAGAACTCCGTCTGATAATTCACAACCTTGCTTTTAAGGCTAAAGAAATATATCAAAAGGCAAATGTTGATGAGAAGAGATTATTATTTGCTCAATTATTTACGAACTTCACACAAAACCGTTATGAAATAATATCAAATTACAATTTAGCTTGTGATTATCTGCTTGAATGGATACCTAAGCTAAATGAAAGCTACGAACTACAAAAAAACCTTATATCACCTATACAAAAAAGTGATTTTGAACTAAGTAATCCTATCTGGCTCCGGGGGTAGGGATCGAACCTACGACCAATCGCTTAACAGGCGACCGCTCTACCGCTGAGCTACCCCGGAATTTTATTCCTGATAAATTCTCTACCTCCGCCAGCTGGCGGAGAGCTACCCCGGAATTTATTTAATTAAATCAAAGAACTTTTAATATCTTAACAGAAAATGAACAAAAAACAAGAAAAAATATACCTCGCAAGAACGATTCTTACGAGGTATTAATTTATGTAACACAAAAAGGTATTTACCCTTTCTACGCATTCTTTGGTTGATAAAACAGTTTCTAACGGAAACTGTTTATTTAACAAAGTAATGCAGTCACGACATAGCCAGACAATCTCACCTGCTCCGTGATACCACGGTTGAGGCAAAATATAATAAGGGAAAAGTTCTTCGTCTTTCTCACACTTAAGACATCTACCATTTTTACCGTTCATATTTTTTCTCCTTTTCCTTAATGTATCTGTGGAGGATAAATATACCCAATTTATTAAGGTACTTATCCATAGATATTATATATCTTCTAAAAACAAAATTCTATACGAAAATAAAATAAGTTCTTTTTTCACACCATCACGCCATCTTTACAAATGGGGTTTTATTGTATATAATATAACAATGATTTCTTGGCTCAAAAAACATTTTATTCCTCACCAAGGCAACGATCACCGCCCGCACGTGCTACGGAATTCTAATATTAAAAACATTCTTATTCTAGTTGTTTTCTTGGAAATATTTGCTTTTTTAATACCAACTTTTACTTATATAAATAGAACAGGCGGTATGGCTGCGGTCATATCAGCAGTTTTAGCTAATTTAACCAATGAAGAACGCCAAGCACAAAATCTTCAAACTCTCGCCGTCAGTCCAATTTTAAATAAAGCGGCAGAAATGAAAGCCGCGGATATGGCTACCAAAAGTTATTTTGCTCACACTAGTCCGGAAGGCAAAACTCCATGGTATTGGCTTGACCAAGCTGGATATAAATATCAATATGCCGGAGAGAATCTGGCTATTAATTTCAGCGATTCAAAAGACGTTACTAATGCATGGATGGCAAGTCCTACTCATAGAGCAAATATCATAAAGGGGAATTACTCAGAAATTGGCACTGGCATAGCTATCGGCATGTATGAAGGAAGGAAAACAATATTTGTGGCGCAAGTATATGCAAATCCTTTTCCAGAAATTCCGTCGCCAACCGAATTTCCCCAACCTGATATTAAAAAAATACCTACCTATGATGTTTCCGGCATAGTAGATGTAAGCGAGGGAAAAATTTCTGACGTAAAAGAAGAAACAACAAAAGTTCTTGGAACAGAACTTGGAACGGAAATAATCACAAATACAGAAACAGTAGATAATGCGACTAATCCGATAGAACCCGTTCAAAAACCTACCTTCTGGCAGAAAGTATTTGCTTCGCCTCGTAATACAACGAACGTGATTCTGTATATCGTTTTTGGAATAATTACTATCGCCCTGCTTCTTTATGTGTTTATAAAGGTGGAGAATTATCATCCGGATCTGATTACCAACGGACTACTGGTGCTTGCTATTGTCGGAATAATTTTCGTGGCAAACTATTATTTCAGTCATCGTGATATGGTTATTGCTCAAAGTTTTGATTATTCAAACGAAGGTGAATTATATTAAAAGATTATATTTCTGGTATAATAGTAATATGAAAATATATAATTTTTTTGATAAACTGGAAGATAAAATCAGGGGAAAATTGAGTCACTATCCTATTTTTTACGCCTTGATTGGAGGTGTGGGCATAGTAATTTTTTGGCGAGGTGTCTGGCATACGACGGATTTTTTTACCGAAGTTATTTTTTCGTACCAACTAAACGGTTCTATTAATTTAGGTTCTTTACCTTGGTGGGATGGTCCTCTATCTTTATTGGTGGGGAGTGTCTTACTTTTATCAACCGGTTTATTTGTTTTTGATTTTATTGGTAGTCAGGCGATAATCTCTGGGCTCAAAGGAGAGAAAAAGTTAGAAGAAAAAACGGAAGAGGAAATTAAAACCGAGACAGAAGTAATCAGAGGAATAGAAAAAGAAGTAAAAGAAATATCGCATCGTTTAGAAGAAATTGAAGAAGGTTTAGGAAAAAAAGAGTAGTAGTCGGAGTACCTCCTTTATTTTCTAAGTTTCTGCACAATGTCTCTCAAAAACTATACCTTCAACGAATTTTCTCTAAGAAAAAAGTTTTTGAATTTTTTCCCAAGGAACAGCGACGAGTAATGTTCCAATTACTACCAGCAAAAGTCCAAGTCCTGATTGTAGTGTCATTCCTTCTGTCAAAACTACCACTGCCAGAATGGCAGTAAATACGATGGATAATTTATCAATGACTGTTACAGCCACTGTCGGCCCGACAGATAAAGCTTGATAAAAGAAAATCCAAGATAAAGCTCCACCAAGACCTGAAAGAATTACAAAAATCCATTGTTTAGTTGAAAGGGAAGAGATAGCTGTGACTGTCAGTTTTCCAAATGATAATGCTGCCAAAGAAACAATTAAAGCCATGACAATCCCACGAATAGCTGTAAGCAAGTTTGCATCCACTCCCTTTAATCCCAACTTAGCAAAAATTGTACCGGCACTAGCCATAACGGCTCCTAGTAAAGCGTAAATTATATACATATATAAAATTATAACAGGTTTTCATTATTTTTGGTATAATAAATAAATGAATTCTAAAACTAACAAAAAAAAGAATAAGAAAATAGTAGCAGTCAGTGGGGGATTTGATCCGTTGCATATCGGGCATGTGAGAATGTTTCAGGAGGCAAAAAAATTGGGTGATAAATTGATAGTTATTTTAAATAATGATAATTGGTTCAAAGCAAAAGGCAAACCCGTCTTTATGTCGCATAAGGAGAGAAAAGAAATTATAGAAGCGTTGGAATGCGTGGACGAAGTAATTATCTCAGGTCATAAAAAAAATACAAAAGATATAAGCGTCTGCAGGGAATTATTAAGAATTAAACCCCATATTTTTGCCAATGGCGGGGATAGAAAGCCTGAGGATGTTGATATTCCTTCTTCAGAATATAAGGTTTGTAAAGAGCTTGGCATTGAAGTGGTTTTTAACGTTGGAAAGGGGGGTAAAATAAGGAGTTCCTCGGAACTTTTAAGGGAATATTCAAAGAAAATCAAAAAGTAATTATTGGTTAATAACTTATTTAGGAGTATAATACTTTTATATATAGTGAAACTAATAATCATGCCTAAAGTATTAAAAAAAGAAAAAAAAGCAATAAAAAAGAAAACGATAAAAAAAGTTGTAAGAAAAAAGGTTGGAAGAAAGAAAATTAAAGGGACACAGCTTAAAAGGTCTCCGTATAATCCAATCATAGAACCTCGTCCATATTCTTGGGAATCTGAAGCTGTTTTTAATCCAGCCGCTGTTTTCGTCGACGGACGAGTACATCTCTTTTATCGAGCATTAGGAAAAGACGGAATTTCTCGTATCGGATACGCTTCCAGCAAGAACGGCGTTGATTTTGATGAAAGACTTTTTTCCCCGGTGTATTTTGTGGAAAATGTGGAAGAAATGATGAAACATTGGCCTTATACTTCTCCAGCTCGTCCTGTTTATGACGCTATTCTGTATGCTTCGGGCGGAGGATGGGGCGGTTGCGAAGATCCTCGCACAGTATTAATAGAAGGCAATGTATATATGACCTTCAATATGTTTAATGGCTGGGATTCTATGCGAGTGGCCGTGACTTCAATCAGGGAAGAAGATTTATTAAATAAAAAATGGCTTTGGAATAATTTTTCTTATCTTTCTCATCCGGGAGACAGGCAGAAAAATTGGGTTTTATTTCCTGAAAAAATAAATGGGAAGTTCGCTATCTTCCATAATTTGGATAAAGGTGATCCGACGCGAGTCGGTATTGCTTATGTAAACAAACTTGATACATCAGAAACGCCATCGGGGAAAGATGCGCCTGACCCTCAAACTCTGCCAGACCACATAGTAGCTTGGCACAAACGCACACGCAGTGCCGCTGCCCCGCCGGTAAAAACAAAAGATGGCTGGCTTCTTCTGTATCATGCTATGGATAAAGACGATGCAAATCGATATAAATTGGGAGCGCTTTTGCTTGATTTAAAAGATCCAGAAAAAGTTCTTTATCGAGCTCAATATCCAATTCTTGAACCAGATGCTTGGTATGAAAATGATTGGAAGCCGGGTATTATATATGCCAGCGGAGCAGTTATTAAAAATGGAAGACTTTTAGTATATTATGGCGGGGGAGACAAACATATCGGCATAGCGTCCATCATGCTTTCAGATTTGATAAACAGTATGAAAAAAAATGGCGCAGTAAAATTAGAAAAAAATAAATCGCTGCATTTCCAATAAATTTCTATGTTTGTTGTAAAAAGATCAGAGCAAAATCCAATTCTAGTTCCAGACAAAGATCATTATTGGGAAGAATTTTCGAGTTTTAATCTTTGTCCGATCAAACACAGTAAAATATTTTACGGAGTTTATCGTGCCATCTCGGCGGTAGACTTATTGCAAAATCCTCGGCAGATTTCAGTTATCGGTGTTGGGAAAAGCAAAGATGGAATACATTTTGAAAACCGCAACCCGCTTATTGTTCCTAAAGAAGAATGGGAAAAATTCGGTTGCGAAGACCCAAGAGTGACATATTTTGAAGGTGTTTTTTATATTTTTTATACTGCTCTTTCAAAATATCCTTTTAGTGCCGACGGTATTAAAGTAGCTGTCGCTTCTTCTGGCAATTTAAAAAAAATCAATGAACGGCATCTGGTCACTCCTTTTAACGCTAAAGCCATGACGCTTTTTCCAGAGAGAATAAATGGAAAAATCGTAGTTATGTTTTCTTATCACACTGATATTCCTCCAGCCAAAATTGTTTTTGCTACCTTAGATAAAATAGAAGAGTTATGGTCGCCGTTGTTTTGGGAAAAATGGGAAAAGAAGGTGAATAATTATACGATTGATTTAAAACGTTCACCTTATGACCATATAGAAGTAGGAGCTCCGCCCATTAAAACTAAATATGGTTGGTTGATTATTTATTCTCATATTCAGAATTATTTTCCGTCGCCAAATGGTTCTGAAAGAATTTTTGGCATAGAGGCTGTTTTACTTGATTTGAAAGATCCTCGGAAAATAATTGGGCGAACTAATGGTCCATTGCTTGTACCGGAAGAATCTTATGAACTCTCAGGTTATGTTCCGAATGTGATTTTTCCGACTGGTGCTTTGGTTGAAAAGAATACCCTCACTATATATTACGGTGCAGCTGATACGACCGTATGTTCTACGCAGGTTAATTTGACGGATCTCATTTTTAGCATGCACTATGAGTACAGGGACCGTTTTCATTTCAAGCGTTCTCTTAAAAACCCGATTATTGTTCCTAAAACAGAAAATAATTGGGAAGCAAAAGCAACTTTTAATCCTGGGGCCATATTATTGAATGAAAAGATTCACCTCATTTATCGTGCAATGTCCTTAGATAATACCTCTACCTTTGGATATGCTATGACAAAAAATGGAACAGATATAATAAAACGATTATTTTTACCCATTTATATTCCGCGGGAAGATTTTGAGAATAAAAAAATCGACAATAAAAATTCTGGTTGTGAAGACCCAAGATTAACTAAAATTGGCAAAAATATTTACTTATGTTATACGGCTTTTGACGGTATTGGTCCTCCGCGAGTGGCTATTTCATCCATCACAGAAAGAGATTTTATTTCTCACCATTGGAAATGGGAAAAACCGTTTCTTATTACTCCCCAAGGCCTTGATGATAAAGACGCTTGTCTTTTTCCTAAAAAATTTCCTCTGGGCTATTTTATTTTACATCGTGTAGGTAATGAAATTTGCGGCGATTATTTGAATTCACTTGATTTTAAAAACGAAACCGTGAAAAAATGCCTAAGAATAATTGGACCTCGAATAAACATGTGGGATAGTTATAAAGTAGGCATTTCTGCTCCGCCCATCAGAACTAAATATGGTTGGCTTTTGCTTTATCACGGCGTATCAAAAAGTCACAACACTTATCGTATCGGATGTGTTTTGCTTGATTTAAAAGATCCCGCTATAGTGCTGGCGCGCAGCACAGAACCAATTTTGGAGCCGGAAGAGCAATATGAAAAGAATGGGATTGTTAATAACGTAGTATTCCCTTGCGGTATGGTTCTAAAAAGCAAATTACTTTATATTTATTATGGCGGGGGCGATCGAGTGGTTGGTGTTGCAACCATGGAGCTTGATGTTATTTTGAAGGCCCTAGTTCATGGTATGAAATTATGATATAATAAAAATACTTGTCCCGTATTAAATTTTTGATTACGAGACATAAAGATAAAGATTATTAATAAAATTTTAGTACTGGGATGAATATAAACTTACAGGGCAAAAATATGGAACTGACTGAAGCTATTAAGGATTATGTTTTAAAAAGAGTCACTAATTTAGAAAAATTATTATCTACAATTGAAACAAGGGGGGGAGAAGTGATGGTTAATTTTGAAGTTGGCAAAAGCACCAAGCATCATAAATCAGGTGTTGTTTTTCATTCCGATTGCTTGATTAATATAAATGGAAAAGAATTTTATTCCAGTTCCGATAAAGAAGATTTATATCAGGCTGTTGATGAAATAAAAGAAAGTCTTTTTAATGAAATTAAAAAAAGCAAAGATCGTAGACAGACGTTATTCAAGCGAGGAGCAGCCAGTATCAAAAAAATGATGAAAGGTCTCTCCAAACGAAATCCTTTTACTTCAAAATATTAGTTTTTATAATTTATTTCTTTTCCTCCTTCGGGAATAATTTTTAGAATTTTAAATTCTCCATTTTCTA
>Ga0209542_10004131_pt1 | contig 30165 bp, 15 predicted proteins | sample RifCSPhighO2_01_FD_184028 | JGI IMG/M metagenome (GOLD analysis project Ga0209542, IMG submission 184028) | Soil microbial communities from Rifle, Colorado - Rifle CSP2_plank highO2_0.1 (SPAdes) (version 2) | ecosystem: Environmental > Terrestrial > Deep subsurface > Rock core/Sediment ... | reverse complement strand
TCAAAAACTCATTTCCTATTTATTATGGTACAATGCCAAACGCCCTCACTGGTCGCTGAAGTTAAAATCGCCAATCCAATTTTTATCCATTCATAATCAGGAGTGCAATATATGGTGGCCTAATACATGGCCTACACCCGATCGGTGATCCTACTATAATTAATGCTTGCAGGCCTGTCAAGGCCAGATTTTGACATCCCTTGACAGCCATTTTTTGCCTGCTATACTGCATTTAGCACTCAAAGTATGAGAGTGCTAACCCCGTTAGAAAGCCGTCTTGCCATTTTAATCCATCTATCATCCGCCAACATTCTATGAATATCTATCCCGTTAGAAATAAGACCCAGCCGTTGTTTTGGGGTGCTGATTGTCGCGATGAGCAGTTCATGCAGGAACTTAAATATCCCGTGGAAATTTCTAACGGGATCTATTCACACTCTTATCTTGTCAGAATAAATATTAATCATATTTATTCTGAGGAGGCTTTCTAACGGGGTATGTCAGCACAATTAGACAAAAGACAATCCAGCGTTCTGGAAGCCATTGTTAGAGAATATGTACGCACGGCTGAGCCAGTCGGATCCATGGCTGTGGCCGAACGTTATAATATCGCGGCCAGCCCAGCCACGGTCAGGAATGATATGGCTGATTTAGAGCAGGATGGGTTTATTCGCCAGCCGCATACTTCAGCCGGTCGCGTTCCTACGGAAAAGGCTTATCAATATTATGTTGATAATTTTTTAAGGGAAGTTGATATGCCGCGTCAAGAAGAAAAAGCATTACGGCAAGTTTGGTCACTTGATGAAACAGCCCGGGCCATTCTGAAGCTGACCGCTAAAATAATTGCTTCGTTTTCAGAGGAAAGTGTGTTTTTGGCCTTTGACAAGCACGATGTTTACTATACTGGTCTTGCCAACCTTTTCAGCCAGCCGGAATTTATTGATCATGAGCAAGTTTACAGCGTGAGCGCCATCATTGATCGGCTAGACGAGGCCGTAGCCGATGTTTATGATTCTGTGCCGGACAATGTTCAGGTATTTATTGGAAAGAAACATAATTTTGGGAGCCAGTGCAGTGCTATCATCACACGTTATCGCGCGACCGGAGATGATTTTGGCATATTTGGATTACTTGGGCCAACGAGAATGGATTATGACTTGAACATTGCCCGCATTAAATATGTTCACAATGGTGTGCGGGGTTTTATAACGAAATAAAATTAATATGAGCGATGCCTTGAATAACAACTTATCGGCCACCCCTTTGGAAAATTTAGAGGAGAAAATTAAAGAATTAGAACAACAGGTTGAAGAAAATTTTGCCGGCTGGCAAAGAGCCAGAGCCGATTATCAGAATTTAAAAAAGGAGGGCGAGAAAAAGCAGGCGCAATTGATGGTGGAAGCAAAAAAAATTCTGTTGGCTGAAATTCTACCCATTTATGATCACTTGAAGCAAGCTATGAATATACCTCATAACGGCAATCATTTCTTGGAATGGCGACGCGGCATTGAACAAATTAAAAATCAATGGGACGCTTTATTGAAACGCTGGCAAGTGGAAGATGTCCCCACCGTAGGAGAAAAGTTTAATCCGGAAATTCATGAAGCCGTAGAGCATCATGATTCCGGCAACGAGACAATCAGCCGCGAGTTGCAGGGCGGTTATAAAGTTGAAGGGCAGCTTCTTTATCCGGCTAGAGTGATTGTTGGAGAAGATACTAATAGCGCCAAGCAGCATACTTTTGATAGTGATAAATAAATTCATTATTAATTTAATCAAAAATATATGTCTTCAATAATTCGTTGGAGCCCCATACCGTGGCTCCCAGATGACTTAGATAAATTTATTAATGGATTCGGCCGATTTGAATCCTTCGGATTCACGCCTCCTATTGATATCTATCAAACAAACGAAGATATCATAGTTGAGGCGCCTCTACCCGCGGTTAATCCAGAGGATGTAGAAGTCACCGTGGAGCATGACGTTTTAACTATTCAGGGTAAAAGTGAGCAGAAAAGCGAGGTTGATGAAAAAAATTATTATCGCCGGGAGGTTAGGCGTGGCTCTTTTTATCGTTCAGTGAATTTGTCGGCGGCTGTTGATGGCGATAAGGCTGAAGCCACTTATGAGCGCGGCATCTTAAAAATAAAAATCCCCAAAACGCCCGCCGTACGACCAAAAGCGATTACAGTTAAAGCCAGCGGCAAATAATTCAAAATAACAAATTCATATCTATGTCCAAAATAATTGGAATTGATTTAGGAACCACAAACTCTTGCCTGGCCGTCATGGAAGGCGGCGAGCCTAAGGTTTTGGAAAATAGAGAGGGCAATCGCACTACCCCCTCAGTGGTGGCCATGTCTAAAACCGGCGAGCGTTTAGTTGGCCAAGTGGCTAAGCGCCAAGCGGTCACCAATCCCGAAAACACAATTTATTCCGTGAAACGTTTAATCGGTCGTCGTTTTGATGACGCGGAGGTTCAGCGAGACATAAAATTAATGCCTTATAAAATTGTTAAAGCGGGAGACGGGGTTAAGGTAGTTATGGGCGGCAAAGAGCATACACCACAGGAGATATCGGCTATGATTCTTCAGAAATTAAAGGCTGACGCTGAAGATAAGCTGGGAGAAAAAGTTACCGAGGCGGTTATTACCGTGCCGGCCTATTTTGACGACTCTCAGAGGCAAGCCACTAAAGATGCCGGAGAAATAGCCGGCCTTAAAGTCTTGCGCATCATTAATGAACCAACGGCGGCAGCTCTGGCCTATGGTTTTAACAAGAAAAAGGATGAGAAAATCGTTGTTTATGATTTAGGCGGCGGCACATTTGACGTGTCCGCCTTGGAAGTAGGGGATGATACGGTGGAAGTGAAAGCGACCAACGGTGATACGCATTTAGGGGGCGATGATTTTGACCAGAAGATTATTGAATGGATTATTTCCGAATTCAAGAAAGATCAGGGTATTGATTTGGGCAAAGATCAGTTGGCTCTCCAGCGCATTAAGGAAGCGGCCGAGAAAGCCAAGATAGAACTTTCCAGCACGCCGGAGACCGAAATTAATCAACCCTTTATCACTTCGGACGCCTCTGGACCAAAACACCTTTCTCTAAAGATGTCTCGCGCTAAGTTGGAGGAGTTAGTTGGCCCCTTGGTGGAAAAAACACTTGGGCCATGCCAGAAGGCTCTTGATGATGCCAAGTTAAAGACCAGTGATATCAATGAAGTTGTAATGGTTGGCGGTATGACTAGGATGCCTATGGTCATTGCCGCGGTAGAAAAATTTTTTGGCAAAAAACCGCACTTAGGCGTTAATCCGGATGAGGTAGTGGCTGTCGGCGCCGCGGTGCAAGCAGGCGTCTTGCAAGGTGAAGTGAAGGACGTGCTATTGCTTGATGTTACGCCGCTTTCTTTTGGGATCGAAACACTTGGCGGCATTATGACGAGATTAATTGAGCGCAATACCACTATTCCGACATCTAAATCACAAGTTTTCTCTACGGCGGCAGATAGTCAAACCTCGGTTGAAATCCATGTCTTGCAAGGAGAACGGGATATGGCGGCGGATAATAAATCACTTGGTCGGTTTATTCTTTCCGGCATACCGCCGGCGCCGCGCGGCATTCCTCAAGTTGAAGTGAGTTTTGATATTGACGCTAATGGGATTCTGAATGTCAAAGCAGTTGACAAGGCGACTGGCAAAGAGCAGAAGATTACTATTACTGCTTCATCTGGTTTATCTAAAGATGAAGTTGAGAAAATGCGCAAAGACGCTGAACTTCATGCTGACGAAGATAAAAAACGGCGAGAACTCGTGGAGATAAAAAACAGCGCCGACGCCTTAATATATTCAACTGAAAAAACATTGAGCGAGGCAGGCGATAAAGTGGCCAGCAATGTTAAGGCTGAAGTGCAAGAAAAAGTTGACGTCCTAAAGAAGGCCAAAGATGGTAATGACATAGAAGAAATCAAAAAGAATTTTGACGAGTTAGGCAAGGTTATTCAGAGAGTGGGCGCCGATTTATATAAAGCCGCCGAGGCAGCTGGCAAGACCAGTGACAGCGCAGGAGCAGGCGCCAATGACTCTAAGGTTACTGATGCTACTTACGAAGAAGTGAAAAAAGAAGATGATAAAGCGGATGACACTGTTAAACAATAATATTTTTTAACCATAATATATGCCAAACCAACAACCCCAACAAATTCAAATCAAGGCCACTGATGCGGCCTTGCAAGGCCACTATTCCAACATAATGCAAGTGGCGCACTTGCAAGAGGAATTTATTTTGGATTTCATGAATATTTATCCTTTTCAGAATTTAGGAGTGTTAAACGCCAGAATAATCGTGAGCCCCGGACACTTGAAGCGCATGGTTAACGCCTTGGCGGAAAATTTAAAGCGTTATGAAGAAGCATACGGCAAGATTGAAGTGGCTGACGCCCCGGGCGAAGAGATAGGATTCCATAGCTGATTAGGCACTAGCTTCTTAGCTTATTAGGTAAAAATGCCTGTTAACCTGTTAATTTACGATCGACAATTGTCACGTCATTATTGCTAAGAAGCTAATAAGCTAACTCCTAATTACGTGGCCAAAGATTATTACGCTATTCTTGGCGTTTCCAAAAGTGCTTCAGCCGATGAGATGAAAAAAGCTTATCGTAAGCTGGCGCATGAGTTTCATCCTGATAAAGCCGGGTATGACGCCAAGAAAAAAGAGCACAGCGAAAAAAAATTTAAAGAGATAAACGAGGCCTATCAAGTGCTTTCTGATCCAGAAAAGCGCAAACAGTATGACCAATTTGGAACCACCTTTGAAGACGCGCGCCGAGACGGCGCGGGATTTGGAGGATTTGGCGGATTTGGTCAAGCGGGAAATATAAATATTGATTTTGAGGACTTAGAAGATCTTTTCGGCGGGGCGTTCGGTTTTGGGAGATCTCGCCAGAGTAGGCAAGCTCGCGGCACCTCTGGCCGCGATATTGAAGTTTCTATAACTGTTGAGTTTCGTGAAGCAGTCTTTGGCGCGAAAAAAGAGATATCTCTTTATAAAACAGTTGCTTGCGAAAATTGTAAAGGCAGTGGCGCTGACCCAAAAAGTAAAATTGTGTCATGTTCCACTTGTCATGGACAGGGCCAGATTGAATCAGTGCAAAATACAATTTTTGGACAATTTAGAAGTGTGCGCACCTGCTCATCTTGCGCTGGGCAGGGTAGTCGCGCTGAGAAACTGTGCGGCAGTTGCGCTGGCACGGGAGTGGTAAAAGAAACAGTTGTTTTAAGAGTTGATATACCAGCAGGCATTAGTGATGGCGAAGTCATCAAACTGACTAGCCAGGGCGAGGCGGGTAGGGCTGGTGGCGAGAGCGGTGATCTATACATCAGAGTGCGAGTTAAACCAGATCCGCGATTTGAGCGGCGTGATAACGATATTTGGACTCAACAAAAATTGACTTTTGCCGAAGCGGCGCTTGGTACGATTAAAGAGATTGTCACGCTTGACGGAGCGGTGAAGCTGACGATTCCCGAAGGAACACAAACAGGGAAAATATTTCGTTTGGCTGGCAAGGGTGTGCCATATCTTAAAGGCCGTGGTCGCGGCGATCATTTTGTTGAGACAGTAGTGGCAACGCCAACAAAATTAAGCAAACGTCAACGGGAGATATTGAGAGAATTTAATGAATAAATCACGCACGTTCATCCCGCATCTTGAAAAAACTCTTCGCCTTGCTGAGCAGGCAAGCGTAGGCCATGGTTCCCCGTTACTATACTTTCAAGTATAGTAACGGGGAGATTGTTAAGGATAAGAATGAATAAACGATCTACAAACAAGGAACCACAAACAAGGATGAGTGGGAATAAATTACGTATATTCCAGACAATATCCTCAAGAAAATATCCTGCGGTGATGGTGCGAGATAAAGCAGGGTAATATTTTAGGGAGCCGCGGTGGCGACTCCCTGTTGTGTGGCGCTAAACGACTTGCGGCCAGCATCACCGATGCTTGAGAACGAGAATTGTGTCCCCGCAATGCAACCTTAGATCGTACGTGCCCTCTGGACTTGCCCCATAAATAGTGAACTTCTTGATTCGTTCTTCGGGATTTTCTATCTCTATGGGGTAGCCGTTTTTTCCTCTTGGGCTACGTTTCAACCACGGGAATTCTATGGTAAGTTTTTGGGGAAGTGTTTGGCCCTCCAGTGTGAAGCTACGACGCGCCCCCAAGCCCCCCGATAGTTCTTCCGCGCCGTGGATAATCACAGTCCCTCGCCAGTACGGTCTCAAATCCTCATCGGTGAGCGGTAGTTGGCTGTTGTTTTTCATCATTCCCCCTTGCGATGAAATATTTTCTCAAGCGTAGCAGGTTGTTAAGTAAATGTAAATATGGTAAAATTAACGCATGACAGAAGTAAACAGTCTACTGAATTTAAATTGGTCAACTCCAACTTGGGACATGTTTATTGTTCTTTTCTTTTTGGTAGCCGCTTTTGTATATGGATTCTCGCTTGGGCGCGACCGCGTGATCGTTATTTTGGTTTCCTTGTATATGGCTTTGGCAGTTGTCAATTACGCGCCATTTATTAGAGATTTGAGCACAGAAATTAATATCGCCACTTCACTTTTTGCTTTCAAAATCTCGGCTTTTCTTGGCGTATTCTTAGCCTTGTTTTTCTTTCTCTCTCGCAGTGCCATTCTTCATTCGCTCGCCGCTGGTAAGGCGCCTGGAAAATGGTGGCAGGTGCTGTTGTTTAGTGTATTGCACGCTGGTTTATTGGTGAGTATAGTTCTGTCTTTTTTGCCACCAGATACGCTTGATTATTTAGCCCCGGCTACGCGAGAAATTTTTACTAGCGAGTTCGGTCGTTTTCTTTGGATTATTTTGCCAATAGTGGCAATGGTTGGACTTAATGGTGATGAATCAAAAACTTAATCGTCAGTTTTCTGTATGCCCCGTTAGAAGTCTGACTTAGTATAATAATCAGTCTTTTAACCATGATACAATATATCAGCCAATTAAATACTATCCCGCATGGCGGGACCACAGAAGATAAAATTCTCTTCAGAATTTTATCTTCATAAGGACTTATAACGGGGTATGCCGCTTAAGTTGTTTAACACAATGAGCCGCAAAAAGGAGATTTTTAAACCGCTCAAGGATAAACTCGTGCGGATGTATTCGTGCGGCCCTACCGTGTACAACTATGCGCATATAGGAAATTTACGAACTTATATTTTTAGCGATGCCTTGAAGCGAATTTTAATGTTTAATGGCTATCGGGTGAAACATATAATGAACATCACCGATGTTGGCCATTTAACCTCCGAAGCGACTGATAGTGGCGAGGATAAGCTTGAAGTAGGTGCTGCGCGCGAAGGGAAAAGTGTTTTTGAAATTACGGATTTTTACATTAAAGCGTTTAGGCGCGATTTGGCCGCCTTAAATATACTGCCGCCGACTAAATACACTAAAGCCACCGATAATATCAAAGAACAAATAGCTTTAATAAAACAGTTGTTCCGCAAGCGCTTTGCCTATGATACGCCGGAGGTCATTTATTTTGATACGGCTCAACTTAAAGATTACGGCAAACTAGCGCGATTAAAAGTGAAAGGATTAAAAGCGGGTGCTCGCGTGCCCTTTGATGTCAAAAAAAGAAATTCCACCGATTTTGCCCTGTGGTTTAAAATCGCCGGTCGTCATAAAAATCATATCTTGCGTTGGCCCTCCCCATGGGGAGAAGGATTCCCTGGCTGGCATATTGAATGTTCGGCTATGGCTAGAAAATATCTGGGCCAGCCACTGGACATTCATACCGGCGCAGTTGATCATATTTCCATTCACCACACCAATGAAATTGCTCAATCAGAAGCGGCGTACGGTAAACCATTATCTCATTTTTGGCTGCACGGGGAATTTTTGGTTTTAGGCAAACCCGGCAAAGAAGTACGCATGGGAAAATCATTGGGGAACTTTGCAACACTAAATCAAATAGTTGAAATGGGGATTGATCCTTTGGCGTATCGTTATCTTTGTCTGACCGCTCATTATCGCGCGAAACTATATTTTGACATGAGGAATCTTATGGCTGCCGCCAGAGGTCTTCTGCGACTGCGCGAAGCGATTGGCTCTTTGCCGGCTTCGGTTGGACATCCCATTGCTCCGGTTGAGAAAAAATTTCGCTCCGCTATTAATGATGATCTTAATATGCCAAGAGCCCTAGCTATTGCTTGGGATTGTCTTAAATCAAAACGTTATGATGGCGGTGAGAAAAAAAGCACGCTTTTGTATTTTGACACGGTTTTTGGTCTTGGCCTTGATCAGCCGGTAAAAAAAGCGGATATTCCCACGGAGATTAAGCGCTTGGTGGAAGAAAGAGAACAGGCTCGTCGGGTCAGGAATTGGCTAATGGCTGATAAATTGCGGAAGACGATACAAGAGAGAGGGTATGTCCTTGAAGACACGCCAAACGGTCCCCAAGTCAAAAGGGCGAGCCAGCTGATAGAGAGAGTGGTATAATTAAATTTATGGATGCCGTGCCCAAAGAGCAAAAAATAACAGAGCCAAAGATTCAGGGGGCTGAATCTTTGAGCCCGTTAGCAGAGCAAGAAAGGCCGCTCGAGATCGTACCCCCTGAAGCGCCCGCGCTGCCATCCGCGCCGCCAGCCGTTGCCAGTGACTTGCTGACGCCGTCGCCTCAAGAGGCAGTTCTCATGCCGGCATCTTCAAAGAGTCAATTGGAAAAGGAAATAGAGGACGTACTAGCCGAAGATCTTGAAAAATTGTATTGGGAACTGCCGGAACCGGAACGTTTTATTTTTAAGTACAAAGGAGAAGAAACCGCTTCAAAAATTCGTCTGCTTTTAGGAGAAACGGTTGTACGCGCGCAAGAGATATTCCGCTTAATAGTGGAATGGCTTAAACTTTTACCCGGTGTAAATAATTTTTTTATTGAACAGGAAGCAAAGATTAAGACTGATAAATTGTTAAAATTTCGCTAGCTTTTTGGTTTTTCTGAAATGTTAGAAACTATTGTACCGCCACCACCGTCATTGCCGGATGATTTAACCGGTTCGTTTATGACTTTGGTCTTAATTGTATTGCCCTGGCTTTTGGCGGGAATTGTTTTGGCCGCGCTGTTCATGATTGGGCTATGGATAATATATAAGCGCTTACACCATCGTTGGCTGTCAGCTTTTGGACAAGTCATTTTATTAGTAACCGTTCCTAAAGATAGCGCGAAAGAAAAGGAGCGGCAGGAAACACAGGAAGCAGTGAGGGAAGATATTTCAGTGGCCGAAACCTTTTTTTCTGCCATCGGCGGTATGCGGGCTGAACGGGGCTTAGGGGCTATATTTTTTGGCCGACAGGATCATCTTGCTTTGGAAATAGTGGCGGCCAAGGGGCTTATTTCATTCTACGCGGCTGTGCCAAAACATTTACAGCGATTGATTGAGCAGCAAATAGAAGCGCAATATCCGGAAGCGCAGATTGAAGAAGTGCATGACTATAATATGTTTGTGCCGCGCGGCGCGGCAGTTGGCGCAGTATTGAAATTCCGTCGCCCTTATATTTTCCCCATTAAAACATACCGTGAAATTGAATCTGATCCAATGTCCGCGATAACGAACGCCATGAGCCGGCTGGGGGATGCTGGCGCGGCTATTCAAATTATCGTGCGTTCGGCCAAGCGTCGTTGGCACTGGTACGGCAAAAAGGTGGCTTCAGAAATGCATCAAGGCAAAACCGTGCTGGAGGCCCTGCGCCTTGGCCATCCCAACGCTTTTGTGAGAGGATGGTGGGCTGTCATTAAAACCTTGACCGCCAAACCAAAAAAGAAAGAAGAAGCGGAAAATATAAAGTCGCATCAACTGACCGCTCTTGAGCAAGAGATGGCTAAACGTTTGGAAGAAAAAACCAGTAAAGCCGGCATGGATGCCAATATCAGAGTTATTGTTTCAGCTGGCACTAAATCGGAGGCGGAACACAATCTTCGCAACATTTTAAACAGCTTTACTCAATATAATCTTTATCAATACGGTAACAGCTTTACCATACAGCGTCCCCGTAATCAGAAAAAATTGATGCAAGATTTCATTTACCGGCATTATGCAAAGCGACAGCGAGTATTATTGAATACGGAAGAACTTGCCAGTCTGTTTCATTTTCCTCTGCCCAAGACAGAAACACCAAATATTCGCTGGTTGCGGGCCAAAAAAGCGCCAGCCCCCTTGAATCTTTGTGCCGATGGAGCGATTTTGGGGCGCAATACTTATCGCGGCGTGACCCAAGCTGTACGCATTGGCCGCGATGACCGCCGCCGCCACGCTTATATTATCGGTACAACCGGTTCAGGTAAGTCAGTTTTAATGGGAGAGATGGCCAAACAGGATATTGCCGCCGGACATGGTGTTTGCGTGGTAGATCCGCACGGTTCTTTGGTTGACGACATTCTGGAATGTATTCCCAAAGAGCGGACCGAAGATGTAATTTATTTTGATCCCTCTGACACGGAGCGCCCCATTGGTCTCAATATGTTGGAAGCGCGGACTGACGCGGAAATGGATTTTGTCACTCAAGAAATGATTTCTATTTTCTATAAATTAGTGACTGATCCAGCTATGATTGGGCCGATGTTTGAACATAATATGCGAAACGCGATGCTAACGTTAATGGCTGATAAAGAATATCCAGGAACCATTGCCGAAATTCCGCGGATGTTTACTGATCAGGCTTTCCAGAAGTATAAAGTCGACAAGCTTACTGATCCTGTGGTCAGAGCCTTTTGGGAAAAAGAAATGGCTAAAACAACCGATTTTCACAAATCAGAAATGCTTGGTTACTTAATTTCAAAAGTTGGTCGCTTTGTGGAAAACACTATGATGCGCAACATCATCGGCCAGCCGGTTTCCGGTTTCAATGTTCGGCAGATTATGGATAACGGTAAAATATTATTGGTGAATTTATCAAAGGGCAAAGTAGGGGAGATAAACAGCAATCTTTTGGGGCTTATTATTGTGAGTAAATTACAAATGGCCGCTTTTGGCCGCGCCGACCGGCCAGCCAATGAGATTAGCGATTTTTATCTGTATATTGATGAATTTCAGAATTTTATTACGGACTCTATCGCCGTTATTTTGTCTGAAGCTCGTAAATATCGTTTGAACTTAGTAATGGCTCACCAGTATCTCGGCCAGCTCTCGCAAGGGCAAGATACTAAGATTCGTGACGCTGTTTTGGGTAACGTTGGAACGATGGTGGCGTTTCGCATCGGGGTGGAAGATGCCGAGGTTTTGGCTAAACAGTTTGATCCGGTTTTTAATGAGTATGATTTGGTGAACATAGATCGGTATCATGCCTATGTTCGTCTGCTTGTCAATAATTCAGTAGCTCGGCCGTTTGACATTGATACCTTGCCGCCAACTATCGGGCGGCGAGATCGTGCGGCGCTCTTAAAACAGATTTCCCGCTTAAAATACGGCCGTGATCGGGCTATCGTGGAGGCCGAAATTCTTGAGCGCAGTAATTTAGGCGAGGTTAATAGGGCGCCCCAACTCACCACGGAGAGCCGTTTATAGTCACCCCGCTCGGCGGGGCAATTTCTTGCAGAAGCTCAGATACACATTCTGGACTTAGTCGGCAGTTTGTTTTATACTGCTTTGGCGTAATTTATTAACTAAAATGAAGCACACATGGATTTACGCCCATGGCATCCTTCATTTTTTCGGCGGAATCCGCCGAAGCACCCTCCTTTGCTCATCAGTGTCGGAGGGTCCGCCATTCGCATTCATCCACGGCTTTACAGCCTTGGTCTTCTGCAAAGGCGGATAAATTAAACAAAAAGCGTATGGTTAGCCAAAAAACACAAAGCAACGAGGAAACAAACATTTTACAGAACACGAATTCATCGGACGAATCAGTGGATAGTCCTGATGCTAATACTAATAGCGAAATAACAGCTAAGACGGCTAGTGCTAAATTGGCTCTTGTTGTGGAACTCATGACGCAAGCCGAGAATATGCTTGTTCAGGCGCGTCAGCTTATTCAAACAACGGTATCATTGCCGTTGCCTAAAATTGGCCGAACTATTGAGTCCGCTGATATAGGCAACGACGATTCTCCTGTGATTGAAGGAGTTTTTGACGGTCAGCAAATGATCGGCCCGGACGGCAAGCATTATTCCGTGCCAGCCAATTATGCTTCTAAGTCCAAACTGGTTGAGGGCGATCTCATGAAATTAACTATTACTCCCAAGGGAGCTTTTGTTTATAAACAAATTGGGCCGATTGCTCGTCGCCGCTTGCGCGGTATTTTAGTGTGCAATCAAGGGGGGAACGATTATTCAGCAAAAGTCAATGATCGCCTTTATCGTATTTTGACAGCCAGCGTCACTTATTTTCATGGGCGTGAAGGTGATGAAGTCATTATTTTAGTACCGGAAAACGGAGAGAGCAAATGGGCCGCGGTGGAAAATATAGTCAAGTCGTCAGAGCAGCTGGGGACCACGTTGGCTACTGGACAAGCAGTGTCCGATGAAGAAATAGATGGTATTTAATTAAATCCCGCGCCACCCCTGCCTGACGGCAGTCAGGGGTGGCGCGGTACTCCGGACGGATGACTTTCTAGAATACGGGACAAACATGTCATATCACCTTTTGTCGCAATTGCGACAAAAGGTGATAATTAATCGCCATTGACTCGTTTTATAGCCTAGTGCTAGGATTATATCGGCTTCTGGAACGGATGCGATTGCGTAGCGCACGAACCCCACGAACGTGGGGAGTGGGGCGTCCGCTCAAGAAGCGAAGGGGGGTTCGTTGGTTTGCCCCAACGGCAGCACCGCTCGACGGGGCGTCGCGCAACACGCAACACGCGACACCAACGCAATCCTCTGGCCCGGCACCATTCTCTTCCTCTGGTGCCGGGCCCCTTCATTTTGGACATTCCTTCGCTTTTCATAGTAATATAATGGAGCTTAATCATTATAGTTAATTTATGCCAACGGCAATTTATCAAAAATATCGTCCTCGCGTTTGGGCCGAGCTGGCTGATCAAAACCATATTAAGACCACGCTGGAACATGAAATTTCCCGCGGTCAAATTACTCACGCCTATTTGTTCGTTGGACCGCGCGGCGTAGGCAAAACAACAGCCGCGCGGCTGCTGGCCAAATCCGTAAACTGCCAGAATCGCAAGCCGGGCGTTGCTGAACCGTGCAATGAGTGTGAAGTATGCGGTCGCATTCAGGCCGGTCGATCTTTTGACATTATTGAGATAGACGCCGCTTCGCATACAGGCGTTGATCACGTTCGTGAGCATATTTTGGAAAGCGCCGAGGTGTCCGCCGGGCATGGGACTTATCGTATTTTTATTATTGACGAAGTGCATATGCTCTCTACGGCGGCTTTTAACGCCATGCTCAAAATTTTAGAAGAACCGCCAGCGCACGTCATTTTTATATTAGCCACGACCGAAGTGCACAAAGTGCCAGCTACCATTATTTCCCGTTGTCAGCGTTTTAATTTCAAAAAAATTCCGGCTGACGCCATTCGCCAACGTTTGCGCTCAATCACGCAGGCGGAAAAAATGAACGTTGACGAAGAGGTGCTAAATGTTATTGCCGAACATTCAGACGGCTCATTGAGAGATGCCGAGAGTATGTTGGGGCAGGTGCTTGCTCTGGGCGGCAAAAAAATTACCATGCTGGAAGCTTCGCTCGTGATTCCTCGCTCCAATCTTAATGAAGCGGCAAATTTAGTAGGATTAATTTTGAAAAACGACGCGGCTGGCGCTTTGTCATTGGCCAATAACTTAGTTGAGCAGGGGATATCAGTTTCGGTGTTTATGCAAGATATTATTGTCTGGTTAAGAAATATGCTTCTGGCTAAAGTAGGGGAACGATTGGATCTTTTTTCTCGCGACACTTTAGGAGAGTTGCAGAGTCGTCTGTTAAAAGACGCGGTTGGCGTTTCGGCGCGTGAGGCGCAGGAGCTAATAGACATTTTTTTGAGGCGACGACAGAATCTGGGAGAATCGCCCTTGCCGCAGCTGCCCCTGGAGCTTGCCATTATTGAGGCCTGTACTTTGAAGGCTGATGGAATGGAGTCATAACCGAGCTCTTCTTCTTTTTTCATAAGGTGTTTGAGCTGGGAGATCGTCTAACTGGCCCCGTTAGAATTTACAAGGACTTCCTCCTAAAGCTGCCGGGTCGTCTAACGGTAGGACGCCAGGTTCTGGCCCTGGTAATCTAGGCCCGCCCCCACACTAATAAGATCATCTCATAAATTTGTGGTGAAATGTAATAATGTAATGTTGTACATATGCCTGCGGGGTCGTCTAATGGTAGGACACGACGCTCTGGACGTCGGTATCTAGGCACGCCCCGCACCAATTTAACTTTGTCTAGATGTTATTGTATTATACTTTTACATAAAAAGATCTAAGAAGCCGATCTGGGAGATCGTCTAATGGTAGGACACGACGCTCTGGACGTCGGTATCTAGGTTCGAATCCTAGTCTCCCAGATTGGTTTCTTAGAAATTGGTGCGGGGTGAAAGTCCTAGCCCCGCAGGCATGTGTACAATTTGAGAAAGTTGTTAATCTGAACGATTAGTGTGGGGGTGAAAGTCCTAGTCTCCCAGCTTAGCCACTTTATGAACAGTTAATTAGTGCTGGGTAAGATAGTCTGATTTCAAAAAATAAAAATGAAAGGGCTTGGCTAGAAAATGATATTTTGCTAAAATAGTCGCAGTAATTATTAATCGTATAACGTAATCTTTATGGGTGGAAACAGCGCCAAGCGCGCGAGAATGAAGCAGGAAGCAAAACGAGCCAAAAAGCGGCGAGCCAAAAAGTAGTTTTTGATTATTTTTTTAAATGTCATTGACCACAGAATCAATGGCAAAATTGACTTATGCTATATAATCCTAACCTCTATTCCGTAGAAAGCGTTACCGACGGTCATCCTGATAAAATTTGCGATCAAATTTCTGACGCTATTCTTGACGAATGTTTGCGTCAAGATGCCAATAGCCGTGTAGCCATTGAAGCTTTTGGCAGTCATGGCATTATTATTGTGGGCGGTGAATTAACGACAAAAGCATGGGTTGATGCGCCAGCGATAGTTAATGGGGTATTGAAAGACATAGGATATGATGATCATTATGGCGTAATTTCAAATATCGTTGGCCAATCGCCAGATATAGCAATGGGCGTTGATACTGGCGGCGCTGGTGATCAGGGAATAATGTATGGATATGCCACCAATGAAACGCCGGAGTATCTACCTATCGGCGTTGTGCTGGCGCACAAATTGACCAAAGGGCTGGCGGAACTTCGCCAGAGCGGGAAATTGAAATGGTTACGGCCGGATGGCAAAGCAGAGGTCATCATACAAAACGGACGAGCGCATAAAGTATTGGTCAGCTGTCAGCACGATGAAGGTGTAAAACAAGAAGAGCTCAAAAAAGCTTTGATTGAAAATTTAATCATACCCACAATCCGTGATTCATCCGGCGTTGATATTTTTGTAAATCCAACTGGTAAATTTGTGCGCGGCGGTTTTGACGCGGATACGGGCCTGACTGGTAGAAAAATTATGGTTGATACTTATGGAGGTCTCATTCCGCATGGCGGAGGGTGTTTCTCTGGCAAGGATCCTACAAAAGTTGACCGTTCTGCCGCCTATATGGCGAGATTCGCGGCAAAAAATATTGTCGCGAATGGCATGGCGAAAGAATGTTTAGTGTCGGTTGCTTATGCCATCGGCATGGCCGATCCTCTAATGCTTGAGGCCGTGAATGAAAAAGGAGAAAGCGTGGTAAAATTGCTTAATCATAAATTTGATTTTCGCCCCTTGGCCATTATTGAGCGGCTGAACCTTAGACGGCCGATTTATCGTCAAACCGCGGCTTATGGCCATTTTGGCAAAGCAGGTTTTCCTTGGGAAGAAATAATTAATCTTTAGTTCGGAATCTTGGGCGAATCCCGCACTGCGGGGCGAAGAGCATATAGAGTGACCTTGGTTATAATTTAGTTGATGAAACGTCATATATACAAATTGTGACGATCGTCACAATTTGTATATAAATGATTTTGTCTGGAATAATAGAATAGTAAAAATGGAGGAGTTTTTATCCCTATCCCCCGGGGCGGACTGGTTCGGCGGCAAAGTGCTGGATAAACAAAAAATATGTTATAATATACCCCGTTAGAAGTCTGACTTAGCATAATAATTGCGGCTCTAGTCATGAATAAATACATCAACCAGTTAAACACTATAATCATCACAGCCCCGCATAGCGGGGCCGAGGACTTCTAACGGGGTAGATTTTTAAGGTTAGTTCTATTGGTGAAAATGTCTAAATTATTGGGGGCAAAAAAAAGAAAAAACCCCGCACATCACGGACGCAATAAGCCAGTGGCGCGGGGCCAAAGACAAGAAACTCGCGCAAAAAAACGCCTCAAAGAACGTGTTTTGGGCGTTATTCAGCGTCAGGTCAAATTAAGGGAACTAAAAGTTTTGGCGCGGCGCGGCGTCATAGGTACGGTAGTGGTCGTTTTGTTTATTTCCAGTCTTTTTGTCAGAGCCGAGCCCAATCCGTTGCTTGTTCATGAAGTAATTTATCCGCAGTCTTGCCGTGGCACTTGGCAGGGGATGAATAATATTTTTACGCAGGAGCTTGATGCCAGAGCCGAGGCCGATGATTTTAATAAGACCAATAGCGCCATGCCCGCCTTGGGCGAACCAACTGTTGCGGCAGTGCCGGGCAAGGAAGAGTACAACGCTTTCACGGTGTCATTGCCAATTCTTGACCAGCAGTCAAATGTTGATACGTTGATGGATCAGCCGTCAGATACAGATCAGGATTTACAATTGATTATTCCACCCATTATTCCTTCTCAAGAGGAGTCGCCCGTTGAAAACGCGCCTTCTCAAAATACACCCATTGAAGATAATGACAATAATAGTGAAAATAAGAGTTTAGAAAACGCTCCTTCAGAACAAGTTCTTGGGGAAGAGGACAAAGCAGATGATTCCAGTCAGCCGGTAACAGACGAACAGCTGTCAACGGAGAAATCCAATGAGGAACAGGAACAGCCGTTATCGCCACCCTCACAACCTCAACCCCAAGAGCCGCTAGATACTCAATTATTTCCAGAACCTGAAACAAAGCCATTGGCGCCACCCGACGATACGTTGCCAATGCCGACAGAACCGCCGGCAACAGAACCGTCAGGAGCGGAACCGTCGTCAACAGACCAGCCGATAATCAATTTCAACAATTTGTTGGATAAACTGATTAATAAAGCTTTGGCCGAGGAAGACGCTATCCTGAATACAGATACCAACGCGAGTACGGCAGATACAAATGGCGCCGAAACTAAAGTTGATTCTAATAGCGAGGCAGACGGCTTTAGTGTTGAAGACATAGTGAAATCAGTGGCGGAAAAGATTGGAGATATTGTTAGCGATTCTGCCGATAAGGTGAGTGAAATCATCGCGCCAATTACGGCGGAGCCAGTGGATATACAAAATTTAACACCCGGCACCCCGTCCCTAGAAACAAAACCGGAGGCTGAAGATTCGCCGTCTTTGCTCGGCACTTTATTTGATGCGGTGGGGCAGGCAATATCTGCAATTACGGATTTAATTTCGCCATTGCCGCCGTCAGTTTTAGAGGCTCCATCATTCGCGATACAGGATAGTAATATCTTAAAAACGGAAAATGGCACAATGGCCTGTGCAGACTTCACCCCTCCTGCCACCACGCAAATTGAACAGGCGTCGCTCGGTCTATCATATACTTTAAAAGATCAATCGCCATTGCCAAACGAGCAGTCTGGATTTCTATGGGCTGAATATACTCAAGATAGACAGAATTGGATGATATTAAGTTCCATTGAAGACACGAACTCATCAGTTGAATCGGCTTATCATTTATTTAATTTTCCTCCCGACTTTGACGCTGGACGCATAAGCGAGACCATTGTTCGTTTGCGCTGGTTTGGCAAATATGATGAGCCGGAAATTTTTATAGATAGTTTATGGCTAGATGTTGCTCGCCTTGGCGACAGTGAGCAGGAAAAGCCTTCGGAATTAAAAACCGCTAAAAAAGATTTTGCCGCTTTTGAGGACCCGGTTTTTAATTTAAGCTTTGATCCGCAAGTGCCCCTATCAGCAAAGAGAGGCGTCATATTTGATAACAGCCAGTCGCAATCAATCATAGAAAAGTATAAAGAAAGATATAAGCAGTGGCTGGAATCATGGGCGAATTTTATTATTCAAAAACCATTGTCATTCGCGCGTAACGCGCTGGCGCAATCTCCGTCGGCTGATCAAGCGACGCCAAACGACGCGGCTCTATGGCATGAGACTAATCTGGATATTTCCGCGCGTCTATTGACTAAGGATTATGGACCCACTGACATTGTTCCAGAATTATTGCGCTTAAATTCCGGGCAATTCAAAATATCGCTTGCCGCGCGCGCCTTCCGCCCTGGCGCCTATATTTTACAAACAACAATTCAAAAAGGGGAGAGTGTCCAAACCCTAGAACAAGATTTCACTTGGGGGGTACTCGTCGTAAATACTGACCAGTCGGTTTATAAAACCGGCGACGAAGCTTCATTCTTCTTTGGGGTCTTGAACGATAAGGGAGAGACTGCCTGCGACGCGACGCTTGAAGCGAAAATTACGGATCCTGCAGGACAGGCGGTGACACTAGCCACGGCTGACGGCACCATCAAGTCCTCTAGTTCATGCGCGAAAAACAGCGTCACTGATACGCCTGACTATGGGGCGACTTATCATACAACCACGGCAGGCACCTATGCACTGGCAGTGACGGCTACGACGGTTGAGGGGAGCCACACCATCACTGACACTTTTTCAGCACAAGATGACCTTCCGTACCGCGTTCGTCGCAGAGGCGCGAGTCGTATTTATCCTTTGGCCAAGTACGAGATGTCAATTGAAGTTACGGCACGCAATGATTTTAAGGGAACTGTTACCGAGCGCGTTCCGTTAGATTTTATTGTCACGCCGTCGTCGAATTTTGTAATTACTGCAGTAGAAGACGCCCAAGCATTAACGTGGGATGTTGCGCTTCAAGCAGGAGAGAGCCAAAACTTCACGTACGAGTATAACGCACCTGACATTTCTCCAGCCATTTTTCATCTGGGAGAATTTTCTTTAACCGCTTCCGGCGCCGATCAGCCGATATTTATTGAACCCAATCAGTGGGAAATAGCGAGCGACGGACTTGACCCAGTTATTATCCACGCGCCAGAGGTGGCGCTCCGTCCAGAAGTGCGCGGAAAGGCCGAGCGATTAGCAAGAGAGGTGCCGCTTCCCGAGAACGTTCCGCATCACACCCGTTCAATGGAAGGAAATTTTGAAAGCCGGAAAATGAATAGACCCGTCAGTCTTGCTCTGGCTCGCGAGCAGGTGCCGCCAAACGCAAAGATTTCTGTTGTTGACGCTTATGGTAAAGAAATTACTGACGGTATCGTAGTAAATACAGAAGAAGATACTATGACCGTGGATATTAACCCCGATGCTAAAGGTATGCGCCCGGGAAAATATACTCTTTATGTGACGGATCCTGACACCGAAGAAGTGCTGGCTGAACAGGATTACACTTGGGGAGTGTTGGCTTTCAACCCTGATTATGCCGTGTATCCGCCTAACACAACAGCCAATCTCTCCTTTGGCGTGCTTGATGATGCCGGGCGGGTGCTTTGCGATGCGGCCTTGGTCGCTATTATTGCCGATCCTAGCGGGAATGAAACAGTGCTTGGCACTGGCGATGGTTCGATACGGGTAAACGAGGAATGCTATCAAATGGAAGATACGCAGAAACCAGATTATGAAGCCAACTTTGACACAACTATTCCCGGTATCTATCAAATGACCATCATCGCCAAAAGTAAAAACGGCGAGCGGACGCTCAATGATTCGTTTTCTGTTGATCCAAACGCCGCGTTTTACCTCAAGCGCACAGGGCCGACCCGCACATATCATCCAGCCACTTACAATTATTCCCTCGACTTTACCGCCAAAGAGGCTGGCACTTATGACATAACGGAAAAAGTTCCTGCTTCATTTACTATAACGGGTGATGGTTTTACCGTAACCGAACAAGACCAAACAAAAATTTTACACTGGCAAGTAACGGCCGTGGCGGGGGAAACTAAAACACTGGCTTATCGTTTCAAAGGACCGCCGCTCTCGCCGTATCTTTTTTTACTGGGAGCGGCGGAAGTAAAAACATCCAGCCCAAATCAAACATGGGTTGAGCCCAGAGAGTGGATGCTGGCCTCTGACAACGCTTGCTCTTCCGACGTTGATCCTTCTGGAAACTGGAATACAGCTGGTTCATGGACCTCATGCGGTGGCGTGGTACCGACGACAACTGACACCGTCGCCATTGTTGACGGCGATACTATCACGATCGACTCCGCGCCTAATTCTGTCATTTCCGTCAACATCAATCTCGGTGGTACGTTAAATGGCGGCTCGGCGACTCTCAATATCAACAATACCGCCGCATCTGGCACTTCTTTTACCAATAGCGGTACGTGGACCTCCTCAACCGGCACCGTTAATTTTGGCAGCGACGTTGCGTTAACAATGCTTTCAGGAAGCTTTATTGGTTCTAATAATTTCAATAACATTACCCATACTTTTACTCCCACTGCTGCAAGAACATACACCGTGGGCGCGGCAGTTGAGATTGGTGGTAATTGGACGTCAACTCCGGGGTCTACCAGTAACGCCCGCGATTTAACCATTAATTTAAGTGGAGCAACTACTGTTACTGGGACACTAACTCTTGATGGTCGAGGTTGTAATAATGGCGCTGCTGATGGCACCGCTTCTACCACGCAATTTTCTACCAATGGCCAGAACTTAACAGTTCGCGCGATAGTTGTTGATGGTATTACGAATGGGGATGGTTGCCGATTTACCACAGCTAACTCTTCTGTTGTTACGTTTACGGGGACGGGTACTACGACGCTTTTCACTTTAGGTCAGACAGGTAGCACCGCCTTGATGACTACCGGGACTACTACTGAATGGGATGTTACTTCCGTGTCAGGCACCCCGACGCTTTTTTCCACTTCCGGGACAACAATTACCGTCCACATTTTAAAAATCGCTGCCTCCGCAACCATTGTCAACCTTGGCGCAGCCTTTACGATTGACGCCAATTCTGGAAATAAATTATGGATTAATTCTGGCATTTTAAATCAGGAAAACAGAACTATTACCGCCGGAGCTAGCGCAACTCTGCAGATTGATTCTGGCGGCACTTTGTGCTTGGGCGGGACAACTGCTTCCACCACGGCTAATTGTGCGTCAGGCGCGACTCAAGCTACGGCTCAAGCAATGCCTTCGTTTACCACCTATACTTTTGACGCCGCCTCAACCGTTTCCTACCTTTCTAACGCTAACGTCGTGTTTTCCAGTACCCCGAACTATGGCAACTTAACGCTCAACCCGGTCTTGATCAGCACCAACCGTACCTATACACCTGGAGGAGCCATGACCATTAACGGTGATTTCACTATCAACCCTAATGAGTCGTTTACCGATACTCCCTCGCTCACCGTCGATCCACTTAATAACTATACCGTGGCCTCTGGTAAAACCACTACCATTACGAAGACCAATGCCGCCACTTCTGTTCTTATTCTGCCGTTAGCAGTGAGCCAATACCTGTCAACAGGTAAGTTAGTCATTGCCAGTGGTGGAACACTCAATGGTGCTATCAGTTCTGCCACGATTATCATTAAGGACACCGGCGCGGCTTTTACCAATAGCGGCACTTATACTTATGGCCTCACAAAAGTGTCTTATACGAACACCACTAGCTCCACTGTGTTAGGCATGACCGGCACCAGTGGCACGAATGGATATTATGATTTAGACATAAATGGCACTGGAGGAACCCATACGCTGGGGGCCAACACCACGGCCAATAATGCCACCACCATTACCGCCGGCACCTTAAACACTTCGGCAGCCAGCAGCTTCACTTTGACCACTAGCACCTTGAGCATCACGGGCGGTCTAACGGCCAATGCCTCGTTTATCAATATAACCGGAGCCGGCGCGGCTTTTACTAAGTCTGGCACATTTACTTATGGTACTTCAACAGTTGAATATACTAATGCTACGGGAGCGACTGTTTTGTCTATGAACAATGTTGGCAGCACCAACGCCTATTACACTATTTGGGTTGCCAATGGCTCTCATACTCTCGGAGGGGATATCCGAGTTTATGGCGATTTAGCATCAGTATCTGGCACCCTTTCTGACGCGACTGATAGCGTAACGGTAGTTGGTAGTGTTACTTGTTTTGCTGCGTTTGCGTGTGGAACCATTACATTTACGGGCGGCACTTTTACCCAGATCGTCGCTGCTAATCAGACTTTTGGCACGAATGCATCAGATAGTACTATAGATTGGACTTTTAATAACCTGACTTTTGATAGTTCTTCTGGATCAAACACTATTACTTTAGGTAATATAGGTTTGACTGGTACCGGTCAAATTATTGTTAATGGAACATTAACAATTGGCACAGGGGGCACAATGACCACTCTGCAGGCTGATACCTATGACCGCATCATTGACGCGAACATCGTGACCATTACCTCAAAAGGAATCTTGTTCGCCTCGTCTTCGGCGTTGTTCACCGTTGCCGGAGCATTTACTCATACTTCCGGCGGCACTTTCACTCACAGCAACGGCATTGTCACATTTGACGGCACCGCGGCCTTGAATTTTGTAAATAATACAACGACTTTTTATGATGTGGTGGTTGCTACCGGGGTAACAAGAACAATTACCGCAGGAGCCAGCAATGTTCTTACTATAGCCAATACTCTGACAATTAATGGAACAGGAAGAATGGTCTCATTTTCTTCCGAACAATTGTATCTTACAAAAAATGGTGAAACGCCGCTCATTGTGGGCGGGGCAACAGCAGTGAATGGACTAACCCTTGTTGTATATAGGCCAGCTGGCACGGCCACTAACGTCGCCGCCACGACTTATAATTACCTCTATATATTACCGACCGCGGCGACGACATTAACCCTTCTCGGCGCAACCACAGTCAACGTCAACCTTTTAGTGACAGGTCCTGGTGCCGGTATAGTTGCCACTCTGGACACGAATGGCCAAACCCTCAATGTCGTCGGCGCTGTCGTCGCCGGTTTTGGTACACCGGGTGCTGTTATTATAGGCGCGAGCACAGTGGATGTGGACGGGGATGTATTAATTTGGGATGTTTCCGGAAGCTATATCAGCATGACTTCGGGCAGCTTGAATGTTGGCGGCAACTGGTCTAATGGAGCGAATTCAGTCTTTACTGCCGGCACTGGCACCGTTACTTTTGACGCCGCGGACGCCGGTAACACCATCGCCACGGGCGGAACTGACAGTAACCATGATTTTTACGATGTCATCTTTGATAATTCAGCCGGCTCTTGGATATTCCAGACAAACGACGTCTTAATCTCCAATAATTTAACCGTCACAAATACATCGGCCACAGGAGTTAACGCCTCGGTGAATGTGACGGTCAACGGCAGTGTTACTGGAGCGGGTGTAATTAACATTACTAATAGCGTGACCTTTACCCAAAAAGTGGCAGCCGTCAGTAAGACTTTCGGCACCACCTCTGGTGCCAATGATTGGACATTTTATAACTTAGCCTTTGAAAACTCCTCGGGACCCCGGACCATTGATACTAATGGAGGGTCGGGACAAATTATCGTTTCCAATACCCTAACTATTGGTAATGCCGATGATTCCACGGTGACCACTCTTGACAACAACACTACTAATGACCGCATCATTGACGCGAACATCGTGACTATTACCTCTAAAGGAAGCTTGACCGCTTCTTCCTCGGCTTTATTCACCATTGCCGGCGATTTCACCAATAACGGCACCTTCACGCATAGTAGCGGCACAGTTACTTTTGACGGCGCGAGCGCCAACATTAACATACCAGACGCGGGCATAACATTTTATAAGGTTATTATTGATATCAGTAGCCCCAATGCTAAAACCTTAGTGAACGGTGCCACGATTGCCGTGATGACTGTGGCTAACACCCTCACCGTTAATGGCACTGGCGCCTTGACTTCCGGAGGAGGCAATGAACAGGTTAAGCTCACCAAAGACGGCGATACCGGAGGAGTGCCTTTAACGGTTGGCGGTGCCACAGCCGTTTCGGGGGTGGCCGCTTTTATTTACGCTCCGGCCGGCGCCGCCACCACGGTTACCGGAACTACTTACAGCTCTCTTACTATTAACCCTACTGCGGCTACCACGTTGACGTTAGGCGAGGCTGTCATAACAAGTGGCGCTTTGTATGTCTTTGGTCCCAATAGCACTACCGCCGCCACTCTAAATACAAATAACTACGACCTGACAGTTGGTGGAGCCTTGTTTGTCGGTGCATGGTATTTGGGTTATGCCGATGGAGTGGTTAATTTGGGAAGCAGTACGGTTACGGTGAGTGGGGACGTTTGGATAATGCAAGATACGGGATCCGAACTTGATGCCGGCTCATCTACCCTGACGGTTGGCGGAAACTGGGTTTGGTTTTCCGCCTTTAGCTCCGGCGGTATTTTTACGGCGGGCACGAGTACCGTCAAATTTAATGCCGGTGATGCAGGGAATACCATTGATGCCGGCGCCGGCGCGTTTAACAACGTTATATTTGACAACGCCGCCGGCTCCTGGACGTTTCAGACCACGGCGGCGACAATTTCTGGAGATCTCACCATGACCGCGGCCACGCAGGTTAACGCTTCGGTTAATGTTACAGTGAACGGCAATGTATCGTGCGGTGTGACATGCGGAACGATTAATATCACAAACGCTGTTACGTTTACCCAATCCGTTGACGCGGCTAAGAATTTTGGCACCAGCGTTGTCGATGACGCAACAGTCTGGACATTTAGCAGTCTGACCTTTACAGCCACTACAGATACCATAACTACTAGCTCCAATGGCACCGGCAATATAAATGTTACTGGCACCTTAACTATTTCCGGCTCAACTACTCTGGATGCCGGCGATCGTAATTGGGTTCTATCCGGCGCTGGCACGCCCTTCGCGCGAACCGGAACTTTCACCGGAAACACATCCACTTTTAATTATACTTCAACCACCGGAGTTGACGCCCTTTCCTCGGCCGCCATGACCGGTTCTAATGCCTACTACAATCTCACTATCAACTCTTCCGGCGACACCTTCACGGCTGGTGTGGCTGTTGCGGCTACTAACAAAGTGCTCGTAACCGCCGGTATCCTTGCCATGGGTGCCAATGCTTTGACCGCAGGCTCCACAGGTGTCACTGACTCTGGCCAAATTAGTGTGGCTTCCGGTCATTCTCTAACCTCAAGTGGCACCGTCACCATCGTTAGCTCGGCCGCAAGTACAGCGAGTTGCCTTGGCGGAACAACCCTGCCGGGGTGCACTGGCGCAGTGGGCACACTCACTTTATCCACTCTTGTTATCGGTGACGGAGCCACCACCATGACCACGGCTTTTGGTGGTACCACTCCGAGCATGGCCATTTCTACGCTTCTCAATATCACTACGAACGCCACCTTCACCGCCGGTACGGGAAGTACTATTACTTTGTCAGCGGCTGGCACTCCCATTACTCGAGACGGGAACTTCAGATGCGGTACAAGCACGGTTGCTTATACTTCCTCCACCGGAGTTGACGCCCTGTCTTCGGCCGCCATGACCGGTGACTGCACAACCGGAAACGCCTTCTACAACCTAGTTATAAACGGTACAAACAATTTTCCCGTTACTAACGATATTATTGTTACTAATAATTTAACCGTGACGGCAGGGTCACTTACTGGTACAAGCAATGTAACCGCCAACAGTAATGTTGCCTGTGGCGTTACTTGCGGCTCGATTACTTTGACCGGCGGCACGTTTCTCCAATCAGTAGGGGATGCCAAAAATTTTGGCACAAATGTAGACGAAGACGATACTTGGACATTTAACAATCTTACTTTTACAGCCACCACAGATACCATAACCACGAGTTCCAATGGTACTGGCAACATAAATGTTACTGGCGACTTAACTATTTCCGGCTCAACCACTCTGGACGCAGGAGACAGAACATTCGTTTTGTCAGGTAGTTCCGGCTCGCCGTTCGTGAAAACAGGCACTTTCACTTACAATACTTCCACGATTAAATATACTGGTACGACAGTAACGGTATTATCTATGACCGGCACCGGTGGTAGTGATGGGTACTATAATCTCACGGTGGACGGCACCGGGCCATTTAACGCCGGCGGAGCAATTGTAGCAAATAACGATGTCACGGTAACGTCCGGCACACTGGCTATGGGGGCGAACGCCCTCACAGTGAACGGCGGCGACATCTCGGTCAGCGGTATCTTCTCGCAAACCGCGGGCAGCGCCACCACAGTTGTCACTACTGGCTCCATTGGAGGCGCGGGTACTACGACCTTTGGCGAGCTTAACATTGGCACTGGTTCAAGTGACCAAACTACTACGGCTGGCGGCGACTTCACTGTCTCCGGCGTTCTGACCACTGTCTCATCTTCCAGCACCAACAATTTTGACGCTTCTTCTAAGACCATCACCCTCTCGGGCACAGGCACGCCGTTTGTGAATAACGAGACGTTTACTTATGGGACTTCCACTATAAAATACACTGGCAGTGATACCACCACAGTTCTTGCGATGACTGGCACCGGTGGGACAAATGGATATTATAAATTGATAACTCAAGGCACAGGTCCGTTTAACGCTGGCGGAAGTATCACAGCCAACAACAATATCAACATTACGAGCGGCACTTTTGCCGTTGGCGGAAACACCTTAATTGGTGCCAATATCACTGTTGACGGCGGTTCGTTGTCGGCAACAACGAGCGGCGGAAAAATTAAAATTTCCGGCGGCGGAGATTTGTCCGTCACGAGCGGAAGCATTGTTACGGCTGATGTGGCGACCCCGGTTGAAATCACAAGTTCTGATACCGCTACGCCAACCTATGTTGGCGTGAGCGTTACTGGCGCTTCCAGTACAATAAATATCCCCGAATTGGATATTGATTATTTAAAGAGCACGGGATTTGTCGTTGGCGCGAGCGTTACCGTCACGGCCATGGATAAGGTGAGATGGGGCGGGAGCGGTGGAACATGGAATGGACAGGCGGCGGTGGGCGAAGTGCTGTTAGACGCCACGAGTTTAACTAAGACGCTTGATGGTCATGTTTTTCCAAATACATGGGCGAGCCAAGGCGGTTCTGATTGCAACGTCAGAGCGAATACTGATGGTACTGTCACCATGACAAATTTTTCCGGAACATATAGTGGCGAAGACTATGATTGCGATAATGGCGGTACGGTAACATGGGTCAGCGGGCTCTCGATAGCCGGCACGGTTTATACTGACGAAGGGTCAACTCGTATGACCACTGGACCGACCGTGCGCGTAAAAGTTGATGGAGCAGGGGACTTCAGTGATGTGGCAGATACTACCAATTGCCCGGGGAGTAGCCCCTGCGGTGAATACCTTATCACAGGTGTCACTCCTACGGACAGCGGAGCAGTGCTTACGATTTATCTTGATGATGAAACAGAGAATGCCACCACTGTCACCATATCGAGCGGCTTGGATTTAACGGGCATAGACCTTTACCAAAATCGTGTCATCGTGCGATACGAAACCGGCAGCAGTATTACTAATACCAATTTAGACCAATATGACTGGGTTAACGAAGGTGATGCGAATATTGATGGAGACATTGGTTTCCAGGTGACAGCCGGCGCTTTGACAGTCTCTAAAGACAGAGAACTCCACATCTGGACAGGCAAGACTTTCACGCCGGGCGGAAGCGTTACCACAAATACCGGAGGCAGTGGAGTTGGTGGAGACGTCCATATTGTGGGAATTTTTACAGCCACGACTACCGAGAGTCATTCGGTCGGCGGCTCCTGGACTGATACTGGCACGTTCAATCCCGCCAGCTCAACGGTCACGTTTGCCGCCACCTCTGGCACGAAAACCATCACTTCAACCGGCTCGTCATTTTATAATTTGATTATCAACGGTTCGGGCGGCGAGTTTCAGCCACAAGACGCCATGGTTGTTACAAACGACCTTACTATAACCGCGGGCACGCTGTCGGGAACGCAAAACGTGACGGTTAACGGCCATGCTGTAGGTACCGCCGGAATAATCAGTCTTACGGGGGGCACATTTGAGCAGCGAGTAATCGCTAACAAAAATTTTGGTCCAACGACCGCCAGCACCAGCTGGACGTTTAGCACGCTCATTTTTTCTAACAGCAATGCTGGAGCCACGGAAATTATGATTTTTACTGAACCCTGTAGTACTTGCGGCGTGACCGTTAGCAGTATTCTTTATATTGGAAAATCTGGCGATGCGGTTGACGCGACAACTACTCTAAATGCTGAAGACAAAATTTGGACACTATCGGGCACGGGCGGCGATCCTTTCCAGATTTTGGCCTCACCAGCGGGCGATTTAGCGCCAGCTGCTGCCACTTTTGTTTACACTGGCAATAACGAGGCGGGTAATACCACAGTGCAGTCCGAAACCTACATTGGGTTAGAGTTTAACAACGGTTCAGAAATATATGCCTTGGAAGGGGAAACTAGTGGCAGCACGACAGTGACAATTACTGCCGGCACTTTGAATCTTAATGGACAAACATTAACTTCTAACGGCAATCTCATTGTCAATGGTACGTTGTCAGGAGCAACTGATGTTATGGTGAATGGCAATGTTACTGGCAGTGGCATAGTAACCTTGACCGGCGGTACGTTTGAGCAGGTTGTGTTTACCGACAAAACGTTTGGCTCAAGCTCTGGTACGAATACGTGGACTTTTAGTGGTTTGAAATTTAATAACTCTAGCGGTGCGGCTGGCCGCACGATTACGCCAAACGCCGGTACGGGCGATGTAGTGGTTTCTGGAACACTGACGCTTGGCGACAGCGGAACGCAGATAATTACCTTTAATAATGATACTAATGATAGAGTCTTTGACTTGAATGGCGCGATTCTTATATCAACCCAAGGCTCCTTTACTGCTTCAAATAGTGTCGCGTTCTCTGTAGCAAGTAATTTTACCAATAACGGCGCCTTTGCCCATTCCAGCGGTACCGTGACATTTGACACGACAGGCATAAGCATTCTCGCTGGCACCGGTTCGCCCGCCATAACTTTTTTCAATTTCACTTCAACCACGGCCGGAAAAACAATCAATTTTACAGCCGGACAAACTTTTAGAATAAACGGCAAATTGACTATTTTGGGCGCTGACCTAAATCCGGTTAATCTTCATTCAACTTCATCTCCGACGCTATGGACAATAAATCATCAAGGAACAGAAAGCGTGCAATACGCCGATATAGACGATAGCGCTTGCGACGGTAGTAGCAACATCAGTCTTGATAGCACGTCCACCGGCACTAACGATGGGACTTGTTGGCTTTTCCCGAGTTTGTCTTTCACCATCAGTCCGACAAGCGTTAGTCTTAATTTAACATCCCCGACTTTTACTACGACGGCCACTAATACATTGACCGTGACCGCGCGAGCTGAATTTGGCTATACTTTGACTGCGTATGAAACTGGCGTGCTAACACATACGGCATATCCGAGCAAGACCATAGATGATTGGACTGGCATCCATCCAACTGGTTCGGCTTGGTCAAGTACTTGTATCGCGGCAAGTGAATGCGGTTTTGGTTATAATACGAGCGACGCTGATATTGGCATGAGTACTAATTATTCCGCTTTTGCCGGTTTATTAGACGCGCCCGGCGACGCCGTGGCGAGTTCCTCGGGACCAGTCACTGGCGAGGCCACCACCATCACCTACCGCTCTTCAGTTAGCGCCATTCAAGCCGCTGGGCCATATCAGACGACCATTATATATATAGTGACGCCACAGTTCTAGTGAAGAATATGGAATATTGAATATGGAATATAGGGATGTGCTGTGAAGAATATGGAATATTGAATATGGAATATAGGGATCGTTGATTTGAGAAAATTAATTGAAGAATATAAAATTTAGAATATAGGGATCGAACGGTGGAGAATATTGAA
>Ga0209542_10004130_pt1 | contig 30166 bp, 32 predicted proteins | sample RifCSPhighO2_01_FD_184028 | JGI IMG/M metagenome (GOLD analysis project Ga0209542, IMG submission 184028) | Soil microbial communities from Rifle, Colorado - Rifle CSP2_plank highO2_0.1 (SPAdes) (version 2) | ecosystem: Environmental > Terrestrial > Deep subsurface > Rock core/Sediment ... | reverse complement strand
TTATAGCAAATCTCCTTAATTTTGGAACAAGAAAGGTAGATTTGCTATGCTCAGCAGCGAAGCTGCTGGCATGCCAGAAACTTATGTTTCTGAGCATACTAGCGAATCTCACAATTTGTGCAATTATAGTGAACTGCGCGACTTAGAGAACATGATTAGCGCAGTTCACATATAGATAGCTGCGTACAATAGAGTAGCATAAGCTACGCAGTTATCTATATTTATGAGATTCGCTATTATTCCAACCAGAGTCGGATGCGTAGGAGGAGAAGTTGAAAGAACATTTTGAGGGGGTCTAAGGGTTTTATTTTGCTGCCTTCTTGGTGTTCCCATGAGATAGGAGTTTTATAGAGTGAATATTTTTTCTTTCGTATGCGGTAGAAGAGTTCGACATCAAATAGCCATCCAGTTGTTTTCAGTTCTCGAAACAAGGTGTGGGCTGCTTGTCGTTTAAATCCTTTAAATCCGCACAAGTTGTCTTTTATATTGTATTGGAATAGGATCCAGACTAGGAGGTTGAACAGGTCTCCGATGATTTTGCGGGTAGGGTCTCGTTTAAGTTTAGAATTGGGATGGTAGCGGTCCCCCACAACTACATCATACTTATTGAGGGATTCTCGCATTCGGGGTATTTCTTCAGGTTGTATGCTTCCATCCGCATCGATAAACAGTACATAAGGAGTTTGGGTGTGAAGAATGCCTTCTCGGATGGCTCCTCCTTTGCCGCGATTGGGGGTGTAGCTGATGATGTATATACCTTTTAGTTGTTGAGTTAGCTTTTTGGCAATGGATAGGGTGTCATCTTTTGAGCCGTCATTGATCAGGGTGAGGGTGTAACTAGGATGTTTTTTTACAAATGCAACAAGGGAGGGCAGGAAATGCGGCAATCTTTTTTCTTCGTTGTACATCGGTACAAGGATGGTGCAGTCTTTTGACATAAGGTCTGAATTTTCGGGCGGTATATAAAAGTTTACTCAAAAATGGCGAAGACTCTGCATTTTAGATAGGATAACGCCTTTTTTGAGTTCCAAAAATGAACAAGAATTTTTGTTACTTTAAAACAGACATTATTATCTATATAGAAAATAATAAGAAAAACAAAACTTCCGACAAACTTTATAAGACCCTTTGAGCTTCACAGAGTATGGCAGAGCTCAGTATAATCATCCCTGTGTTCAATGAGGAAAGAGCCATCCAGAAAACCGTTCACGAGATACAGAATGCGCTGAAGCGGGTTAAGTCCCCATCAGAAATCATTTTAGTGAATGACGGCTCTACAGATACGACTCCTGCCATTCTTAAAAAAATATCAGGTGTGCGTGTGCTTATGCATGGAAAGAACAAGGGATATGGAGCAGCATTGAAAACAGGTATCTGTCACGCGTCAGGAAAGTGGATCTTGATCGTGGATGCAGACGGAACTTATCCCATTGATGCGATTCCGACATTGTTGAAAGACACAGCAAAATTTGACATGGTGGTAGGATCCCGCACAGGAGAAAACGTCCACATTCCTTTCTTTCGAAGACCTGCCAAGTGGTTTTTGAATAGGTTGGTTACGTATCTCACAGGCACTCAAATCCCTGATCTGAATTCAGGCCTTAGAGTATTCAAGAAGGAGATTGCCGATCGCTTTTTCCACTTATTCCCGGAAGGATTTTCGTTCACAACCACAATCACCGTTGCATGCCTCACAAATGGCTACTCGGTGAAGTTTGTTCCCATCAATTATTATAAACGAAAAGGCAAATCCACCATGCGCCCCCACCAGTTCTTTGCCTTCCTTCAATTAATCCTTCGTCTCATCACTTATTTTAAGCCCTTGAATTTCTTCCTTCCCTTAAGTGTGTTGTTCGTGTTGGTGGGAGCGTTGAGAATGGTTCGTGACTATTGGGTACAGAACAGCTTCGGCATTGGCGGCGTCACTGTTGTCCTCGCCGGCATTCAAATCTTCATGATTGGCTTGCTCGCGGACCTGATCATTCATAGAACGAAGTTATAGCAATACAAACCTTTTAAAATCCTCACAGCTTCCTATCTATATGGCTAAAAAGTGGCGCATCGAGCATGATTTGAAGTTGTGCATTGGAAACCGAGCCTGCCTAAAAGAGGCTCCGGCCTTCTTCTACTTTAAGGACCCTGAGAACAAGGCCTATCTCAAAAGCCCCAATAAAAAAGGCGACATCATCTCGCTCGAAAAAGACTTCACAGATGAAGAAGCAAAGCAGCTCCTGGAAGCAGCGCATGCCTGCCCCGTCAACGTAATTCAAATCACCGATCTCACCTCCGGTGACGTCCTCGTAAGCCATCAAGTAAAAACAGTTGGAAATACAAAGGAAGTGCGCGCTTCCTACAACGATGACCAAGAGTTTGTCATGGATCCAAAAGGATATTTTCTCATTCGCATCAACAAGGAAAAGAAGGAGATTGAGATCGGTTTCTGTCCGAATAAGAACGAAGTCACCGTTCGGATTACGGGGAAGACACCGCGGGAAGTGTATCATACGGCCATCCGAGAAGGTCTTGTCTCTCGTTTGGATCACGCCGGATATCTCGGCCGGGAAGTGCAAAAAGCCTTCGACGCTCTTCAATCTGGTAAGGATTACGTTCAAGATGATGAGTTGAAGTTTTAGTAAAATTTACTGACAGAGATTTCCACAATTTTCTTGGCTTTTATCGTTTTCTTTCTTCTCCTTCACAACGAGCTGCTCACTCTGCACATACTTAATTCCGTTTAACATAGCCGTCTCAGCCTTGCCCACTTCCCGTCCAAGGTAAGCAATGTGTTCAGCTTGTTGGGAAAAATTTCCAAATAGTTTATGCGCAATCACCGTATGCAATACTTCTTTCGCGGTCTTCCCACGAATAATACAGTTCAATTCACACGTACCTGCCTTGTAGTGCTCTACAAGGATGGAATCATTCTCGACTTTCACAACAAAGTGTCCTAAAGGATCCCAAATCAGTTCAGGGGTTTCTTTCGCTTCAATCACAGCCACGTGAGGAGAAGCTTCAATAGGGAGGGGTTCTTGTTGGATTCTTCCCGGATTTTGTGCAGCACAGTCTTGGATCGCAGGAAGCAAGCGTTCAAGGATCTTGGAAGGAGGGGGTTTATGTTCGTCCACCGTGAGATTAATCAGTTGTACTTGCTCTCGCAGTCGTTGAATTGGTTGGGTCAATTGGGGCGTGAGCGGTATGGGTAATTGATTGGGAGTGTGGTGTAGCCATTGCTCAAGAATCCGGTCAGGTTTGAAGGGGGATCGTTCACCGCAAAAAATAATAAAGCGAATGTAAGGGTTCGCCGCAATCGTAGCGACCATGCGTACAAGGCCAGGGTTTACTGTAACACAGCTTCCGGCAATGGCAATCTGGGAGTGTTTTAGGTTCAGCAGTGTGTGATCCGTAACACCGGTGCATATAGCTACACAGCCTTGTTTGTTGATCACAGTGGTATTGGCAGGGCTAGGAGGCCAGTGGGTTAGCATGGGGGGAGAAGGGGCGGGTAGTTTTAAAATCTTAGTGCTAGGTCATGTGTACCATAGCCCGAGCAAGATTGCTGTAGCGTTTGATCTTGTCCCACGTGTTCATTTTCAGAAGCAATCGTACCATGTATTGAGGTCTAAAGTAGAATTCTCGGTAGGCTTGTTTGAGGAGGGTTTGGAGTTCTTCTCCTTTGAAGACGGGGTGGCTGATGGTGGGGTTGAACCATTGGGGGGTGCTCACTTCTTCCCAGTTGGTATTGGTCATCATTTCAACCTGGCGAGCTTCATCTTCAGCCTTGGTTCCTGGGTGTGGGTTTAATAGGAAGAATTCAACAAAGGTGGGTTTGATTTCTTTAGCAAGGTTAAGGGTTTTGCGTGCAGTTTCTCGTGTTTCTAAGGGAGAGCCGAGGATGAAGAAGGCAAGCGTGTCAATGCCATGTTGATTGACGATTCGAAAAGCTTCTCGGATTTCTTCGACAGTTTGTGCTTTTAAGTAAGAATCTAAAATCTTCTGCTCGCCGCTTTCGCAGCCGAACATGAGGAGTTTTCCACCAGCCTCTTTGAATTGCTGGGCCATTTCCGGGACCTTAGCAACCATGTTGACCTTTCCGTTTCCAATAAAACTGATCTTTCTTTTTTTGAGTTCTCTCATCAACTCTTTGAATCGGGGTGGATTCAACGTGAGGGTGTCATCTCTAAATTCAATGACTTTAATCCCGTACTTGTTAATGAGTTCGTCCACTTCGCCCATGACGTTTTTCACGCTTCGGAAGCGTACGCGAACTCCATTCGTAATTTTAGAAGCACAGAAAGTACACTGGAATGGACAGCCGCGTGCTGTGAGCATTTCAGTCAGGGGCTCGCCATAACTGGTAAACAAGACGTGGTGGTATTTGGATAAGTCAATTAAGTGTCGGGCAGGATAAGGCAGCTCGTCTAAGTTATCTAGGAGGGGTCGATCTGGATTATTGACCACTTCACCGTTTTTCTTTCGGTAAACAATGCCCACAATTGAAGCCAATGGTTTGTTCTGGGCAAGCTCTAAGAAGCTGTATTCGCCTTCGTGTTTGACACAGACATCAATTTCCTTATACTTCTTCAGAAGAAGAGTGGCAGTGGGAGTGATGTGGGGTCCGCCCATAACAACAGTAACTTTTGGATTTTCTTTTTTGAGGGCTTTAGCAATCATCAATGCATTTCCAAACGTAGGTGTGGTCGCAGTAATGCCGACGATGTCTGGGTTGTATTTGAGGGTTTCTCGGATGGTTTCTTTCACGCCCCAGTGCTCAGCATATGAATCGGTGACTTTGACGGGAAAGCCGTGTTTTTCCAGAACAGCGGCAATGTAGAGCAATCCCAGAGGAGGAGCGGTAGGAGGAATGTATTTTTGTATTTTGCCGTATACACTCATCAATTCAGGAGTATTAATCAGGCATACTTTAGTAGGAGTTTTACTCATAGGGTTCCCTTAATTCACAAGATCAATGAAACATGATAACGCTTTTAAAGGTTTTGGAGGAATCGTAACGCTTAAATAACCTCCTTGAGCTCAGTCAAAGAGTAAACTAAGTCCTTCAGATAGGTGTTCTTTGAGTTCATAAGGCGTTTTGATAGACACCATTCGTTTAAGGAGGTACCTGGGGCGCATGTAGAACGCTCGGATGGCGTCTCGTTGGAGTTGGAATATTTCTTCATTGCTGATTTCTTTCACCAGATGGAGTTTGCCTCCGGAGTTTCGTACGAAAGTGCGGTTGTTTTTGAAGACTGGTTTGCTTTTGGCAGAGTCCATTTTCATGACTTTTTCTTGGACAAGGCCTTTCTCAAGCAGGTCTTTTCTAAACGTGGTGCCAAACCGAGGAGTTGCAATGTTGAAGCTCGCATAATCTAGATTGATTTGAGTGGAGAATTGGATGGTATTGCGGATGCTTTCACGGGTTTCTCCGGGAAGGCCAATGATGAACGTTCCGACTGTGCGCAGGCCAATTTTCTTGCAGAGGTCGAAGGCGTCGATCATTTGTCGGGTTCGGATGTTTTTCTTGTACGTCTTGAGTAATTCCTCATTGCTTGTCTCAACGCCGAACATGACAGTATGACAACCCGCTTCTTTCATGGTTTGCAAGAGTTTTTCGTCTACTGTGTCGACTCGGGAGAAACAGGTCCAGCTCATGTCGAGTTTTTTGAGTTTCTCGAGCAATTGATAAGTTCGGGGTTTGTTGACGCCAAAGGTTTGGTCTCGGATGAAGAATTCATGAATGCCTAGTTTGTTGAGGAGTTTGACCTCTTTGACAACGGTATCTATACTTCTGAGTTTAAAGCCAATGGTGCTCATGGGGCAGAAGGTGCAGGTAAACGGGCAGCCGAAATCCGTGAGGATCGTAGCATAATGTCCTCGTCGGCTGAAGGGGAAGATGTACCTTTTGAGGGGGAAAAGATCCCATCGAGGAACAGGGATGTCCGTGGTGCCGTATCCATGTTTTTCAGCTCCAGCAATGATTTTTCCATTCGTTGTCTTGTAGAGGACGTTCTCAATGGCTTGTCCTTTAGCCTGTTTGAGGTAAGTGAGAAGATCATCTGTGGAAAAGTCCAAAAGGGTTGCGTCTAAGAAAGGGTGTAAGGCAAAGGCTTTTTCTCGGATTTCTCGGTAAACATCGCCAGAGCCGATCAGTTTAGCTTGGGGTAGGGTTTCACGCAGCCGAGTGAGAAAAGGTACATCTTCTTCGTAGCTGGGGCTGCTAACAAGGAAGAACACGATGTCTGGATGAAGGGTGTTAATTTTTTGGAGGGTTTGTTCAGGGGTGAGTTCTTCAGCTACAGCGTCTATCACGCTTAAGGTATAATGAGGGTCTAGGCGTCCGCTCAAGTAGACCAGGTCAAGGGGGTGGTAGTAGTACTTGGCTTTGGATACGCATGTACAGTAGTAGTCCCGAAAGTACTTTTTAGTACCGGGAGGGTTAAGTAGGAGCAGCCGTTTCTTCATCGTCAGAGGTAGGGTTGGCGGCTTTATAAAGATTCTTGGTGTGTGTTGAAGGGGAGAATTCTGAAAAAAGAAAGGAATTTATAAGCTTAGGATTAACCTTTTGGTGAATGAGAAAGTCATGGAACTCAGTCGGGTTGTTTCTAGGCATCTGGTTAGTGACTCGCATCGTATTTTTCTATTGGTTTGGCAGCCGGCTTATTTTTGATGAGGCCAGTTATCTATACGAGATTAAATTGCTTTCAGAAAATGCGATTCAGGTTTTCAGTCAAGGACCTGTTCTGTATTATTGGGTGCTGCCATTTTTTAAGCTTTCGCACCCCATTATACTATCGAAGCTTCCCATTTTACTAGCCGACCTAGTTTTTTTGTTTGTAATTTATTTCTCCTTAAGAAAGCATGATGAAAAGACAGCAGGGTATGCTTCTTTATTCTATGCATTAGCTCCAATAAGCCTATTTGTTTCATATCATGTTACGACAGATGTTCCGGCGTTGCTCTTTACGTTTTTGAGCATTTTTTTCTTTGTGCGGTTCCATACCTATGAAAACAAGAAAGACCTAGCCTGGTCAGGCGTTTTCCTCTTACTAGGTGGCTTGACGAAAGAAATGGATTTTTTCTTGTATCTTTTCTTCCCGATCTATCTCTTGCTATGGCATTGGAAGGTAGAAAAAGTACCTAAGAGAATCATCTATGCCTTGTTGGGTTTGATCATAGTCACTTTTCTCATAAAGGCAGGCATCATGGCCGGGTTATGGACAAAGAATCCAGCGCGTTTAACGAGCATGTTTTTCTTGCCGTTCAAGAATGGGGGATTCCTAAATGGTGGAATTTTATATTTTATCATGGTGTTTTTCTTGTTTGCGAACCCAATAATAGCCGTACTAGGATATCCTAAGATTTACTTATTTTTGAAGAATGTATATAATAAAAAGGTGAGTGTAAGAAAAAAAGACTTTTTGTCTCGATTGCGGTTTATTTCAGCAGTGGTAGTAGTGTTTTTAGTGCTTTTCTTCACGTATTTCGGAGCCACAGATATTCGGTATGTCTACTTCGTCGTTCCATTCATAGGGTTGTTTGCAGCAGAGCCTTGGAGTCGTTGTTCGTATAAACTGAAAGGAGCGCTAATTCTTCTTGCGTTGGTCTTTCAATTCGCTTTGGTGATTGCCTCTGAAAAAGATTCGCAAGGATTTGATGCCTTAGGGCAATACATCGACGCCTTGCCAATGCAGGTAATCTATACGAATGAGCCTCATCGCACCAGCGAGCATTTTGTTCCGGCTGTAGTAGAGTTCAAGACACGTAAGAAACTAGTCTATTTACCGAACGAGGAGATCCCTAAGTTATCAGGTCCTATCGTTGCGCTTTCATACAACCGTTCAGGCCTTTCAACTTTAGATGAAGCCTTCCAGAAGCAAGGAGTGGTTTACGATAAAGTAACGTTTGTTGTGTCGGATTACGAGCGTTCTGTGTATGGTATCGGACAGGGTGTTTCGTTGCCGAAGCCTTCCGAGACTGGATTTTCTTCATTCTTTCAACAGCCTTTGAGAACGTCTCCAGAAGAGGCTTTGTATCGGTACATGATCTATGCTAAGAGGAATTTCTGTGCTGTGCCTAAAGATCAGAGAGGTTGGTTCAAGTCTCGAGCATGCTCTTGGGGAGAATAGAAGTGCTACCGTCCATAAGGCGAGCGATTCTGTCAAAAGTAGGAAAGAAGCTGAGGGGGACGTGCTCAGAAAGCGAAGCTTTCTGGCATGCCAGCAATCGAAGTTGCTGAGCAGCACCTTCGGGGCTTCAGCGTTACTAACAAAAATTTCGTGGTTTAAAGCCTCGTGCGCTCAGAAACGATAGTTTCTGGCGCGCCAGAAAGACTACGGCCTTTCTGTGCGCTTTAGCACGAAATTTTTGGAAGTTCCAAAAATCCGCCTACCAAGGCGAAGAGCGTAAAGCCTCGCACTTTAGTGCGAGGATAGCTCCGAGCAGCGGATTTTTGTTACGTAAAAAGGAAAAGTAAGTCGTGAGCAGGCGGTAGCATTAGAATAAACTTTAAGAGCTAGCGCATTTCTCTAAGAGGATGCGTTCCTATACATCTTGGCAGCTTTTGCTTTTTAGTTTGACCGTATCGATTTTAGCCCTCTTTTTACCTTATTTTCCACGAGTTTTAGTCGGGGTTTTTTCCTTAGTTGTGCTTCCTGGCGTGGTATTGTCTTCAGCGTGTTTTAAGGCCAAAGGGTGGTTGGAAAACGCAGTCTTTGGTTTACTATTATCGTTAATTCTTCTCTCTGCATTCGGATGGGTGACATTAACGCTCTTGAAAGGGCAGCCTTTCTGGATATTTTTAGTTTTATATTTCGTCTTACTTGGTCTGGTTGATTTCGGTCTAAGAAAAGGAAAGAGTGGAAAAGTAGATCTGGGTTATAAATGGGAGAAATACGATAAATGGTTTGTAAGCCTGCTGGTCTTGCTCTTAGTCTCAGTTGCTTTCCAGAATTACTTCATTGGTTATGAAATGGATCAGGGTTTTATTTCAAAATTCACACGAAACGATCATTGGTATTATGCAGCGAGTTCGGCTGAAGTGAAGAATCAAGGCCTTTCCGAGTACCCTATATATCCTCATCTGCCGCCGGAAAAAGATCGGTATCCAGTGGGTTCGTTTGTGTTGTTTGGAATTTTATCCGTACTCTTGAACATTCCAGCAATATATCTTGTCCAATACTTGGGCATCCTCGTTCCTCTCGGTCTCAGTCTAGCCTTCTACCATGGAGGTCAGCTCTTTTTCAAAGAAAAGAAAACAGCTTTCTTCGCCTTCTTATTCGGAACAGTGCTGCATCTCGGTTGGTCTTTTTTCTTTACACCTACGTCCTGGTATCGGTATCAAGGATTACCAATACCTTGGTGGACTGTTCCTTTGTTTTTCTTAGTTGTGGCCCTAGCGGTTTGGCTATTGGTTAAGCTTTATCTCTATTCGAGAAAATCTTTTTGGTGGGCCCTAGTGGCAGGAGTGGCTTTCGGCGGAGTAATAGGCACTGGGATTTTGAAAACCTTGAGCACTAAATTAGCCGCATCTATAACCTGGTTAATCCCCATTCTTTATTATGATTGGACGTATGATTCTAGTTTTCCAGGGATGCAGCCCTTGCAGGTCTTTTTTTCAGCGATTTCCCCCAAGTCTTTATCTTTATTTTATCAGCTAGCCGCTCTGCTCATAGTCTACTTAATCTTAACAAAAAAAGAAAAAAAGACTCAGCGAAAGTGGCAAGTCTTGTTATTTTTAGATATCCTGTTAATGAGCTTTAATCATCCTTCTTCTTTCCTTCCTTTTGCACTATTTTTAGGTATTCTGGTGGGCATCGGTTTAACCTATAAAAAGTTCCGCGCGTTATGGGCACCGATTATCGCAGGGGGTATCGTGACAATCGCTTACGGAGTCTATTATGTTGTGTCTGTAGCTGCAGGGCAGTCCTATCTAAAGATGGGCTTCAATGGACAATATGGATTACTTGCTTTCCTGATGTTCTACGGTTTCCATTGGTTATTTAGTTATCACGGATGGAAATCAGTAAAGAACAAGATGATCTTGACATTATTGTCTTTGTACATCGCAAGCCATTGGATTATTCTACTTGTAGTAAAGAACACATTCAACGCATCTGATTTGGGTCGCGTATTGAGTGCCACCTTAATCCCACTCGCCTTCCTCTCAGCTGCTGGAGTCTTTAGGTTTAATCAAAAGATAACCAAAGAGTACAAATTAGGTGTGTGGGGAATCATCACTGTAATCGGAGCGTGTTATTTCCTCATCTATCCCTTAAACTTAAGCCAGCTGCAACCAAACCAATATCTCGTTCCTAAAGCGGATTTAGAAGCGTACAATTGGATTCGAACCAACACCGCTCCAAACGCCATCTTCATCGTAGCGTTAAACCAATCGGAGTACAACTCGCACGAACTCACTGTTTTTGCCGAGCGCAAAACCTTAATCGATTCCGTATGGAACCTAAAACTGTATCATTATCCAGAACAGGTAGTGGAGGAAAGAATAAAGCTAGTAAACAAAATCTATGAGAGCGGCCTTTCCGATGAAAGTCTTAAAGAGTTAAGAACTTATGTAGATGAAAAACTAGGTAAAAGTATTCCCTTGTACGTATTTGTGGGAAGCCATGGATTACAACACTATCCTTTCTTAGCCACGTTGGCCGTGGACGCGAACAAAGTCGTGTTTAACAACAAACAGGCCGTTTTGGTGGAAGTCTTATAATCATCTTTTTAAACGTATTCAAGCTCCAACAAGCATGAAGATTCCTTCTTTGTCAATCATCATACCGGTTTATAATGAGGAGCGTTGTTTGACGAAGAGCTTGGATAAAGTTTTGCGTTTTTTGAAAGCAAACGTAAAAGATTTTGAAGTGATCGTTGTGGATGATGGCTCTTCTGATTCAACTCCGGAGATTTTAAGGCGTTTCAAGGAAAAGGTTAGGGTGTTGCGAAATGAGCCGAATCGCGGGAAGGGTTTCAGTGTAAAAAAGGGTTTTTTGGCTTCTTCGAGACCTTGGACGTTGTTTATGGATGCGGATCTTTCGACTCCTTTGGATGAAATCAATCACCTTTGGCCTTTTCATCGTACACAGGATATGATTTTTGCTTCGCGTTCCATGCCAGGATCGAGGATCATTGAACGGCAAGGCGGGTTCAGACGTACTTTGGGAAGAGTCTTTCCTTGGCTAGTTAGGTTGTTGGCATTGCCTGGTTTTTACGATACGCAATGTGGTTTTAAGATGATGAGTAAAAAAGCGATTCAGAAAGTGTGTCACAAGCAGAGGGTGGACCGCTTTGGTTTTGACGTGGAGCTTTTATTGATTGCTAAGCGTCAAGGTTTGCGGATGAAAGAAGTGCCGGTTACGTGGAAGAATTCGGATCGAAGTTCATTAAATCCATTTAAGGACCCATTTAAGATGTTATTGGAACTTCTCAGAATCAAGTGGAATGATCTCAGGCGTTTGTACGGTTAAGGGGTCTTTTTAAGGCTTTCTTATCGTCGCAAAGCTTTAAAAACAGCTAAGACTTCTTAACAATCGTTATTTTGGAGCCCTATGCAACTTTCAGATCTAACCTTCGCAAAATACCTCGTAAAAAAGAACAAGGTAGCGCCGATCTTCTTAATTTGGGAAGTGACCAATCGCTGCAACAGTCGTTGCGTGACGTGTTTTAATTGGGATAAGGTGATGGACATCCGTAAGCGAGAACTAACTCTGCCCCAATTAGAAAAAGTCACAAAAACCATGAACACGCACTTGCTTGCCCTGGCCTTGACAGGTGGTGAACCCTTCATTCGAGAAGACTTGGTGGATGGGTTGAAAATATTTTATAAAAATACAAAGATGAATTTCTTAACGATCCCAACAAACGCCATTCACACCGAGCCTATTTTAGAGCAAGTGGAAAAAATCTTAGCTTTCTTCCCAGGCCATCTCACAATCGATATTTCCATTGATGGCATCGGTGCCATGCACGACAAAATCAGAGGAGTAAAAGGTAATTTCAAGCAGAGCGTAAAGACTTTCAAGGGCTTGATGGAAATAAAAAAGAAACATAAAAACTTATCCGTCGGTGTGAATACCTGCGTTAACAGCGTAAATCAAGATTCATTCATGGAGATTTACAAGTACATTAAGGAGCATTTCAAGGGATTAGATCAGCACAATTTCGAAGTGATGCGCGGTTCAGGTAAGGATCCTCATGTAAAAGGCCCTCCCATAAAATGGGTGATGAAACACCTGAAAACAATCAAGGCAGTCCTTGAATCGTACGACTACCATAACACCGGTCTTACGCAGCGCTTCCTCAAGGCAGCCAAGCTGAGATATCATGACGTGGTGGCCGAGCACATGAAGGAAGGCGGCGAGTGGCTGCCCTGTACGGCAGGAAAATTAGCAGCCTACATCGACTGTGATGGCAATTTATTCCCTTGTGAGCTGTACCGTCCCATGGGCAATCTAGCCGACTTTGACTATGATTTTGGAAGGCTCTGGAAATCAGATAAAGCCGATGAGATTCGCAAGGAAATCTATGATATCAAGTGTAAGTGCACGCATGCCTGCTTCCAGTACATGAATGTTCTCTTTACACCGTCTGAATACCCTAAGATCATGAAGTATATGGTGCGCTGAAATCGAGATTTCAGGCACCAGAAATGCTACGCATTTCTGTGTGACGAAGTAATTTTCAGTTTCTTTATTCGTTGTTTAGAAGAGAAGTAAGGGTTCTTTGTGCGGCGCTCATCGCTTGAGTATAATACATCAACATAGCTTTATCTCGTGCATATCCAATGGTTAAGCTGGATTTAGGAAGGGTAAGAAAAGCATGCCCAATACTACTGGAGCCATCTTTTCGTAAGCCAAATTTTCCTTCTCCAGATAAAGCAGATGAAAAAATGCCTTCAGCTTCTTCCCCAGCTACGGATTCGGATAAACCATGAAAACGAGGAAGTAATTCTCTTAAAGCATCCGCAGCCATGCCATATCCGTTAGGGGCTTTTCCAAGTACCGGAGCGATGAGTTCGCCGTGTAGATCTTCTTCAAAAGCGACAAAGGGAAGGCCATAGCCCCATCGCAATACCACTTTGATGGGGACCCCTTTAGGTAATTGTCCGTCGGAGTAGATACTCAGATCCAAATGCCCTCCAGTTCCAGCGAGATTCACACATTCTACGTAACACTGTTCAGGTTCTTCCCAGCTTGCTTGAGATCTTTTAACACCCACTTCCTGGGTGCGAAGATCTTCCATCGCACGATCCAATCTCAATACGCGATGAAGTTCAGACTGAATGATACGATCACGAAGATTCCAGACATATCCAACTTTAGGATCAAGCGTATCCATAATAAGAGGAGTTCAAGCGCTGCTTAAATACGTTTCTCCAATAAGCTTTAAATAAACACTTCTCAGTCCGATTACCATGAAGAAGCCTTTTGTCAGTGTCACGATCATTTTCAAGAGCCGGAATGCTTGGCTGGATACGTGCGTTAAAAAATGCCTTGCTTTCAAACCAGCACCGGACGAGATCATTCTGGTTCCAGATGATCATTCGGCAGATGCATACAAAAAAAACAAGAAAATAAAAGTAGTGGTCAGCGGCCCGTTAAACATACCTAAAAAGAGGAACATCAGCGTAAAAGCCACTAGTAAGAAATGCGATATCATCGCGTTTATTGATAGCGATGTGTATCCTCATCCAGATTGGTTTAAGAATGGTTTGAAATACTTGACGAAAGAGTTGGGTGCCATAGGCGGTCCTAACCTAACCCCTCCTGAAGACAATTACTGGATGAAAGTAACAGGTAATGCCATGGAGTCACCATTTTGCTATGGTGGGGGGTATATTCGACATACTCCAGTTTCACCGAGGTTCGTCGAGGAACTTCCGACTTGTAATCTGTTTGTCTGGAAAAGGTTGATCGAAAAAGCAGGTTATTTTGATGAGTCTTTAGCTACAGGGGAGGACGCTCAGCTCTGTGCGAATATTAGAAACTTAGGCTATAAGGTTGCGTATCGCCCTGATGTTAAAGTGTATCATCATCGTAGGCCGTTGTTCTGGCCGTTCATAATACAAACATATCGATATGGTTTCTTCAAGGGGAAATTATTCAGGAAAAATGCCTTGCGTCAGTTCTACTTTTTAACGTCCCCCCTTTTCTTCTTATTCGTCCTTTTAGGCTGGATTTCGTTGTTCATTCATCCCTGGCTGGGAGGACTGTATAAAGCTGTTTGGTGGGTCTACCTCACGTTACTTATCATAGAAGGAGCTCGTACAAGTAAAAAGATCCTAGAGTTCCCGTTTACGATGATAAGCATATTCACGCTTCACATAAGTTATGGTTTTGGCTTTGTGAAGGGGCTTTTTTCAGCTTAACAAGGCTTTTTAAGGCTTTTGGGGGACGCACAACATTTAAAAAGCATCCTCGCTTAACGCCACAGGAAGCATTAGCTTCCTGGGCCCCAGAAGCTTTATGGGTTTCTGTGGGATTGTTATTAATTGAGGGAATGCATGAAAGTCGCTTTAATCAATCCACCACAGGTCTTTTCTAGGTGGCAGATCGCTGCCGGCGTGATTCCTCCTTTATCCGTTCTCTACCTAGCAGCCTATGTCCGTCAGCATGGCCATGACGTGAAGATTATCGATGCCTTGGTAGAAGCTCCAGAGCAGATCAATACGATGGAGGGAGTTCTTAATTATCGAGGTCTGGATTTCAATCAAATCGCGCAGCGCATAGAACCAGATACGGAGGTCATCGGCATTTCCAACTTATTCTCTTTTGCTTTTCCTGTCATTTTGAAGATGGCCAAGGACTTGAAGAAGCGCCATCCGAAGGCAAAGATCGTGCTCGGTGGTGCCCACCCTTCAGCCACGATGCACCCTACAACTAAATTCAAGTGCTTTGATTACATCATCAATGGAGAAGGAGAAGACACTTTCTTGAAACTGCTGGATGTCATTGCCGGCAAGATGAAGATTGAGGAATTGGATGGGGTTGGTTATCATAAGGGAAATCAAATCATCGTGGTTCCTAAGAAGAATTACATCGAAGATCTGGACGCACTCCCTTTCCCAGCGAGGGATATGATTCCATTGGATGATTATTTCCGAGTCAGGGAGGCTCATGGTCCTTCTCAAGAGCGCTGGACGCCGATTCTCGCTACAAGAGGTTGCCCGTTCATCTGTACATTTTGTACCTCTAGAATTTGGAACCGAAAATGGAGAGCAAGAAGCGCAAAGAACATCGTGGACGAGATGGAGCATTGCGTGAAAAAATACAACATCACTGAGTTCCATTTTGAAGACGAAAACTTAACCTTGAACAAGCCTTTAACGATGGACATGTGTAAGGAAATCATCAATCGAGGCTTGAAGGTGAAGTGGCAGACGCCAAATGGAATTCGAGCCAGCGCCACCGATGAAGAAATGTTGGATGCCATGTACGCGGCCGGTTGCTACCATATTACTGTTGCTCCAGAAAGCGGCAGTCAGCGAGTCCTGAATGAGATCATCAAGAAAGGCCAGAACTTTCCTCATGTTGAGCGTGTGGTTCGCTACGCAGTGAAAAAAGGAATGAAAGTGGCTGCCTATTTCATATTAGGTATTCCTGGGGAAAAGATCGAGGATATGCAGGAAACGATTAAGTATGCGCAACGTCTGGCCAAAGTGGGCTTGGATGAAGTGGCGTTTAGTTTATTTATCCCATTGCCAGGTTCAGACTTATTCACTCTGCTCGAGCAGCAGGGGAAAACACCGAAAAATTGGTCGGAGTGTGTGAGCATTGGAGACCTGAGTGTGGCGAGGTCTTGGTCAGATTTCATCACAGACGAGCAGTTATTTCAATACAGGAAAAAGGCTTATCTAAAGTTCCATGCAACAAAGTTCTTGTATCATCCGGAGAAAGTCGTAAAGTCTATCTTCAATATCTTGCGAGACCGCCAAGAAACCAAGACTGAACGTGCCGTTTTAACCTTAATTAAGCGTTTCATCGGAGTGAAGAATACAGTACAAGCCCATCCAATACCGAGTGCATAACATGACGCAAACCAAGCAAGATTACGCAGATCAAGGTAACTTTACCTTAGTTCCCAAGGATTATGTGGCGATGACAGATGAAGACATTGTAAAGGCGGCCATGAAGAAAAAGCCTGCCGATTCCAAGGTTAAGTTGAAGATTGTTCATGATCATCCTGGTTGCATTGGCTGCGCAGCCTGTGTCGCCATGCACGGCCCGAATTGGGAGTTAAAGGATGACGAAAAGGCCATGCCGGAAAAGACCGATCTTGAGGAAAGCGACCGAGATGGCAATATGCGTGCAGCCCAGAACTGCCCGGTCAATGTGATTCATCTTGTGGATTTAAAGACGGGGAAGAAGTTGATCTGAATGTCTTTATTTTTAATCTTCTGCTTGAACCTCTTCTCTCTCGTTGTACCATGCTCTGAAAAGATGTACAAATACGTTAATCATTTGTTTCGACGCATCTCTTCCTCTTACTTCTTGAATGGTCTCTCTTACTAAATCAATAAAGCCGGGTTTGTTCACGAATTCGAAATCAATATCTGTGTGTGGGTCGTAACCCTTGGCCATGATGGCAGCATGATCCATCACAATATGGCAGCATGATCCATCACAATATCCTGGACTTTATTGAATACAGTTATGGCCCATCTATAGGTAATTCCTTCTGTAATCTCTTGGGAGAATATCTTTCTTAATCTTTCCTCCATTAACCTTAGCAGACGCTCCTCTTTTAAGTCCATTTTTAGGATGATGTGTTCCCCTTTGACTAAAGCAGCAAATAGGCTTTGAAAGGTCTCTATCTGGTTGATCTTTTGTATAATTTTCGTCTCCAGTTCAAATTGCTGTTTAAGATGGGTTATTAATTTGTCTGGGTGTTGCGGGTTAGCCAGTAAGCTTTCTACCAGGTGCATCTGAATTTTTAATCCAGAATGAAGCTGTTCTAACAGTCGATAGACATATTCGTGTCTTGTTTCAGCGTACCCTAAACATTGCTTCAATCGCTGCACTCTTTTTATCCTTTTGGTGTGCTCGATCCGTTCCAAGTCAGCCAAGAGCTCCTCTTCTCTTTTCTCTTCATTTGAAAGGTCTACCAGCTCTGAGCTTAATAATCGTTTCAACAGGTGCAGAAGATTAGAAAGGTCCTCGCCAGAACCCAATTGTTCGATAATTGCTTTCTTAGTTGAGGTGGTTTCAAGGTAGTCCCTCCATATTTTTTGGATCGCTAGGTCGTTTACCTCTATTTTTTTGCCGGTAGACTCTGGAGAGGAAAAGAGGCGGTTGAGCAGGCCCATGCTCTAGACAAAGAGCCCATACTAATAAACATTGTTTTTTGAGGGTAATAAATTCTATATAGAAAACAATATTCTTTCCAAAACCTTTAAATAAGTGAACTCACTTATAATAAGGATGACAAATATAACCCTCTCCATTGAGAATTCAGTCTATCAGCAAATGCGCGAATACTCAGAAGTTAAATGGAGTGAGTTCGTTCGTAAAATGATCAAAAAGCGGCTGGAAGAGTTAAGACAATTAGATAAACACCCAGACCAAGAGAGCATCCTGACCATGCTCGCCTCGGAAGATGTCTTGAAGAAGGAATGGGGCAACGAAGCAGACGAGCGGTGGAACAATGTATGAGCAACGTGAGATCGTTCTGGTTCCATTCCCGTATTCGGATCTTACGGCGGCGAAGCAACGACCGGCCCTCATTCTTTCGAATCCCAAACTGAACAAAAGCCAAGACCGGATTTGCTGTTTGATCACCAGCCAGTCCACCATCGAAGGGCTCGAGATAAAAGAAACTCATCTAGAAAAAGGAAGCCTCCCTTTTAAAAGCTGGGCGAAGCCCTACCGCTTATTCACGGTCCATGAAAAAATCATTAAAAAAAGTATCGGAAAAATCACTCACCTCTTTCATAAGGAAACCCTAGCCTCTCTTAACGAGTATTTGGCTTAAGGAGTATATAGCCGAAGCTTTATTAAGTCCCTCTTTATTTCGTTCACCCATGAAATTCGCCATTCGAGACGATGATACAAGTTATTTTACCCATCCAGAGGACTTAGAAAACGTCTATGGAAACATCTGGAAGCGCTGCCCCATCTCCCTCGCCGTCGTACCGTTCCATGCCTGCACCAAAAGCAAGGGAATACCTGAAAAATACTGGACAGGCAATCAAACCTTCCCCATTGGAGACAACAAACCCTTGGTGATCTTTCTAAAGAAGAAAATCAAGGAGAAAAAAGTCAGCATCCTACTGCATGGCTACAGCCATAAAAACTACTTGACAGGGCCTGAGTTTGTGGCTGGAGACAACTTACACGAAAAAGTAAAAGAGGGGAAAAAATACTTGGAAAAGGTTTTCGGAGTAGAGGTCAAGTCTTTTGTTCCGCCGCATAATAAGATATCCGAAGAAGGCCGAAAAGCCGTTGCAAAAGCTGGCCTCAACATCGCTTGCCATCAATCCTATCTTCCATGGCTTCGTAGGATGAATTGGAAGAACGCAAAGGAAAAGGCCTTGTTCTACCTAGTATCTCAACAAACCCATTACTATCCATTTGTTTTACAAGAGAAAGGCTATAAAGAGTTGCAGTGCGTCTCGCTGGTTCCGAGCAAGACATTAAAAGACTTACAAAATGATTTTATGGTTGCAGCAAAGGAGTACGGCAGTTTCTGCCTGAACACTCATTATTGGGAAGTCAAGGGAGAAATGAAGAAGACGTTCGATGAGTTCATGAAATGGGCACATACGTTTATGCCCAGATACTGCTCAGTGGATGAGTTATTCCGGTGATCGAGTCAGTTCTTCTAGTTTTCGAGCAGTATAAGTTCGTAGAAATGCATCTCTAGTTGCTAGATCCGAAGCATCTCGTGCTCTTTGCAATAAGGTGTCAGCATCGAGGTCTTGAGTCCCTTCAACGAAAGCAGGAGTTTCAATTCTTTGAGAGACATCTTTTAGAGATTTATTTGGTTTTAGAAGCTCTTTGCCTGTTAAGCGTTGATAGGCTCCGTGAAAGCCATAATATGCATGCATGACTCCACTATGGTGCCATGAGGAAAAGAGGCGTCCGGTGCATGGGAAACTTAGGCCGAGGACATCAACAATGGTGGTGGCTGCAGCGTATCGAGCCGTACGGCGTTCATCATGACTGTTTTTTCGAGCCACGAGGTCTTTAGGCTGTAAATGAAATGGAGCAGACATAACAGTAAGAATCCTCTCAGGTGTTAAGGAGCTTTGGCTATAAAGGCTATCTACAATGGGTACTAAAATTTGAAGTGCTCCAAGATGTAGCTGTACAGAACTTGCTTTTTGTGCAATGCTCATAAGTCTGGGAATGGGGGGGTTCTTTTAAGCGTTGTTCTTTTACCCAAAACCATTTAAAAAGCCTTGATTTGTAGAGGGGATATGTGCGGCATTTGTGGAGTGAACTGGGAAGATAAAACCTTAGTTAAGAAGATGGCAGACCAGTTGGTCCATCGGGGTCCTGACGATGAAGCCTATTACTTAGACAAAGGAATCAGTCTAGGCATGCGCCGTCTGGCCATCATCGATCTAAAGAAAGGCCTTTATCCTGTCAGGAACAAAGACGAAACTGTATTCTTGGTATTCAATGGCGAGATCTACAACTTTCCAGAATTGAAAGCAGAGCTGGAAATGAAGGGCTATCGTTTTCGCACCAATTGTGACGCCGAAGTCATCACGTACGGTTATGATGAGTTCGGAATTAAGGTTCTAGATAAATTAAACGGCATGTTTGCCATCGCGCTCTGGGATGCCAGGAAAAAGGAGCTCATCTTGGCAAGAGATCGGTTTGGAGAAAAACCTTTGTATTATTACCACAAAGAGGGCAAGTTTGCTTTTGCCTCAGAGCTGAAAGCCCTTCTTCCAGCAGGTATCGATCGTTCATTAGATAATCAAGCACTGCATGATTTCCTCACCTTGCTATACCTGCCAGGTGATGCAACTTTATTCAAATACGTAAAGAAACTTCTCCCAGCTCATTATCTGATTTTTAAAAATGGAAAAGTAGCCTTAAAGAAGTATTGGAGTCTTTCTTCGCCTAAAACATTGAGTTGGAGTGAGGCAGATGCGGCAAGAGAGTTAAGGAGATTGTTGGAAAAGAGCGTCCAGCAGCGATTGATCAGTGACGTCCCTCTAGGCGCTTTCCTCTCAGGTGGTATCGATAGTAGCACGATCGTTGGGATCATGTCTCAACTCACCAAGCAACCGGTAAAGACCTTCTCCGTTGGGTTTGGGGAGGAAAGCGATGAATTACAACACGCAAAGGTGGTGGCGGAGCATTTCAATACAGATCATCACGAGCTCTTGGTCACTTCTAGTTTTGCTAAGCGCCTTCCTGAAGTGGTGTACCACACAGACGTTCCTACAGCGGATCCTACATGCATTCCTACTTTCTACTTGTCGGAGTTCGCAAGGAAACGAGTGACCGTCGTTCTGACAGGAGAGGGGGCGGACGAAGAGTTTTTTGGTTACAGTAGGATTCAGCGGATGTTGCAAGCGCAACAGTTGGCTCAGCGCTATAATAAGATTCCAAGCATCATCCGAAAAGGGGTTAAGGTTTTAGTCAAGGCAGCGCCGACCTTGCAGGTGAGGCGTAAGCTCAAGCGGCTCCCCAATCTGGAAGACCTTCCTACATTTTACATGGAGAGCAATGGGGTGTTGAGTGAAGAGGAAAAAGAAGGCATTTATTCTTTCCCATTTAGCGGGAAGCCCACTCCGCGTTTATTCAAGACAAAGAACGATCTTTTGGCGAGTTTGTCAAGTTGGGATCTTAATGAATATCTGCCGAATGACATATTGATCAAAGCAGACACGATGACCATGGCGCACAGTCTCGAAGGACGTGTTCCTTTCTTGGATCCTAAGATCGCTGAATTCTCACAGTCCATCCAGACTTCATTCAAGTTAGGGCCTTTGAAGAATCCAGTGGAGAAGTACATTTTGCGTAAGTCCGTACAGGACTTGCTTCCTGCAAGCATTCTCAAGCGCAAGAAGCAGGGGTTTACAGTGCCTTTGGACAAATGGTTCCAGAAGGACCTGAAAGAAGTGGCAGGACATTTATTGAGTCCATCTTCATTGAAGGAGTCAGGCGTTTTTGATGCTCAGAAAGTGAAAAAACTCTATCCTCCTTTAGGAAAGATTGGGGGCTATTACCGCCTGTGGCCACTTGTGTACTTCCAGGTGTGGCATAAGATGTACGTTCAGGATGAAAACCCTTTATCTGGCAAGAAGAAACTGGAGAGGTTCTTTTAGAGCGATGAGATATGACCAGAAGCTGAAGGATGAGTATTATGCGGCTACGGCAAAGGCATATGCGAAGATCGATCAAGTTCCTTTTATAAGGAAAACATTTGAGGAGATGTTGCAGGTTAAATTTGAAGGAAAGCAGATTATTGATTATCTTCAAGGAAGTAAAATATTGGACTTGGGTTGTGGGTCAGGCCGGTTATTTCCATATCTGAAGAAGAGTTACGTGGTGGGCGTAGATGCTTCCAAAGAAATGTTAAAGTACGCACGACAAGTTATGACAAAATGCAGATTGAGAGGCAAATTCGTTCAGAAAGACTTGTTCCATTTCAAATCAAATCAGAAGTTCGATATAGCTATCAGCATCGGGGTCTTGGGAGAGCACGTCCCTTTTACGATGGATCTCGCGAGAAATGTGTTTCAAGCACTCAAACCAGAAGGTCTTTTCGTTTTCACCGTAGTTCCGCTTAAGAAGCGCTGGTTGAGCCTCCTCGCAAAGCAGCTGCTTCAATGGGGCCTCATTTTGCCCAGGCTTTCATCGTGGAAGAAGCAACTGAACAGCGCAGCATTCATGGGTTACTTTGCTCATTCCAAATCCTATGTGGAGAGAACACTCAAAAACGTGGGATTTAAAGAGGTGAAGTGTGTAACGGTCTTGAAAAAAAGTTATGAGCATTACGAGTTTATAGCAAGGAAGTGAATCATGAAGGTTTTGTTTGTGAACAGAGAAATGGCCATGAATCCGGGTGGCGGCGAAAATGTAGACCGCGAATTAGCGGCAGCCTTGAAAAAGTTAGGCATTGAGGTCAAGTTTATGGTCGGGAAGCCTCTTTTTGGAAAACCTCGCGTAACTTTACAAGGCTTTTCCGTAGAGTATATCCCCTCACCCTATTTAAGGGGTTTATATCAGAAGTTGCCTTTTCCATTCAACCTCCCTCTGGGCATTCTGGATTGGAAGCTCTTTTGTTGGTCTTGTTTGAATCATTTGAAGAAGCGAAACGATTATGACTTATTGCAGGTGTTGTCCTTGCCTGAGCTAGTTAAGATTAAGGATTCTAAACCCATTCCCATAGTGATGCGCTTCCCAGGCCCTCCTGCTCAGATGTTCAAGAATGACATCCGTAAAGTAGACGCAGTAATCGCAAATGGAGATGCTTTGATCCAGATTAGAAAGAAGTTCAGAAGGGACGCAATAGAAATTCAGATCGGAATGGATTTGCAACGCTTTAAGCCCTCTCCGTCGAAGAGTAAGGAGATAAGGGGAAAACTAAGAGTGAGTAATGCTCCGTTGATTCTTTACACAGGTCGTTTCATGCCGATTAAGAACGTATCGTTATTGATTACAGCCATGCGTTTTGTGGTGGATCAGCAGTCGAATGCAAAGCTCATCTTAGTTGGGGAGGGCCCGTTAGAAGGAAAGTTGAGGGGAGAAGTAAAAAGGTTAGGGTTAGAAAAGAATGTGATCTTCGCAGGGCGTGTAACCCCTGGAATTGAGTCTTACTATGCTGCAGCCGACGTCTTTTGCATGCCTTCCTTGTATGACAATTTTCCGAACTCGGTTTTAGAAGCCATGAGTTCAGGTTTGCCGATTGTCGCCACAAATGTGGGCGGCATTCCTTTGCAGGTTAAGGATGGAAAGAATGGTTTCTTGGTGCCTTCAGGTGATGAAGTAGCCTTAGCAGAAAAAATATTGATGCTTCTAAACAGTCCAACCAAGGCAAAGAGAATGGGCACTGAAAACCGTAAGTGGGTCATGAAGCATTTCTCCTGGGAAGAAAGCGCAAGGAAATTGAAGCGTCTCTATGAACAATTGATCAATGAGAAACGTCATGTTTGAGCAAGATCTCTAGATAAGGAAGTTCTTTTTCCGTGTGCAAATAGGATTCTTCAGAAGCGGATGCGACGTTTCTTCGAATGTATTCAGCGGCATCCTGCACAAAAAGGGGGTTCCAGTGTGGCCGTCTCGGATCCCATCCTAAGTATCCTCCTCGTAGTGCGTACGTTGCAAAAAAATTGAATTCCTGTGGCTTCAGGGTGTAGGGTCCAATTTTGATCAAGCGCTGCTGTGGATTCCACTGCACGTGTAACTCCCCTCCTTCAAGTGTGGGCACTTGGACGGATTGCTGGGCCACGGTTAATTCTACGATGGCTCGGCAAAACTCTGGCGTAGCGATCGTAAACTCGCCTAGTCGAACTTCTTGCGTGAACACGCTGAAGTATCCAGCCACAATGGTTCCTTTATTCTCCGTAGGCAGTAGGTAGGTCATGGTGGAAGTCTCAGGCGCATGCAGCAGGATATATTGCTTTTTTCAGATTTTATCGTCCAAAATTTAAGGTTGTCAGTATGATGGGTGCTAATTAAATATGGTTTCAAAAAAATCCATATGAATATATAAGAAACCATATAGTAACCAAAAAGTTTATATAGTTTCATTCGTTACCATATGTCGTGGTATTAAAATTAAAGCAGGTTTTTATGCCGGAGTTTGACGAGCCCTATCAGAAGGTTCAAGCATGGTTCTTCTCCTTTTCAAGTCGGCAGCCAACCCTAAGCGAGCTCTCCAAGACCTTGAATATGTCAAAAACAACCGCAAACGAAGCCATTTCTAGACTGGTAGAAGAAGGGTTTATTATAAAAGAGGTAATCGGGAGGGCTTGGCGCCTTTCTTATAATAGGCAGCATCCGCATAACTTCTCTAGAAAGATAGCCTTTAACTTGAAAGGGGTTTATGAGAGTGGAATTTTGGATGAAATACATAAAGCAGTTCCAAATACCAGCACTATTATTTTGTTCGGGAGTTACCGAAAGGGAGATGATGACGAGAAGAGTGATCTGGATCTTGCAACGGAGGTCTTAGGGAATCAAGAGCTTCGCATTCTTGAATTAGGAATCTTGCCCAGATTCGGCTATCGCACGAATGTTCCTGTTCATCTGCATCTTTTCTCCCGCAACAAGGTAGATTTGAATTTATTTGCCAATATAGCTAATGGCATTGTTCTGGAAGGCTTTTTGGAGGTGAGGCCTTGATCCGGTATAAGCGTCCGGATGAAAAAGATGCTTTAAGCAGGGTTCAGGCTGCTGAAAAAGAAATGAGATTTACTCTATCTTTGAAACCAACCGAAGAGTCTGGTTCAACAATTGTAAGAAATATTTATGAATGCTTTCGCATGTTAGGAGGTGCGCTTCTAGTAATTAAAGGAATCGAGGCAGAGGATCATATTGCGCCGATTCAGGAGCTTCTTAAATTGCAAGTGCCCACGGAGAGGCCAATCCGGTTGATTGATAATTTGAGGAAACTGCGTCACCAGATCAATTATCGTGGGTATCGCCCAAGTCTGGCTGAAGTGGATGATGCCATCTCTTTAGCAAAAAACTGTTTTCAGCCCTTGCTGAAAGAAGTTCAAAAAAGGATAAAATCATAATTCAATAAACTCAGTCTTGATCTGTTTCATGCTGGTGAGGCTTTTGATCTTTATGATGCCTTTTCGGGAGATGACGTTTTTGATCATTTGGTAGTATTCGTCCATGTCTTTGACGCGGATTTTGAGGTATTAAATATGATCTATTTAATCGTTTCTAACACCATCAAAAGAAACCTTTATATACTACCTAGTATTACCTAATATTACAATGGACGCGATCAGTTTAAAGCTCGACGAGAATTTCTCAAAGGATATAGAGAAAACGATGAAGAAGCACCGCTACACGACCAAGACAGAGTTCATAAGAGAAGCCATAAGGGACAAAATTCTAGAGCTAGAAAAGGAAGAAGCACGATTAAGGATAAAAAAACTCTATGGGGCCTCGAAGAGGCATACGACGGATGAGGATATTCATAGGGCAGGAGAGAAAGCGTTCGAAGAGCTGGACAGGGAAATTAAATAAGATCTTCTGGTTTTTTTGCAAGGGTAATATCTTTTAGTTGATCAAAATGAGAATCTCTTGCTATCAATTGTAAATCGTTATCTCGAGCAAGAATGGCGTGAAGAGCGTCTTTTTTCGGAAGATCTCTTTGTCGGGCTATCTTTTTTGCCTCCTCTTTTTGCTCTTTGTAGATATGAATATGTTTAATGCGATGGGGCTTGAGTAGGTTAAAGATGGAATAGATTTCTCCTGTGTATAGCCTAAATTCTTGAACTCTTTTGTGTGTAAATCAGAGTAAGCAATTTTGCATTTTTCTTCCACTATTTTTAGGATCAATCGTAAAGCAGCTTATCCATTCTTTCCTCTTTTCTCGTGAAAGTCAATCCAGATCGAAGTATCAAAATAGTATTCTTCTGTCATGCTGACAGGTTTCTTGCTTTCTTTTTAATCATTTAGAAATGAGTCCGGAACGCTTACGATCTTTCCGTATTTTATCCGGAAACGTTTTCTCATCGCGCTAATTCTTTCCAAAGCATCTTGATCTCTTCCAGGTTCAAGGTGCGGAAAAGGAATAGGAGTAGAATGTATAAAACCAACCCAAGAAGGATCAAGATGATCTGAATCCACAGGGATGTAGATAAGGAAAGCACTAGAATAAAAAGAATTCCACACAGCAAAGTTTTCATCCAATTTTTCCAAGGTACCTGTAAAGAAAGGTGTTTCTTAAGCTGAACAAACGATAAGAAAAGCGCAAGGGTGTAGCTAAGTACAGTAGTGAAAGCAGCACCGATCATTCCATAAGAGGGTATGAAAATCAGGTTGAGAACGACATTACTGATCGCCGCAAAGAGCATGATCTTAGCTACCTTTTTTGGTTGGCCTATGCCAGATAATACACTTAGGTTGGTCAGGGCGATGGCGTAGAAGAGAACTCCAATCATAAGGATTTGGAGGGGTGCTGTTCCAGCGACATATTCCGTGCCATAGAAAAGTTGGAGGATGCTAGGAGCATAAAGGATGAAGACAAAAATCAATGGTAATATTCCAATGAATAAGTACTTGTGGAGCAGTCCTAGGCCAAGAGACAATTTATCTTTTTTCCTGGCGTGGTACAATTCAGCACTTAAGGGTTGAAGTACAGAATCAAACGCGTACATAAAATATAGGACAGCCATCGCTGTAGGAAGAGCAGCATTGTAGAGTCCAACCTCATGTAGGCTTCGCATAGAGGTGAGCATGAGGGTGTCAAAGTAGCTTACAATGGAGTAAGTAAGTGTATTTAGGACAAAAGGGAGCCCGAGTAAGAGCAAGGGTTTGAGGGGTTTCCAGGAATAACGGAAAGCGGACTTAGGCCATACTTTGTATAAGCTGGGAAGGAGTAAAACAGGGAGAAGGAGGGCGGTGGAAAGATAAGCGAGGACAGGAGCATGAATGCCTTTGTGTATAAAAAAAAATAGGAAGGCTAGGAGTAGTGTTTTTTTAAGGAGTTCAATGCAGGCGTAGTACGTATGCTTTTGAAAACCTAAGAAAGTAGATCCTAGCATTTCTTCATTAACACTTAGAAAAAAGACCATGCTCATGATACGCAATAGAGGGGTTGCTTCTGAGGTTTTGAATAAGTACTGGGCCAATAAAGGGGCGAGGAGCCAGAAGAGAATAGCGAGTATGCCTGCAAATGCAAGTTTAAATCCATAGGTGATAAAGAAGGTATTTTTGATGGTTTCCCACTTTTTTTTGAGTTGCAGTTTGGGTAATGTAATCACAAGGGCATTGCCAATACCTAAATCTTTTACCGTACTAAAAAGAAAAAAGAAGGCCAGGACAGAAAAGAACAGTCCATATTGTTCAACGCCTAGTTTTCGGGCGAGAACAAATCGAAAAGCATAGCCAAGTAGGGCCGCTACTAAATGAAATAGAATGATAATGCCAATACCATATACGGCTTTGCGCGTGTAGCTCATAGGGTCTTAGGAGAGGGGTTTCTTTTTAAATGTTCAGCTGGGTAACTTGTAAACCTTTATAAAATACCTATTTTTTTGTAGGCTGTATGAAGGAGCGTTTGTTGAGGGTATTGGCTTGTCCTTTTTGCCGAGGAGAGTTGACTCTTAAGGTTAAAGCAAGATCAAAAGGAGAGGTAAAAGAGGGTGCGTTGACTTGCGTTTTCTGCAAGAAAGAGTTCCCGGTCCGTAATTTCATTCCTCGTTTCATAAAGGACGACAGTTATGCAAAAAACTTCAGTAAGGAGTGGGGTTGGTATCAGGAAGTGGTGGAAAAGATAAAAGAGCCAAGAGAGCAGGAAAGCTATTTCTTAAGGAGAACAGGCTTTGTAAAAAAGGAAGTAAATAACAAACTTATTTTAGATGTAGGTCAGGGTGCGGGGATCGGGATGGATTGGTTCTTGAAGTATGGTGCTGAAGTCATAGGGATGGACATCTCTTATGCAGTAGACGCCACTTTCAAGTTACACGGCTTCCATCCTAAGGCACATATCGTTCAAGCTAGTGTGTTTCAGCTTCCCTTCAAGAGCGAAGCCTTCGATTACATTTATTCCGTAGGCGTCTTGCATCACACCCCAGACTGTAAGAAAGCATTCCTCCAACTTCCACGATTGCTAAAGAAAAAAGGAAAAATAGCCATTTGGCTTTATCCCTGGCAGGGCTTCTACAGTCGCCTCTCTGATTTCTGGCGTTTCTTCAGCACAAAGCTCTCAGCAAAATTTTTATTCAAGCTGTGTAAAACAGCAGTAGAGCCTTTGTTCAGTCTTCGTCAAGTTCCCATCCTGGGCCATATAGGCAAAGCCGTTCCCATATCCACCCATCCCAACCCATACTGGCGGATGTTGGATACCTATGACTGGTATTCACCCAAATACCAAAGCAAACACACCAACAAAGAAGTGGTGGCTTGGTTTAAGGAAGTAAAGTTGCAGAGCATCAAAGTCTTGCCAGATCCGGTAAGTGTGCAGGGCACTAAATCTTAATTCGTACGAGTTCCACAATCGCTTCCACATGAGGCGTCTGAGGAAAAAGGTCAAACATCGCTGCACTTTTGATCACGTATTCTTTGAGTCTAGGCAATTCCTTGGTGAGTTGCTGGACATTGCAGCTAATATAGATTATGACTTCAGGTTCCAACTCATTCAGTCGTTGGATCGTTTTTGGGTGCATTCCGGTTCTGGGCGGGTCCGTAATGACAAATAAAGGTTTTCCCAATTCAACTTTTTTGAGTTGCATGGCATCCAGGAGAATGGCTTTAGTGTTTTTTATCTTGTTTTCTTCAATGTTTTTGTTTGCTGCCTCAATGCAGCTAGGTACACTTTCGATGAGGGTGGTTTCTTTGAACAACGCTGCATTAACAATGCCGAATGTTCCAACTCCGCAATACAGGTCGAGTAAGTGTGCGTTCTTGGTATCATGCCGTTGAAGCAATTCATGAACATAGTGCAACATTTTTTCAGCCATGAATGTATTGTTCTGGAAGAAGCCTTCTGGACTGTAATAAAATACCTTGCCCAGTAGCCCTTCCTTCATAAGTTCATTTCCCTTCACAGCGTAGTATTCTTGGCTAGTGCTTTCATCGGTCTTGGCAGGAGTATAGGCAATCAAGATGTGCCCAGCAGTAGTTTGTCGGGCAAACTGTTTAATTTGTTCAACAGCTTCTTGTAGTTTCTGAGAGTCTTCGTTGAGCATGAACGAAACAGTGGTTTCACCTTTTGAGATTCGGATGACGGCATACCGAAAGGTTCCTTTCTTCTTGTAAATATCAAAGTAGTCTGCTCCTTTGAAAAATGCCCGTATCTCGGCAAGCAAGTGGTTGACGCGTTCATCGCTAATGGCGCACTGTTCTACATTCACAATGTGTTGCCATTTTCCTTTCTTCCGTAGCCCAAGCCCTCCTGGGTGGAAGATGAAGTCCATGCGGTTTCTATAGTTGTATTCGGATCCAGAAAAGGCGTGAACGTCCTCGTATTTTATGGCTTGGGCAATGAGCTTTTTCTTGTTTTCCAGCTGGAGCTCATAGGGAATGTGCTGCGCACTACATCCGCCACATTCTCCGAAGTATGGGCACTGGGGTTCTCGCATAGGGGTAAGAAAAGTCCGTGTTATTTATAAATGCTGTATCTCTCTCTTATCGCATGCGCGTCTGTTTCATCCAGTCTACCTTCCACCCGTTTGTGGGCGGAACTGAGCGTCAATCGCTTCAATTAGCACAGCGTCTCATCAAGAAGGGCGTTCAGGTGGAAGTTGTCACAGGCCGGTTTTCAGGCTTAAAGAAGTTTGAAGTCATCCAAGGCGTTCCAGTCAACCGAGTTTGGGTCTACGATGCCCATGCAAAGCGCAGCTTCTTACAAACCATGACGTGGCTGTGGAGTGCTTTCTGGTTTTTGCTCTTCTCAAAAACCTACGATGTGTATCATGCACACCAAGCCTTAACGCCTGCCTTTCTAGCCTATATCGTCAGTCGTCTGAAAGGAAAGAAGTGCATTTCTAAAGTTGCGAACACCCAATATATAGGTGAGTTGTTCACATTGAATCATAGTGTGTTCGGTCGAATAATGAAAAGTTTCATCATGTCCCTGGATGGTTTCATTGCAACCTCCAGTCAGGCAGTAAGCGAATTGAGGGAAAATAGTGTTTCGCAAGATAAGATTTTCAACATACCCAATGGAGTGGATACAGACCAATTCAAGCCAAGAACAAAATCTACACTGCGTAAAAAATTAGGTCTTCCTTTGAACAAGAAGATCGTCTTGTTCATGGCCACTACCACAAAAGAAAAGGGTATTTTCGAGCTCATTCAGGCGTGGAAAGGGGTCGAAACAAAAGTAAAAAATAGTTACTTGATGATTGCTGGAAAGCGATTCAATGAAGAGGAGTTGGATCATCTAATTTCAAACTTGCCTTCAGTAAAATTCATTGGGATACAGTCCAATCCGCAAGACTTTCTTGCCGCTTCCGATGCTTTTGTCTTGTGCAGTCATGCAGAGGGATTGAGCAATGCCTTATTGGAAGCAATGAGCA
>Ga0209542_10004129_pt1 | contig 30175 bp, 32 predicted proteins | sample RifCSPhighO2_01_FD_184028 | JGI IMG/M metagenome (GOLD analysis project Ga0209542, IMG submission 184028) | Soil microbial communities from Rifle, Colorado - Rifle CSP2_plank highO2_0.1 (SPAdes) (version 2) | ecosystem: Environmental > Terrestrial > Deep subsurface > Rock core/Sediment ... | reverse complement strand
CGCCGAAGGCGGGACTCCGAATTCGTTTGGAAAAATGGGGGGAAATCAGTGGGACGCGCTTCGCGCGTCCCACCTTCTGGCTTCCAAAAAGCCGTTTAGTTCGTTTGTGGTGCGTCGAGAGGGATTCGAACCCCCGAAGCCCGAAGGCAACACGTTTACAGCGTGTCGTATTTGACCACTCTACCATCGACGCATCAATGTAAAATAACACAAAAAATACTTTTTTGCATCTTACTTACACCGCTGACTTCTGTTCTATCCTGATAGAGCTTTTGATTTTTCCTTTTTTAGTTTCGATTACAAGTTGCCCGTCTTTGACTGACACCACGACGGTGTCCCCTTTTTTCACCCCATTCCCGATAATGTAGGAGGCCACCGGGTTTAAGATTTTGTTTTGAATCAAACGGTTCAATGGTCTCGCGCCATAATGCGGATCGTAGCCCTCTTTGGCGAGGTATGACAGGGCATCGTCGGAAATTTCAAAATTGATACCTTTGCTAGTCAAGCGGTCTTGAACTACTTTTATTCGCAAATTAACTATTTCTTTGATCGCCTCCGGTGACAAAACATCAAACACAATTGTTTCATCCAGACGATTCAAAAATTCCGGACGGAAATTGTCTTTCAGGGCTTCCATCACTTTTTCTTTCATATTGGTATAATCCGCTTTTGGAGAATTATTGGAAAATCCGATGGATTCCATTTTCTCCACAAACTGTGAGCCTATATTGGAAGTCAAAATGATGATCGTGTTCTTGAAATTAACCACTCGGCCCTTGCCATCGGTCAATCTTCCTTCATCAATCACTGAAAGCAGCATATTGAAAACTTCCGGATGAGCTTTTTCAATCTCATCGAAGAGTATGACCGCATAAGGCCGATGTCGCACCGCTTCCGTCAACTGTCCGGCTTCATCATAACCCACGTATCCCGGAGGCGAACCGATCAATTTGGAAACCGAATGCCTTTCCATATATTCAGACATATCCACCCGGATAATGGCTTTATCATCATTAAACATGAAAGCTCCCAGAGCTTTTGTCAGTTCAGTTTTCCCCACTCCGGTCGGGCCTAAAAAGATAAAAGAGCCGATCGGACGGTTCGGGTCGCCAATCTCGGCACGAGAGCGACGTACGACATTAGCAATAGCTTTGATGGCTTCCTGTTGACCGACGACTCGTTTGATCAATTCTGTTTCCATTTTCTCCAGCTTGGCGCGCTCTTCCTCCAGCATCTTGGTTAAGGGTATCCCAGTCCAGCGAGCCACAACTTCGGCAATATCTTCGGCCGTAATTTCTTCTTTCAAAATTCGGCGGGACTTCTGCAATTTTTTCAGCCGGATAAGCTTCGCTTCCAAATCTTTTCGAAGCGCCGGAATTTTGCCATAGCGTATCTCGGCGGCGCGCGCCAAGTCGGATTTCATCTCGGCATCCTCGGCTTCTAGACGAATGCTTTCCATCTCTTTTTTGATAACCCGAATTTCCACCACGATTGCTTTTTCGTTCTGCCACTTAAGTTCCAACTCCTTAGTCTTCTCGTGTAGGTTGCCTATCTCTTTATCCACTTCCTTGAGCCTGTTTTTTATCTCGTTATTTTTTTCTATAGCGATTTCTTTTTTTAGCGCTTCTTTTTCTATTTCCAAGCGCATTATCCTCCGATGGGCGTCTTCCAAAATCGGCGGTTTGTTCTCCAGCATTATTTTAAGAGAAGAAGAAGCTTCATCGATCAGATCCACCGCCTTGTCCGGCAAAAATCGATTGGTGATGTATCGAGCCGAAAGATTGACTGCCCCGACGATGGCGTCATCGGTAATTCGAACTCCATGGAACAATTCATATTTTTCTTTAAGTCCGCGCAAGATGGCAATCGCATCTTCAACGGAAGGTTCATCAATATAAACAGGCTGAAAACGCCGAGCCAACGCCGGATCTTTTTCAATATGTTTTTGATATTCTCGCAAAGTGGTAGCGCCAATCGCCCGTAGTTCTCCGCGCGATAGCGCTGGTTTCAACATGTTCGATGCATCCATCGTGCCTTCGGCGCCTCCGGCGCCGACGATCGTATGAATCTCATCAATAAAAAGAATTACTTTGCCGTCGGATCGCTCGATTTCTTTCATGATGCCTTTCAGCCTCTCTTCGAACTCTCCGCGATATTTAGTCCCAGCGACTAGAAGCCCCAAGTCAAGCGACACTAGTTCTTTGTCTTTTAAAGATTCTGGAACATTGCTTTTTACAATCATTTGCGCCAGACCTTCCACCACTGCTGTCTTGCCGGTGCCAGCCTCACCAATTAGGATCGGGTTATTTTTGGTGCGGCGAGAGAGAATCTGCATTATCCGCATTATTTCATTGTCTCGGCCAATTACCGGATCGAGTTTATCCTCCTTGGCGAGCTTCGTTAGATTGCGAGTATATTTGAGGAGTAATTTGAATTTTTTCGGCTCGGTCACGTCGGTAATATTCTGACTGCGCAATTCTTCGACAACTTTCATAACAGAATCTTTGTGAATTCGAAATCGCGCCAAGGTCTCGCGGGCTTCGCTAGTAACTTCCAAGATTGCGATGAAGAGATGTTCAGTCGAAACAAAATCATCTTTCATTGATTCGGCTAGTTTGGCCGACTGCTCAATAACTTGCGCTAGGTCAGGGTTCAAATATATCTGATAAGAAGGGTTCAAAGTGTTGCGGGACTCTGGTAGTTCGATCAGTTCTAAAACAGAATCGGTTAAAAGCATTGTGTCAATCTCCAATTTATCCAAAATGGAATTTACCATTGATTCTTCTTGTAAAAGAAGGGCGGCAAGAAGATGCAAGGAAGAAACATGATTGACTCCGCGCTCAATCGCGAGCTCGTGGGCTTTCTTTATTGCATCTTTGGATTTAGTCGTGAATTTGTTTAATGGTGGCATATAAATTAGTTGAAAGTTATAAAGTAAAAAGTTATAAGGTTCTATGGTGCAAGAATAGGAGTGGCTGGCAAGGTCGTGGCAGGCTCGGTAGGCGGATTGAGAGATAACTTTAAAGAACTATTGATAATTCCGATTGAAGCGAAAGAAACAGCTTCGCCCGACAAAGCCAGGCCTAAAACATTTCCATCAAGATCGAGCACCAATGCTCCTCCGTTTGATTTTGTAACATTTGTTCTGATATCCTTATTGCCGTCAAAAATAAAGGAGGACACGCCGTTGCCTAAAACCAAAATCTTCTGGCCGATTTTCATTTTCTCTAAATCACCGAAGGTCGGCACGGTGAAAGCTAGTTTGTCCGTGCCATTCACGGAAGCGCCTATTTTCAGAAACGAAAATCCAGCTTTGTCGGCAAACACAAAGTTAGCTTTGAATTTTCCGCTGTCATTCTTCACATAATATGTTCCTTCACCCAGAACTAATATAGCATCGGCTACCACTACGCCAGGAGTCGAAACCGCAAATCCAGAACCGGCTGAAACTTCCGCCGGCCGGAATTCGGCATCCTGTCCGTCCTTGGTTATCGCAAATACCGCCGATTTATTTTTCGCAATCGCATCCACCACCAAGTCTTCTTCCTTGATCACCACCGTCTGCACGGTCGTCTTGCCTTCCACTTGCTGGATTTTTTCAATCGTCTGCCGAACCACCCGGTTCACCGGCACGGTAAAGGACGCCGGCGCCTGTTGCATCAGTGTCACGGTCGTTATCCCGGTCGCAATCGAAGTGACAAAAGAAAGGAGTACTGCGAGTAGTATAAGTTGTGGTTTATTTAAGTCTTTGATATCCATACCTTAACTATACCACTTTTTTAGTTTTGTCAAAATTTCGGAAAGGGCTTTGATGGTGTAATCAATATCGGCTTTTGTAGTTTCTCGGCCGAGAGAAAATCTTAGCGAGCCATCGGTTTCTTTTATTTTTGAGTTAATTGCTTGTATCACATAAGACGCTTTGCCATCGCCAGCTTTGCAGGCGCTTTTGGCGGAGGCCATAATCCCCCGCGCCGAAAGCTCGATCACTAAAAGATCGCTCGGAAGATTTGGAATTGTAATATTTACATTATTCGGCAATCTTTCCTTTCTATCTCCGTTCAATATCATTCCAATATTCGTTAGAATGTTAGAATGAGTTAATTGGTTTATGAAATAATTCTGAAGTTTAGTTAATCGCTTTATTTCTTTTGATTTTATTTTTTCCGTAAGGGTGAGCGCTTTTGCAAATTCTAAAATACCCGGCACATTTTCGGTTCCGGGATGTAAACCAAATTCTTGATTGCCACCAAACATAATCGGAGAGAGAGGCGTATTTTTTTTGACATACAAAGCGCCGACTCCTTTCGGCCCATAAATTTTAGCGCTGTTGAAAGACATCAGATCTACCCCGAGCTGGGGAACACTTACCGGCAAATAATTTACCGCCTGCGTAGCATCGGTATGGAAAAATATTTTTTTAGAATTTAATTTATTCCAGTGCCTTATCTCTTTTGCAATCTCTCTAATCGGCTGGATCGTGCCGATTTCATTGTTGGCATACATTACCGAAACTAAAACAGTGTTCGGCCGGAGAGCTTTTTTTATTTTCTTCGGGTCAACTACTCCGTTCACCTCCACGCCCACGCATGTCACTTCCGCTTGTTTGGTTTTTTCTAAGTATTTGCAAACCTCCAAAACCGACGCATGCTCGATACTAGTAGTAACAATATGCGTAATTACCCCCTCCTTCTTCCTCCCCCTACTGTAGGGGGAGGTTAGGTAGGGGTATATCAGCCCCAAAATCGCCAAATTATTGCTTTCGGTCGCGCCAGAGGTAAAAACAATCTCCGTATTGTGTGCATTCAAAATCTCAGCCACAGCCCTCCGTGCCCCTTCCAATTTACTTTTTTCTTTCAAACCTAATTCATGAATTGCGCCTGGATTGGCAGAGTTAGACAGGGCGCTCGAGGCATAATCTAGGTATATTTTTCTCGTCCTTTTGGTTGATTTCGCCATCAAAATAGTATATATTGAAACAGTATGAATATAAAGCTTCAGGTTATTTTTTTTGTGGTGATTGCCCTTGCCATTGTCATTGGCGCTGTTTGGATGATTATTACCGAAAAACGCCTGAAAAGATTTTTTAGCGGTAAAAAAGCAAAGGATTTGGAAGACGTGATCGTGAAATTAGAGCAAGACATATCTCTGCTAAATAGAGAAAAAGAAGATTTGCAAAAAGAAGTTTCTATCATAAACACCAAGCTCAAGAAAAGCATCCGTGGACTAGAGACTATCCGCTTCAATCCTTTCCCGGACCAAGGCAGTAACCAAAGCTTCGCCATCGGTATGCTGAACGAAGAAGGTGACGGTGTGGTAATCTCCAGTTTGTACTCTCGTGATCGAATGAGCGTATTCGCCAAACCGATAAAAAATAACAAATCCGAATACGAGCTTTCGGCGGAAGAACGAGAAGCGCTCCAAAAAGCCAAAATCTAAAATTTTGAAAATAAACTTTGCAAGAGTATTATCCTTATGACCTAACCCAGCAAAGTTTGATTTACGAAATTTTAGATTGAATAGATCAATATGAAAGAAAATGAAAAAAAACAAAATAGTATAATCCCGCGCGCCCCGGTCGTAGTGATCATGGGCCATATTGATCATGGCAAATCGACGCTTCTGGATTACATTCGAAAAACAAACATAGCCGACACTGAAGTCGGAGGCATAACTCAAAATATTTTAGCATATGAAGTTGGGGTTCCAGGAAAAATAACTTTCTTGGACACGCCCGGGCACGAAGCCTTTTCTAAAATGCGAGAGCGCGGAGCGACAATTGCTGATATTGCTATCTTAGTAGTCTCCGCGTCTGAGGGAGTCAAGCTACAAACGATTGAAGCTTGGAAAACAATCCAAGAAGCTAAACTCCCCTCGATTGTTGCCATTAATAAAATAGACTTACCCAATGCCAATGTAGAAAAAACAAAACAAGAATTGGCGGAAAATGAAATTTATTTGGAAAACTATGGCGGTAAAATTCCCTTCGTGGAAATTTCCGCAAAAACCGGCGCCGGAGTGGAAAGTTTATTGTCGCTGATTTTAATTTTAGCGGAAATGGAAAATTTTACCGGCAATCCCGAAGAAGATGCTTCCGGCTTCGTGATCGAAGCAGATATGGATTCCAAGCGCGGGATCCAGGCAACTTTGATTATAAAAAACGGAACTCTTCGTAAGGGAATGTTTGTCATAGTGGAAGATGCATTGACCTCGACTCGCCTTATCCAGAATTTCAAAGGAGAGATGACCGATATCGCCTCCATGTCTTCCCCTGTGCGTCTTTGCGGTTTTGATAAAATGCCAAGAATCGGAACTCCGTTCAAAACTTTTAAAAACAAAAAAGATGCTTCAGAGTATGCGGAGAATTGGAAAGATTTGGTAGTCGAAACACCACTTGGTACTCCGACTACCAAGTTAATCGAAATGAAAATAATACCGATCCTGCTCAAAACCAATGTATCCGGATCACTGGAGGCTATAGAGAAAGAGATAGAGAAAATAAAAAACGAAGGGGCAGAATTTAAAATTGTGTCCAAGGGCATCGGTCCGATCTCAGAATCAGATATAAAAAATATATCCAGCGATGAGACAATAATCATCGGATTCAATGTCAAAACCGACAAAAGCGCGCTGGAGATAGCTAAAAAAAGAGGTCTGACTATTTCTTTCTTTGATATCATTTATAAAATGACCGAGTGGCTAACGGAAGAGATGGAAAAAAGAAGGCCGAGAATCGAGACAGTCGAAACGACCGGCCGAGCGAAAATAATCCGCGCTTTCAGCCGCACCAAAGAACGCCAGATTGTCGGCGGGAAAGTGATCCAAGGGCAGATGGTGCTAAACGGGGCAGTCAAAATCATACGCCGGGAATTTGAAATAGGTAGAGGTAAGATCGTGAATCTAGAGAAAGGCAAAGCGAAAACCAGCACGGTCGAAGAAGGGCTCGAATTCGGCATGATGGTCGAATCCAAAATCGAAATTGCGCCAAGCGATGTAATAGAATTGTTCTCCATCTCTCACAAATGAGCAACGGGAATAAGCGAAGTGAAAAAGTAGCGAACTATATCAAGGAACTGACGGCAGAGTTTTTGGGCCGGGCCAATAATGGAACATCGCTCATCACTGTAACTTCCGCTAACTGCTCTCCCGACTTGAAGCGAGCTACCGTCTTCATCACTGTCTTTCCTGCTGAAAAAGAAAAGTCGGCTTTAGAATTTGCCAAACGCCAAAGGGCGGACTTGCGCGAATTCTTGAAAAAAGTTATGACCACGAAAAATGTTCCTTTCGTTGACATCAATATCGATCTCGGAGAAAAGCATCGCCAAAAAATTGACGGACTGCTCAGGAATAGTTGATAGGTTATAGGTTATAGGTTATAGTTTAAAAATGGCCTGGTAGCCAAGAAGTAAGGCAGCGGTCTGCAAAACTGCTATACGTGGGTGCGATTCCCACCCAGGCCTCCAGGCAAAAATGTAAAACAAGCCCGGATGGCGGAATTGGTATACGCGCACCACTTAAAATGGTGTCTCGTAAGGGATGTGGGTTCGACTCCCACTCCGGGCACCAGCTTGAGATTAATTGCCATATAGGATATAATTGGAAGTACAATGCTTCCATTAGATCCAATCTTAAAACAAAAATCTAGAATTCTGCGAAAGAAAGGAAAAAGTTATAACCAAATAGCCAAAGATTTGGGTGTTGGAAAAAGTACTGCCCGATATTGGTGTAAAGATATTGTATTGAGTCAAAAACTTCAAAATTATATTTATACTAAAAAACTTGAGATATTGTCTAAAGGTCCCAGAAGCAGTCACGAAAGAAGAAGCAAAGAAATTGAAAAGATCAGACAAGACGCAAGTAATGAAATTAAATTCCCTCTTACCGAAGACACTTACAAACTTTTTGGCGCAGCATTATACTGGGCAGAAGGTAATAAAATAAACGATTTTACTATAACTAATTCTGATCCTCTTTTAGTAGCATTTATGACAGAGTGGTTTTGCAAGATATTTAATTTAACTCCTTATAATTTGAAAGCTCATCTAAATATTTATCCTCAGCAAAATGATTCAGATTTGAAAAATTTTTGGTCTAAAATTACTGGTATCCCATTGGAAAAATTTGGCAAGAGTTTTGTCAAACCTGCCAATAAAAATTATAAGAAAAATACTCTCTACTATGGAACAATCAAAGTGAGAGTGGAGAAAGGAACAAATTTTAGACATAGAGTATTTGGCTGGATAAATGAAGTTTTAAAGAAAACAAAAATAAATGTTGAGTTAGTGGAAAAAAAATGGTATAAACTAAAAGATAATAGCAGGCGCCCATAGCTCAGCTGGTAGAGCACTCGACTCTTAATCGAATGGTCGCAGGTTCGATCCCTGCTGGGCGCACCAGAAAATTAATTAAGAAATTTTCTTGTGCAGAATTATATGCCGGGATGGCGTAACTGGTAGCCGCACTTGCCTTAGGAGCAAGCGAGAGCAATCTCATGGGAGTTCAAGTCTCCCTCCCGGCACTTGACTTTTATATCTGAATATGCTATACTATAAGCAGTAAATCAAATACTGTTCTTTCTATATTTTTCTTGTGATCTTGCGAGATAATAGCTTGGAAATTCATTTCTAGGTTGCTATCTCGCAAGAAGCGACTACGGTAAACTACGGAAAACCCACAAAAACAAGAAAAAATGAAAAAAAACATACTCCTCGTCGCGGGGATAATCGCGACAACGTTGGTGCTGGTCGGTTGCAAAAAAGAAACTTCCTCCAACGAAGAGGCCACCCGACAGTTCGTCGAGCTTAAAGGACTGCTCAATGAAGCGAGGTACGACACGGGCGAACTGCGTGGGCTCATCGGGAGCAACCAAGTGGCTGTGGCGTCAATGGCGGAGAAGTTGGAGAGCTTTTCGGCCGAGACGGCGTCGAACAACGCCGCCATCACCTCCATCCGGGCGGAAGTCCCGGGGATCGTCGCGAAAGAGGTTGCGCGGGCCTTGGAGCCATTAAAGGTCCGGGGCTTGATCAAGAGTCCGCCACCCCCGGCACCCCAGGCTGTGGCCACACCACCGCCAGTGGTCACTAAGACAGTGGCCCAACCAGTCCCCATCCCTGTCATCAGGCAGGGTGGGATGTTCAACAAGAACGTCCTGGTGGGCGACTCGGCCATCCCCTTGCCCCAGTCCAAGGCCAAAAAAGGCGAGAAACTGCCTGATTGGTGGAGCTGGTGGGAAAAACAGTAGAATCAATGGTTTGAACGGCGCCTTGCAATGCAGGGCGCCGTTTCTACTTGACATTTATATTTAAATATGGTATACTGTATAAAGTAAGGTAAAAACTGTTCTTTCTATATTTTCTTTGTTTTGATCCTTGTTTTCTTGCAGATATTAGCTTAAAACTTGGCTATTGCCTGCAGGAAAACAATTCAAACAAAAAAATCATGAAAAAAAACAACATCCTCGCCATGGGATTCATGGCAACGTTGGCAACGGTACTGGTCGGCTGCGGAACACCTCGCGTCGGTCCGGCGAAAACTACCCTGGATCGCATGAATGGTGTCGAACCCCTGGCCTCCCTGGAAGAAACAAGGGGGGACAACGGGACGAACATCGTAAAAAAATTCATGAGTCCGACTATGGCCCAATACCAGCTCCGCATGAAGGAGCTGGAGGGAAACACCCAAGCGGCCGTGGCCCAGGCCAACAGGCCTCCGGCATACATCCCCGCGGGATATGGTAGCTACGGCTACCAGACCTACGGTGGCACTCCCGCCTACACTCCTCCTCCCGGCTATGACGCCTGGAACTACCAGCCGACGCAGGCTGGTTACGGGGGTGCAGTCATCTCCGCCGGTGGTGGCAACAGTTGGAACTACCAGCCCACCCAGGCTGGATTCGGGGGCTATGTGAGATAAAAGCCCAAAATCAATCGTTAAACGGCGTCCATTGCTAACCATGCATAGGGCGCCGTTTCTACTTGACATTTATATACAGATATGATATACTACAATTATATGAATAAAATAAACAACAAAACAATATTTATAAGTTTGGGAATATTAGCAATTTTTGCTTTTGGGATAGTAATTAATCCTAAGGAAACAAACGCAGCCCCCCTGCAGTATGGTGGTTACATTTCAACTATTAGCCCTGCACAATATGATTCGACCCCTGCTAGCAACCCTTCCCCGAAGATAGACTTGATCAATCCAACTTCTAGCAACCTGGGCACTGGAACCAAAACTATTACCATCACCGGTAGCGGTTTCGTTCCAAGTTCAATTGTGAGAATCAATGGTTCCAACCGACCGACCACTTTCGTAGATGACTCTCACCTCTTGCTCCAGATCACCGGCAATGATACTTACAAGTATTTCAAGAACGGCGGATTTTACGTCACCGTTTTTAACGGCGCTCCGGGCGGCGGATATTCGAATGCCATCTTCTTCAAGATAAACAAGCCGGCAAATTATACAGGAACAACCGCAACCGTAAATACTAACAACACTAACTCTGGAGACACTGTCACCGACTTTACGGATACATTCCAAGACAATGATGAAAACGAAGGTTACAGCGATCTAGCCGGAAGCGCCATCATGGGCTCGACGGGCATTTATCCTTCCGGGCTCATCCAATGGGTATTCCTAGGCATAATGCTGCTCATCGTAGTTATCCTAGTCAGAAAGATTTACGGCGCTGATCAGCGATACCACGCCGCACCCTTGAAACACGACTAAATAAGCCTCAAAAACCCCTCTCTACCTTGTGTAGAGAGGGGTTTTTGCTTGACTTTTGTAATCTTTTATGATATACTACCAAGGTAAATCGATCTTTGAAAACAGGGTTAAATAAGGATGGTTTGCCCGCCAAGTAGCTGATCTATTCCCCTCTTGAGGGGTGGATTTTGTAATCAAAAGACGGGGTGGAGTATAATATTTTGTCCACCTCCCTCCGACTAAAAGTCGGAGTACTCCTCAAGAGGAGAATTATTCGGCTTTTTGATGGGCGAACTGTTCGCTCAAATTTAACTTCAATAAACAACAACAACCAACGCGCCTTGTCGGCGCCAACGAAAGGTAACAACATGTGGTTTCTTATTCTTATTGGTATCCTTGCCATCTTGTATTTGGCATTGGATTCCTTTGTAATCATCCCAGGCCCAAACTTTGGAGTGCATCTCCGGTTCGGAAAACGTACCGGCAGAATATACGAGGAAGGGTTTGGATGGAAAATTCCTTTTATCGACACGGTTCAGCTCTTTTCAACAGAGCTTACAACAATACCGGTGGGAGCTGAATTTACCACAACAGATAAATTGCAAATCAGCATAAAAGGGACGCTTCAATTCCGCGCTGATCCTCGTATTTCCGATGACAAGAGGGACATTGACGAAAACGCTCGGGATAGAAAGGGTAAGAATACCTTCTTCTCGATGTCCGAAGACATCATCAAGGAGGGAATTGAAGATGCTCTTAAATCCTTGCTCGGAGGCCTTGGTGGAACATACGAAGGAAAGCAGTTCATAAAAAACCGGCAGGCACTGGGCGATATGATAAATTCAATTCTCAGGCTTGCAATTCCACTACACCTTAATCATAATCCGATAACGTGTGGTCGCCCTGGATGTAAACTAAAAGAGCAGAAAGTGAGTGTAAGTAAACTTAAAAACTTTTATAACACCCACTGGAGAGAGGTCCAGGAGAGTCTCAAGGGAGAGAAAAATCGGACAGAAGAATGCTCCAGATACGAGCTCCGATACGGTATTGACATCGAAACATTCGCCTTAGCAACCGTTAAGTTCTCGCAAAAAACGGAGGAGGCTTTTGAAACAGACCAACAAGCGAAGGCGAGAGAAGAAGCGTTTGAACACAAATTGAGTATGGCCGAGAAAGCTAAAGAAAGGCTCGGAGCAAATGCACAGGAGGCACTCGACGCCGCCGACGTTAGCCTTGACCCCGCAGTAAAGAAACAAGTTGTTTCGGTTCAAGGTCCAGCTGGTGTCCTCGGCGGAATAGTCAACAAGATGGGAGGCCAATAATGCATGCAGGACAAATAGCGCCCACGGGCAGAACCCACCCTACTGCGCAAAAGATCTTCGGCGTAGTTTCTATCATTGTGATCGTCATTGCAATGATTGTATGGGTAAAAGGTTGCAAACAAAAATCCGAGGCGAAGGAAAGAGCAATTGCAGCGGCGAAAGCTTACGCCCTAGCTCATCCACCGCCGGCGGCAGTTCGGCAAGTCGTGCAGATGCCGGACAGATATACACCATGCACTTTTGGGATTCCGAGGATTCGGGATCTCTACACAGACGGAGAGCCAATTTGGATGCTCCCCGTCGGATGGCCTGAGAGTGAGAAAATTTACTACTCGGGAAAAGGGCATTTGAAAGTCACTGGAGGCAACATTCCAGGTGGCGAATGGAAATTCTGGTCAGCGAACGATCCAAACAAGGTCGTACTAATCAGGATTTTCGCAGTGAGATAATTTACTGCGGCGCCTGACCAGCGAAAAAACGGTTAGAAAGGAAATCATCGCGTTGGCTACGCAAAAATAGCTTGGCCACGCAAAACGTAAAAGGGCGACTCTTAGTCACCCTTTTTTCGTTTCTAGCCAATTACGGATTAGGATTAGGTAAATTATTCGGAGTTGGCGGTTCATAAGGAGTCAATTCCACCTCCCCTGTTTCTGGTTTTATACCGGTTATGCCTAGAGTATTGAGTATAACTCCTAAAATGAACCAAACTCCCATCATAATAGTAAGTCCAATTATTCCCCAAAGCATATGGCTCTTGCCGATTGTTTTTTTCTCGTCATTGGCGCCATTCGCGATAAACTCAAACACGCCATACAGGAAAAAGACTAACGCCAAAGTAAACAGAAACAATATCAGCGGGTTGATAATCATATTATCAACATTCGCAATAAACTGGTTCAGAGTTTTACTCGGCGCCGCATAAGCTACCTTGGTAGACAATATGTCCATACTTATTAAAAAGGAACAACTGGAGGGACTACCGTAGTTGGAGCATCAACACCAGCGCTTCTGGTTAGAATTTCTACGAGTCCCCATACCGCGACAATCACAGCCAGGCCAATAATACCATAAATCATCATGGTTCTTCCTTTTCCTTTTTTCTCTTCATCGCCACCTACTACGTACATAATGACTCCCCAAATGAAGTAAACTACTCCTAGGGCAATCAGAACCGGCACAACCGTAGCAAGAATTTGGCTTACCCTGCACAACAGAGTTAGTATTGTACCTTGACCGACAACCCCTATATTACAAGTAACAGCTTGTGCGGCAAAAGCCATGATTGGCGTTAAACCTAAAACAGCACCCGACAAAACAATTAATTTCTTTTTCATATTTTTACTTTACTAATAATAATGTTAATAATAATATGCTCCTATTATAACACAAACCTAATCTATGGGCTACTTGGCGGACGAACCTGTGGAACAAAACCAGTGTCTATACCAAAAGTATTCCCCAGTATTGCGACTAACCCCCACACCGAGACCATCACCGTCAAAGCTATTATGCCCCAGATCATAAATTGCCGACCTTTTTCCTTTTTTGCCTCTTCATCGCTTTTGATCACATATTGCACCACTCCCCAGATAAACATAGCTAAGGCTAGAGCAAAAATGAGTGGAATGACCGAACTGCTAATAATGCAAGTGGCATAAGTTAAAAGATTCTGAAGTTTCGAGTTTGAATCTGGCGTTGAGCAACCGAAGTTTGAGCCAGAACTGGAGTTTTCAGTCCACACCCCCCTCCCTGCACAATCGTCCCGTGTTGTGAATTCAGGAATACTGCATGTCCCAGCTGCCTGCACATTTGAAACTGGGACAAGAAAAATAAGCATAATCAGTATTAAAATATATGGAATGTATTTTTTTATTTTTTTCATTACTTTATAACTTTACGAACTTTATAAACTTTTCACTATTCTAAAGTACCAGCACCGTATTAGCGATGAGCCCCGCGATAGCCCACGACCCTAAAAGTATCGCCGCGCCGATGATAGTGTATAAAAGAGCGCTTTTAGCCTTGGTTAATTTCTCGGTATTGCCCCGAGCTTCCACAAACAAAAAACCGCAGTAGATGATAGCCAGCGCCACGATCGGCATACCTATTTTAATTATCCCCACCAGAAAAGTTTGGATGAACGCTTGGATGCTGTTTGCGCTTATGGGATTGCAGATCATTCCCTTTGTTGGATCACAGGGATCAATTGTTGCTTGAGCAAAAGAAATAACAGGTATCACAACTAAAGTAGCTACTAGAGCCATTTTAAAAAGATTTTTCCTTAAAAATTTTATCATTGCCTTTATTATACCTTATCTTATAACCCAATCCAAGACCAATATCCTGCCGTAGGATTTAAAATTGATAATATGGTATGGATGATCAGCCACGCCCCGGCGGCTACCAAGAGGCCGATCACGGCACTGGTGAAAATCTTCTTCGCTTGAGTTTTAGCTTCGGTACTGCCCCCTGAGATTACCAGCTTAAAACCGGCATAAAAGAACATAATCGCGGCAATCGGAATGACTAAAGCTTTGAGAATAAATTGAATAAAATTATTTACAAGTGTCAAAAATTCAGTCCAGCCACATCCATCAGTAGAACATTTGGGAACAATCGGGTCTCCAATATTCCACGCAAAAGACAGAACAGGAATAATAAAAATTGAGAATATTACCAAGAAAATTAAGATTTTTTTTATTTGTTTCATTACTTTATAACTTTACGAACTTTATAAACTTTCTACTACTTCAATAACAACAAATTAAGCTTGGAATTAGCGTCGGATATGGCGCTCTCGGCCGTTAGATTATTCGAGAGCACGTTGTCGATCATATTCCTAAAAATGTTATTGGTATCCGCCTCAGACGGATCGAGCCAAGCTTTGGCATAGAGCGCCGAATCATAGAAGATCGGGGAAAAAGCATCCACTGGCTTGATTTTTAGCAAATCTCGGCGGGCTGGAGCGGTCCCCGTCGCCACGGCGAATTTGCCGGCAAAATTTCCATTAGCCATCTGGCTAGCGGCTATAAAAGCCGTGTTGAAATTTTTTGAGGAGGACAACAGGGCTATACCAGTAACATGAGCGCCGGTTGATTTTAAATTGGCATTCCGGATCTGCGGAATAGACGCCAGGCCGAAATTTTGATTTGGATTCCTATTGACTAAGGATTCCAGTTCGCTCGCAAAGCCTAAATATAATGCCAGATCTTCCTTGGAAAACGCATCTGTAGAATTAGGAAACGATCTATTCCAAGAGTATATGTCCTTGTTCGGATCCGCAAAATCGGTATAAAATTTCAAAATCGAAACTAATGGAAACTTCGCATTTGAGTCATTTAAACTAGAAGTGAAGATCCCATTGTTCTCAACTACGATTCCGTTGCCAGTTTGCATAAAAAACGTCGAAAGAATATCCTTAGCATGCGCCACATTTGAAAAGTGTCCCAAGGCGATCGCGCTTTTGAGGATTTTATTAGAAGCATCTTTTTTAGTCAAAGTAGGAACTAGAGTGGACATTTCGTCCCAAAAGCTCGGCGGATAAACTATTCCGCTAGCATCCAGCATACTGCGATTGTAGTACATCATCAGAGGATCAATCGATAAAGGAAAAGCCAAAATACCTTTTGATGTCAAAAATACTTCCCCAGCACCGGCATACTGATTCCTAAAAGTAGTCAGAGGATAACTTTGATACGGAATAGTAAAAATTTTATTAGCATAATGAAATGCTAGGCTGTCAGACAAGAAAAAAATATCCGGTCCCGAACCCTCGGCTAATGCTTCCAATAAATCTTTGTCAAAACTCTCGGCAGACTTTTGCACATATTGCACTTTAAAAGAGGAATCAGCATTATTAAACTCCTCCAAAAGAGGCGCCATCACAGTTCCTTTCACTGTTCCCCATAAAACCACGGTACCTAGACCTCCGGGAGTATTGTTTTCCCCTAGCGGTATGGCGCCAGAAAAAACTAAAATGCCAAAAACGGCTAAAGCAATGAATATTACTATTACGACAATTTGAAAATTTTTCATGGTTGATTTATAAGAAGCGAAGCGATTATATAAATCGCCACCCTGTTAAATGCCCTTTGGGCAAATTTTGTAAAACAAAATTTATTTAACAGGGTTAAGAAAATTATATTCGCTTCACTCATTGATTTTCATTAATATCATACCATAATGGTAATTTCCTGCATTAATATCTTTCTGCCAGACGAAACCCCCTTTTTCAAACATCTCCCGAGCCTGGTGTTTGGGAACAACTCTGGCCGCGCTTAAGATACCTGGTGACCAATCCACTAGCAACACCCTGCCTCTTGGTTTCAGTATCCTTTTTATCTCGTGAACGAGCTGCTCTTTATTTTTCAGCTGGTGAAGGACGTTGGAAGCGATAACGGCATCAGCTACCCCTGCACCTATTTTTGTCCCGCCAGACTTTTCAATATCGCCCCAAATGATTTCCACATTGCGCAAACGAGCTTCTCTAGCTTTGTGTTTTATGGTCGCCAGAAAATCCTTCACGATGTCCACCGCATAAACTTTACCCCGGGGCGCTAAATAGCCCGCCACCACCGAATAAAACCCTGTCCCGGCGCCCAAATCCGCCACGATACTATCCTCCCTTAATCCGAAGGCTCTTAAATTTTTTACCGGGTCAGTGAACATCTTTGTATTATAGTACGAAATAACTTTATCCACTACCCTTTAATGTCAAAGGTGCCCTTTGACATGTTATACTAGGATAATGAAAAATAGAGATTATAAAAACTTTACACCTGGAGCTATAGTACACATTTATAATAGAGGTAATAATAAAGAAAAAATATTTTTTGACAACCAAGATTTTAGAGCATTTCTTTTTAGGCTTGGACTGTGTTTAGGGTTTCCTGAAGAAGAATTAAATAAAGAAAAATTAATTGCCATGCCTTACTCTCGAATTAGAATTACAGCAACAGATAAAAATAGTTTCAAACTTCATGTATTCTCTTTGATGCCAAATCACTTTCACCTACTAATTGAACAAGTTGGAGATGTTTCAATTTCAACTTTGATGTTAAAGCTTTGCACAAGTTATGCAAGATATATTAATACAAAATACAAAAGGGTTGGACATATTTTTCAAGATCAATTTAAGGCTGTATTAATGGAAAGCAATTCACAATTGATGTGGACATCATCCTATATTCATATGAACGCAGTAAAAGATAAAATTGTAAAACATCCGTCTGAATATATGTGGAGCAGTTATAATGATCATATAGGAAAAAGAAATCTACTGATAATAAATAAAGATCTCTTGCTTGGAATTTTTGGCGATATAGAAAACCTTATAGAACAAACACTAATTTACGATGTCAAAGGGCACCTTTGACATTTTATATGCACGCCAAAGAAGCAATCCCGTCCCCGCCGCGAAGTCGCATGACGGTCACGCCTTGAGTCTGACGACCGAGAGATGAGATGTCTTTGAGGGCGGTGCGGATGACCTGGCCTTTTTTGGACATAGCAATCAATTCTTCTTCCTCGCCGGTTAATACTTTGGCCACGATCAGCTTGCCAGTCTTCCCGGTCACTTTCGCTGTTTTTACACCGGAGCCACCGCGCTTCTGGACTTTGTATTCTGAAAGAGAAGTTTTTTTACCGAAACCATTAGCGCTCATCGTTAAAAATGCGCCTTTGTCATTTCCCTTCTGCTGATTGTTTTTTATGACATCGACGCCGATGACTTGGTCGTCTTTCTCCAGTCTTATACCGCTGACTCCCCCAGCCGTTCGCCCCATTTCTCGCACATCTGACTCTTTGAATCGGATGGATTGCCCTTGCTCGGTGGCAATCATAACCTCATCTCCTTTCTCCGTCACCAAGGCCGAAATAAGCTGATCATCTTTATCGAGGCGGATGGCGATGATTCCGCTTCGACGCACATCTTTGAAACTCTCGGAAGACATTTTCTTTGCAGTTCCATTCTTGGTCACAAGCATTAACGAAGCCGGAGACTTATCAATATTCTTATTCTCCTTGGGCATAGCTAAAATAGAATTTACTTTTTCCTCCGTCGAAAGCGAAAGGAAATTCATAATAGATTTACCGCGGGTCGCACGGCGAGCTTCTGGAATGTCATACATTTTCATCTGATAAACTTTTCCTAAATTTGTGAAGAATAAAAGATTGCTGTGAGTAGATCCGGAGACAAGCATAGTCACAAAGTCTTCCTCCTTGGTCTCTAGATCAATCACTCCGACTCCCCCGCGTTTTTGAGCGCGATATTCCGAAGGATCGGTGCATTTGACATAGCCGCCAGCCGTAAGCACCAGCATCGTTTCTTTTTCCGGCACCAGGTCTTCGTCGGAAATTTCTTTGACCCCGCCTTTGATGATTTTGGTTCGGCGTTCATCGGCATACTTGGCGCGGATTTCCACTAATTCATCTACGATAATTTTTAGCACCTTTTTTGGACTGGCTAAAATATCTTTCATTTCTTTGATGAACTTCTGCTTCTCTTCCAGTTCGTTTTCCACGGCTTTACGCTCGAGTCCGGCCAGTTTCGCTAGTTTCATTTCCAGAATAGCAGTAGCTTGCAAATCCGAGAACTTGAATTCTTTGATCAAATTTACTTTAGCTGTTTGCGTATCTTTCGAACCACGGATAATAGTGATGACTCGGTCAATTTTATCCAAGGCTTTTTTGAGTCCAAGCAAGATATGCTCGCGTTCTTCAGCTTTCCGTAAATCATAGGCGCTTCGGCGCTTGACCACGTCTCTTCGATGCAGAATAAATTGTTCCAAAATTGATTTCAAAGAAAGAGTTTGCGGTACGCCATCTACCAGGGCGACAATGTTGAAATTAAAATTTGATTCCAGTTGGGTATTTTTGTAAATATAATTCAAAACTTTTTCTGGATGGGCGCTCGATTTCAAATCAATCACGATCCGGATGTCCTTGGTTGACTCATCGCGAAGCCCCTTGATGCCTTCCAGTTTTTTCTCCTGCACCAATTCGGCTATAGCCACGATCAAGTTAGACTTGTTAACCCTAAAAGGAATGGAGGTAATGATAATCGAAAAATTGCCGTCCCCGCCTCCCGGACGGGCAGGCTTTTGCTCCACAATCTCGGCTTCGCCTCGGCAAACGACTCCGCCCCGTCCGCCAGAGTAAGCATGCAACATATCTTTGTAGCCATAGGCAATGCCGCCAGTCGGAAAATCCGGACCTTTGATAAATTGCATCAAGTCCTCGGTGGTAGCATCTTCATTTTCAATTAAATGTTTAGTGGCGTCCAGTACTTCGGCCAAATTATGCGGAGGGATATTGGTGGCCATACCGACCGCAATACCTAAAGTCCCGTTCAAAAGAAGCGCTGGCACGCTGGAAGGAAAAACCACCGGCTCCTTGCGGGTCTGGTCATAGTTTGGTCTAAAATCAACCGTCTCTTTTTCCAAGTCGCGTAAAAGTTCGAACGAAATCTTGGACATTTTCGCTTCGGTATAGCGATGAGCCGCGGCATTATCTCCATCAATAGAACCGAAGTTGCCTTGCCCCAGAACAAGCGGATAACGATAAGAAAAATCCTGCACCATGCCAACCATGGATTCATAAACCGCCACATCCCCATGCGGATGATATTTCCCGAGCACTTCTCCGACAACAGTGGCTGATTTTCTAAAACGCGCCGAAGCGGTCAGACCCATCTCATGCATGGCAAAAAGAATTCGGCGATGCACTGGCTTGAGACCGTCCCGGACATCCGGCAAGGCACGCGAAGTAATGACCGACATAGCATAGGCTAGATAGGATTCCTTCATCTCACTCACGACATCAATCGGCAGAATTTTGTCCGAATTATTTGATTTATTATCGTCTATTGTTTCTAAAGATTTCTTGGCCATAAAAATTATTATTCTGTATCTGTCTTTGACTCGGTAATGCTCTGATATCCGCCGATTAGATTGGCTTTCAAGGCATTCAAGGGCTTCAAATCGTTGTTTATCTTTGTTTGGGTATCTGGATTGGCTAAACCTGTGCCTAAAGAATAAATCCAAAGGAGCACTAAAATAACCCCAGCGACAATCGTAGATACATGCAAGATATGCCTTCGCACTGCTTCCGGCTGACGCCTTAAGTTGTAAATAATTTTTTTCATAGTTATTTTTATATAGCTTTAAGCACTACGACTTCACCTTCCTTGCCTTCCAAGTCTTTCAATTTAAGGGTTAATTTTTCGACAACTTCGGCTTTCTCTTCTCCGGTTTCTTTCAAAAATGTCTTGAGCGAGGTAGCATCATAGTCCATCGGAATGATCATCTTGGTCTCCAAGGATGAGGCCAGCTTGGCAGCGGACTTGGCATCCAGCATACCTTTGCCGCTTTGACCTCCTATGGGAATGAAAAGAATATCCGGACTGCCGATAGCTTCGTGCGATTCTTTGGAAATCTCAGAATCAGACAACGCCCCCAGAAAAACAATATTTATGTTATCTACTGTCAAAATGTAAACCGTATTAACATATTTTTTATCAGCAATGGTGGCGTTTGACAGCACTCCTTTGATAAAAATTTCTTTAACTTCATAATCCCCGGGGCCGGTAATCGCAAAAGGTACGCGCTCTCCGTGAGAGAGCTGTTCCAAGCCATTATAATCCGGATGATTGGTGGTCACAAGGGCGATATCGGCCCCAAAGTGCGAATTGATACCCGATTTAGAGCTTTTGCTGACTGGGTTAAAAGAAAGGACCGTTTCCCCCTGCTGAATCTTAAAAAATTGTTTGCCGAAATATGTGATTATCATTAGTTGCATTATAACAAATTTTCTGTTATATTGCCAGTAGGTATTTTTGATTAAAAGCATGGATTTAGGGTAACCTCACTGACGTCGCTTCTAGCGAAGAATGTGAAACCTAAGCCTTATATCCGCTTTGCGCGGATTTTTTATTTTGATGAGAGAGGAGCATGCGAAAATTTATTTTCGTAATGTCCGAACGAAATCAAAATATTGTATGCAGTTATATTTAATATGATTAAAGACGAAACAGTAGTAGCGCCGGAAGAAAACAAAGTTTTAAGTTCGATCGTGGCTCGCAGTGTAAACAAACCAGAAGTTGACTCGCTGGTAGAAGGCGCGGTCATCAGCGTGGAGAAATCATCGGTGTATGTCGACCTGGCGCCATATGGAGCAGGTATTATTTATGGCCGGGAATTTATCAATGCTAAGGACATCATCAAAAAGATAAGCATCGGCGATATTATCAAGGCCAAAGTTGTTGAAAAAGAAAATGAAGACGGCTATATCGAACTTTCTCTCAAAGAAGCCAAACAGGCGCTGACTTGGAGCGAAGCAGAGAAAGCGATCAAGGAAAGGACCGTTATGACCCTGGAGATTAAAGACGCTAACAAGGGAGGACTCATTTTGGAGTGGCAGGGCATCCAGGGATTCTTGCCGGCTTCCCAGCTGAAAAGTGATCACTACCCTCGGGTGCTGGATTCCGATAAAGATAAAATCTTAAAAGAACTTAAGAAATTAGTCGGCCAGCAAATTTCAGTGATGATCATTTCCACCCTGCCGAAAGAAGGCAAATTGATCTTCTCGGAAAAAGATAATAATCCGGAAGAGAAAAAAGAAATATTGAGAAAATACCATGTCGGGGAAGACCTAGATTGTACTGTGGCCGGCTTGGTTGATTTCGGAGTGTTCGTAAAACTCGAAGATGGACTGGAGGGCTTGGTGCATATTTCGGAACTGGATTGGGGGCTAGTGGAAAACCCTCGCACCATGTTCAAGATCGGAGACAAAATCTGCGCTCGAGTGATCGAGATAAAAGACGGCAAGATTTCCCTTTCGATCAAGGCGCTGAAGGAAAATCCTTGGAAAGAGTTTGAAGGAAAATTGAAAAAAGGAGACATCATCAAAGGCGTAGTCATCAAATACAACAAGCACGGCGCGCTGGTTTCGATCAAGGAAGGCGTAGCTGGATTGGTGCATAATTCTACTTTCCCAACGGAAACCAAACTTCGCGAGAAACTAGAACTCGGCAAGAATTACAATTTCCAAATCACTCTTTTTGAGCCAAAGGACCAAAAGATGACCTTGGTGCATTTGGAGTAGATATTGCTAGTAATTTATGCTATATTATTGGCATGAATCTGGAAGAATTAAAATTTAAAACTAAACCCGTATTTGATAAATACCGCATAAAATACGCGGGTGTTTTTGGTTCATTCGCTAGAGGTGAAGAAAAAATAAATAGTGATGTGGATATTATGATAGATTATTATCGGCCTTTCTCGCTTTTGGATCTTATCAGCCTCGAAAATGCCTTGAAAGATTTACTACAAAAAAAAAGTTGATGTAGTTACAGAAAATGGGGCTAGTAAATATATGAAGTCAAGCATGTTAAAAGATCTTAAAGTATTTTATGGACAACGATAAAGCCTACATTATTCAAAGAAAAAAATAAAGAAATTCCCTGGCGTGATGTGGCTGGTTTGCGTGATAAAATAATCCATCATTATTTTGATGTTGATTATCAAACTATCTGGGATATTGTTAAAACTAATTTGCCAGAACTGAAAGAAGTTTTGACAAAATACAGATAATTTCCAGATCACCCTCTTCGAACCAAAGGATCAGAAAATGACCTTGGTGCATTTGGAATAAAAACTTGGAGGAAAATTATTTAGACTCCTGAATGTTATAGATAACGAAATCAGAAAGCTGATTGGATACTACTTCCGGCAGGAGCGTGATTCCCCTCTCTACGAGACAGGGCGGAGTTAGAACGGAAACATCATAGGAATATTTACCAGCAGATGCCTCAAGAGCTTCAGCTTTCAACGCATAAAATGAGGTCTTCTGGGTAAGCTCTGAGAGAGGCTTCTCGGATATCAACTTGAAGTTGTGCTCTTTCGGTGGTGCCACTGGAATGCAAGTATTCCAAGGTAGAGTTACCGGAAGGCTGTAGATCGAAAAAAAGGTATGGGGTAAAATATCCGACACCGTGGCAAAGGTTCCGGTCCCTGGCAAGTATTTATAAAAAACAGAGTTGCCGACCGATCCGATAAAAGCGAAACCCGGCGTCTCGATCGGTTGTCTGGAGATGACGTAAGCACCTGCTTCCGGATCAATGCGCTGATTAAGATATGAAAAGGAATGGAGCCGGTTATATACTTGGAGTAGAAAAGGAATAGCGACCAAGATGAGAAGTAAATAACTCAAACGAATTGGACCAAGAATATAAAAAATATATAGACTGGTCAATCCTAGGAACGCGGTAAAAGTAAGGAATAATTCATAAGTGTAAGCAGAACTGAAAGAAAAATACCCAGACAGAAAGAGGGCGGTCAAAAATACAAAATAACCGACAATAATACCAAGTGAAGAAATTTGTGATTGTTTAGACCCGTTATAAACAATGAGCAAAAGGAAGGAGACGCCAACAATCGCCTCCAAACAAAAAGGTCCACCAGCAATCAACGACTTCATTATCATAAAAGAACTCAAAATGAAAAGCGAAACGTAGGTAATCCTTCGACCGAAGTTAATATTTTCGAGTCGTGGAATGATCGAAATAAACAGTAAACAAAAACTCATCAACACAAATAGTAGAATAATACCAGCAAGATGAATAATCGGAGTCGGCAATATTCCCGCAAAAACAACTTCGCTATGCAGGATTTCCATCGAAGTAAGTTTGTTATAAATATAAAAGAAAGAATGAGAGAGAAAAGGAATTCCTCGGCTGATTATAATACTTACATAGGCAATAATATATAAAAGGTAACCCGCCACAATGGCGCCGAGCATCCATTTTACCGAATATTTTTGAGCGAATTTCGCCGTTATCTTTTCACGAAAACTCCAAAAAATAACAATTAGTAGCAAGTAAAAAACAAACGCAAAAGTAACAATGTTGCTATTACTCTTTACAAAAACATTCAATCCCGCCTGGACGACAGTCTGGATAGTCGATGAAAGCAAAAACGCCAAAACACCCGCGCAAACGAGAATACTAGCATAGACTTTATAGAAATTATTATTTTCAAAATACTTGTTCATATATTATTTCCTAGCTATTTTCTGGATCCCCTGGAGGTGGTGTCGTTCCTGAAGTAAAGAATGAGCCGGTGGTCGTTACACCGCTTCGCGTCGAATCCCGTTCCATTGTAGCGTATAAATGATAGTCTGAATCGCCTGCGGTACATCCTCCTTTAGCTAGACAATAATAGGCTACCGCTGACGGAGCATAATATACATAGCCCAATAATTCATCGATGGTTGGTGACTCAGCCGCCAACGCGACTTTGGTGATAGATGTCTTTTCACTCTTCGCTATCGTGCAGTTATTACCACAAGGATCATCCTTGATATCCGAAATGTATGGACTTAATTGATCTTTAAGAGTATCCCAATTATCATTTCCCTGATTTGATATAGCTATACAACTAGAATCATAACTAGAACAATAAAGATTAGGGGCGCTTCCATGATCGTTTATATAAAGTTGAATGGCAATATCTATCTGATGAATCTGCGCCAATCGGGTAGAATCTCTGGCCTTGGCTCTCGCAAAAGAAACTGAAGCCAGAACAACACTGCTCAACATACTGATAATCGAAACGACAACGAGAAGCTCAATTAAAGTGAATCCTCTTTTCATATACTAGATATTATACTCCTCCGAATATGATACGCAAGATATCCAAAGACAAGGGCAAGGAGGGACCAAGCCAGATAAAGAGGCATGACTACCTGCGCATCCGGAAGCGTAAGCGGCGCAGGATGATTGTTTATAAGAACTGCTAACCCTTCCTTGGTTTTGAATACTAGTTGGAAATTAGTATTTTTAAAATCATCCAACTGATCGGTATTGAGAAGTACGATACCAGCTTGCTCTATTTCTATCCCCTCCTGCCAATTCATCTCTGGCGATCGGAGATTGCCCATCACCCGATCGCTCAAAGCAACGAATAATTGGGGTAAGATATATAACCGGTGATCAAAATATTCCTCTTTGTCTAAAAGATGCGCGTAACTTTGGATTACCGCATCAGAAGGAGTATTTTTCCGGATGTAATCGGCAATTTCTAAATTAGCTTGATTGAAATGCGCCGAAGTGTAATTACCAATATAATTCGGGCTCTGTGGCAGGGATGCTTCGAGAAGCAGGTGATGAGTGCGCGAAAAAGAAAATTCGCCGGCCTGAATTTTAACATTAAAACTGATAATAAGCGTAAGAATAAAAAGAGTGGAAAAAATAATACTCGACGGGCGACGTCTTGGTATTCGAGCAAGAGTGTAAATAATGACAACCATCATCGGCCATATGCCGATGCTGTACCAATATCTTGAATACTCAAAATAAGCAATCGGCAGAGAAACAATAACTAGAGCCAAAAAATAACTGATGTCTGTATTGATGATGTTTTTTTTCCAGTCATTGAACAAAATGGAGAGAGAAACTACGAACAAGAAAAATATACTGAGATTGGTAGTATAAGTGGCTGTGACCGCTATGTTCTGACCATAATTAGGGCCGAAATATCGGAGATATTCCAAATTGCTCGCTATATGGATGAGCCATGGCAGATACAGACACACAGCCACTAAAATGATTCGCAAGGTTTTTTGAAAATATTGGCGGTTGCACAGCGCCCAAATAAAAAACGCTCCGATTACCAGCCATGGGAAAATCATATGAGTATAAAGGAGCAAGGTTAATAGCAAAATAGGAGGCAAGATGTTGTCCCGCTTAGTGAGAACGATCAGAAATGGGCTGAGCATAAGGACCAGCGAAGCAGGCACGGTGACTCCGAGAAGCTTGATAAAGATCACAAAGCTTGTCACTAAACCCAAGTAAAAAAATCCGGCGCGCGCGCCGAAAAGCTTGGTAACTCCAAACCAGGACAGCAGAAGTCCAAAAATAATACCCAGGCCGGAAAAGAGTTTAATGGTTGTCAAAAAAGCGATACCTAAATATACAGGCACAGCCAGAAGTAGATGCACAAGTGGAGGATAGAGATGCGGACGCCCCAGAGGCAAGCTGTCCCAGTTCTCCCAAAGCGTCACTCCTCCTTCCCGCACGAACGACTGGGAGGTGGCTAGATGATAAGTAAGATCGCCGTCAATCGTTAAAAAACTCTGCTGAAAAAAAAAGACAATGAGTCCGGCGATGAAAATAATTACGAGACCACCGAGAATATATGGATTTTTAAAATGATTATTTTTCACAAAATTCTATAAAATGTAGTATCATTGTAACACACCATCCAAATGTCGACCATACAATTTAAAAACGAACACATCGAGCTCGCCTACGGCACAAAATCCGAGGGTAATCTCTACGACCATATGAAGCATCTAGAGATATCGAGCATCACTATGCTCGATCCTCACGGCCGGGAGATCGCCTTCCCTATTTGCGAAATCCTAAGGGAAATTAGAGAAACTAGAAAAGACGAAAGGAAAATGATCCCAACCCAGGGATTGGTCGTCAAATATGCCCCAAATATCACATGCGCTTGGGGTATGATGACCTCCGACTGTCCTTGCCTGACTGTTATCGACGCTCAAAATAACGTCGCGGGCATGTTGCATCTTGGCTGGTGGCAGATTTATACCAACATCATCAAGAAGTTTTTCATAAAGTGGCACGGACAATTTCCGCTCAATAAAGGTGAGTTGAAAATCTTTGTCGGCCCGAGCATCTGCGGTAATTGTTTTACTTTGCATGGACCCAAAGGATGGCTACGAATTGTTTTATTTTCCTTGAGCCCCTGGAAGAAACATCTGCACCAAAAATCGCTCAAATGGTCGCTGGACCTGCGAGCTATCCTGAAAGATCAGCTCGCCGCTGAAGGGATATCACCCGAGCAGATTCAATTTTTCCCCGATTGCACTTTTGAAAACGATTACCTCTCCTCCCACCGTCGAGAAGGAAAACACAAAACCTCCAGCAACTACATTATCGTGAAAATGTTTTAATCACCGAAACGGAAGCCTTGCTTCCGTTTTTAAAGTTTAATTTCTATCCAATCAAAAATTTCTTCCAAAAAAGAATTTTTACTGTTAAAATAATTTAAAAAATCAATTCTGTTTATTACTTTATTTTCTTGGCGAATAACACCTAAATAATCGGAGTAACTGCTCCATTTGTAATCATTGAGAAATTTCAGCGCGGCTTTTTTATTTTTAATTCCCTGTTCTCTCCACTTTGGATCAATGAACTTTATTGGATTGAGGTGAATATAAGAAAACAAGTATTTCGCTTGAGTTTCTTTTTCCATATGCACAGATTTAAACTTACCCTCAAAAAGAGAGCCTGTCCTTTTATATTTTGCGTTGAAATATTTAGAATAACTTGTCAAAACTCGATGCATAAAATCAGTAATCGCATTACCAGACGGAAGCCTTGCTTCCGTTTTGGGAGTCATATATAAATGAAAATGGTTTGGCATTAATACCCAAGCCCCAATATTTACTATAGATTCCCCTTTTTCAAAATCCCAAGCATTTATTTTTCTTTTCATTATATCATTACTAAAATCTATCCTCTTTTTAGAGTTACAAAGATATAAAAGTTTCAAAAATCTTTCGCGATCTTTATCATCTAAAAAAAATTTTTGCTTACTATTACCCCTGCTGTATATATGATAATATTCCCCTTCGATAAAGTTTACTTTTCTTATAGACATAATTTGTATTATACAAAACATAAAGAACGGAAGCAAGGCTTCCGTTCTTTATGTTCCAGCAACTATATTATCGTGAAGATGTTTTAGTAGAATTATACATTTTCTTTTTCCCTTCTTTTTATATATACTCTACCCATGCCATCAGACGCTTGGCCACCTACTAGTCTGGTGCCACCACAAAGATCTCTAGAAACTCTCAAGGAAACATTCAAACAAAGGTTGGATGGTATTTTGAACAAACAACTGACAGTGGAAAACATCCAAACTTTTGCGGACACAGCTTTGATCGAAGCCGTGAGATTAACGGAAGATGTCTTGAATGAATATCAATCAAACCCAAAGTTAAATGTTAGTCAAATAACTATCGACAAAAAGATTAGAGAAGATGAAGCTTTTGCATTTTTCGGACTCCCTAATATTAATGAAATACTACAATCAATCATTGACGTCAAAGACAAAATACAAGCACTTGGAAGATATATAAACGAAAGAAATGTCCTGGCAGATAAAGTAGTTATTCCTCCGCAGCCTAATTCCCATTCTGAAATAAGAAGTGGTTCAGGACAAGGCATTGAGGAGAAGAAACTTATCCCTCGTCTTCTCACTCTTCTCTATATTCTTGAAACCGATTTTGAAATAATGAAAGAACAAGTAAAAATCACCGAAGGAAAAGTTTCTCCGGAGATGATGCGTAAGACTCCTTATGTGCGTGTAGAAATTCCTGATATCGGAAGAATTGTCTACATCTGTGATGAAGAAGGAAACGCAAGTTATGTTTTTGATGTGGATAAATTGGAAGAAATTGGAATTACCGCAGAAAATCTAGATATTGAAGACAAAGGAAGTATGAGTGATCTTATTGCCAAACATCCAGGTATTGGAATAAGAATTATACAAACTAAACATTGGAGGACACACATGGCAGAGGTTTTAGAGAATACGATTCCCAAAAAAGTACAAGAAGAAAAATCAGAGAGACCTGCCTCGGAATTTACTAAGAGAGAAAAGAAAGAATTTTTACCTTTCGAGGAATTTTTGATAGAAGTAAAAAATTTATATCCTAAAATCGAAGAAAATGTTTCAAGATGGTATGATAAAGAAAAAATTAATCATAAATATTGGCCATCCGTTCCAGAAAAAGTATATAAGGATAAAGGTTGGGTAGGCTATCCAGAATTAGTTGGTAAAGAGAATATATTTAAAAAAGAATTCTTAGATTTAGATACTCTGCGATTAGAAGTTAGGGCTTTGTATCCAGGAATAATTAATATACAAGACTGGTATAGTGATGAATATTCAAAACATTTGAAGTGGCCTTCTAACCCAAGTGAAGTCTATAAAAACAGGGGTTGGGTAGGCTACACAGAATTAGTTGGTAAAGAGAATAAAATAAGAAAAGAACTTCCGTCTTTTGAAAATTTCAAAGCAGAAGTGGCATCTTTTTATAATGGAGAAAGTAACATATTTGCTTGGTATCAAAAAGAAAAACTAAATCATCCGAAATGGCCATCTAATCCAAGAAGAGAATATCAAAATAAAGGTTGGCAGGGTTGGCCAGAACTTGTAGGAAAAAAGAAAGAGTAAAATAAAAAACGGAGGCGTTGCCTCCGTTTTTTAGGTATTGGCGACTGCTAGTGGAGCTGGGACGATGTCTGCATCACCGATAGCGTCCATGATAGATATCACTTGCTCGGCATAACGAGGCACGATGGACGGCGGGTTGTATTTTTTAAGTATCTCTTCCACGGTTTTTCCGGCATAATGATGTTCGGTCTTTGGGTTATTACCACCTAAGTTTTTAGCAATAGTGGCGATCGCCTCTTCGTTCGATTTAAATCCAATTTTGCAAGACCCCCAACCGAAAGAGTTATATCCCTTGGTCTTACAGGCAAACTTGCCTCCAGTTGATTCGCGGACGGAAATAGCCGGTAACAGGCGCCAGTCGAGGTCATTCTTTTCCGCTTCCAGAACAAAGGTCATACCCGTGCCCGCCATAGGCATTTCATATTTTTGGAAATAGGCATCAATCGCGGCCACTTTTTGAGCCCTGATTGCCTGTAAAGCCACCTCTGGATCAATCTCTTTTTCTTTATTGAGAGATATCGTTCCGTCAGCTTCGATATTAAATTTTGGAGCCAGTACATTTTGAGAAATCTCTGTGTTGTGAATACCAGAAAATATAATAGGTACAAAAACTAGAGATTGGACAAAACGGATTAAGTTCTTGTTTTTCATATATAATTAAAAAACCCTTATTTAATAAGCTTGCGCCTAATATAAAGGTTACATTATAATGATAGCATATTTGGATTTAAAAGTCAATAGTTCGTTCTAGCTCATTAAAACTGTTACCAAGAAAGGAGTGGATAGCTCATAAATAGGTTACCGTGGTCGTATGACCATGAAAACAAAAAAGGATATATTTAGTGAGCATTTATTAGAGTATTTAAAAGC
>Ga0209542_10004128_pt1 | contig 30183 bp, 25 predicted proteins | sample RifCSPhighO2_01_FD_184028 | JGI IMG/M metagenome (GOLD analysis project Ga0209542, IMG submission 184028) | Soil microbial communities from Rifle, Colorado - Rifle CSP2_plank highO2_0.1 (SPAdes) (version 2) | ecosystem: Environmental > Terrestrial > Deep subsurface > Rock core/Sediment ... | reverse complement strand
AATGAAATGGCAATAGAGATGGAAGAGTTGGGTACATTATTAAAGAAAGGAAATCTAATTCATGAATCTCCGCTTTTCGTTGAACTTTATAATAATTTTTCAAATTTTAATAATCAAATTACAAATAGTTTAAGGTTTGGCGGTTCAGATTTAAATTTATTAAAAAAAGAATTAGCAAAAGCAGTAACTATGCTTCCTAACAATAGGCGAGACCGGTTCATCAACAACTTAATCAAAGAATTAAATGCGCTAATAAACAGGTAATTTTTTTCAAAAAATGAAAAACAAATTTTTAATATCAAACATATTGGTGTTTCTGCTTAACATTATTCCAGTTAATGCTGCAATATTAGATTCTAAAGTTTTTAGCAATGTCAGGGAAATTTTATTAATACTATTTAGGGTGACCGATTCATCTACCGAAACATTGTTACTTTTTGCAAGAATATCCATTTTTATGTTTGTAACTATCCTAGTTTTTGCTGTGCTTGATAAATATTGGAAAAGACAATCTTATGATGAATCCTCGAGCAGAGGTTCTTTACTTATCGCTTTAGTTTTTGGGTGGAGTACTTCAATATTGTTACCAAAAGAAACACTTTTGTTAGTATATGGAGCATATTCTTCAATTTTAATATCTTTATTGTTTTTATTGCCTGCAATTGGTTTATTATACTTAAATTTTAAAATTTTGCCCGGATTGGGGATAAGTGATATATTTTTGGCATTAAGCAGGCTCTTAATTTTTTCTTTAATATTGCTTTTATTAGCAAGCATGCAGACAGGTTTTGAAACCATATTTGAATCTACAAGTTCTCAAGAGATAAGAGATGCAGCAGAAAATTTTATGTTCATTAATAATATAGCAATATTAATTCTAGTTGTTGCTTTAATAGTTTTATCTATTTACTTTTTATTTGAAGTATTTTCATTAATTTCAGGAAGCTGGGCTGGGACAACACTTCAACCTGGAATTGGGGTGGGAACAACACCAACTCCAAATATCCCGGCTTCGGGTGTAACTGCTCCAGTCAACCCGGTTGGGGGAACAAGCACGTTACACGGAAATCTCGGGACAGGGACAGTTCCAGGTCAGAGTGTAAGTACTGCATCTCCGGGTTCAAATGTAAGTACTGCATCTAATGCTCCAGCCAGTGCAGTTGCTAGCGCTGCAAGCGCTACATATTTCAAAATTATAAACCATGCCTCAGGTATGGCGCCACCTTTACCTTTATTGGGGACGGCATTAGCCCCTGTAATTAAAGCAATTGATACTGCAAAAACCACTGCACAAGCTGCTGAAAACGGGACTTCAAATCCTGCTGCAATAGGGGATGTAAAAAAAGAAATTGACAAAAGCATTGCAGTTGTTAATCAAGTAATCGATAAAGGATTAAATGTAATTGGCGAAATATTTGAAATTGATATTGAAAACAAAATAGCTTCAGAATTAAAAGAAGCAACCCAGGACATCAAAGACGGCATGAAACAAATTATTGCAGTTGCTGGAACAGCAGATCCGCTGATTCAAAGACTAATTGGATTAATCCACAACCAATTTAAGAGGCAAGACAATATTATAGCGGCTTTAGTTGCTCGTAAAACGGATTTTGTTAAAAGTTTGGCCGATATGAAAAAGCGTAATGGGGTAATTTGGGTATTTTGTGAAAATATTTACACGCGCGCTCAACAATTAGGCGATAGATCGCTTGAAAAAAAAGTTAAAAAGTTACAGAAGGCTATTGAAGATGAAATAAAACTTATTGACCTTGAACTTCAAAAAGCAGCTGAGGCAAAAAAAACATTGTATCTCCCAATTTCTTCATTGAAAAAACTATTGCCTGGTAAATCAGATTTAACAAAAGTAAAATTATTTGTTGAAGATTCAATATTTAAATTTGCAATTAGAAGATTTAAGTCAGAAGTTATTGATGTTGTCCAAAAATGCCGGTGTTATGGATGTGAATGGTTTAAACAATAAAATTGATAAGTTGATTGATTTGCTGCTGCAATATTTAGCGCAAGATTCTAATATATTTAATATGGCTCCTGCAACGAATAAAACTGATTATTCAAATCAGCTTGCAAAATTTGCATTTTTAGCAATAAGCTGTAAAAAATTTATGGATGAAATTAAAATAGTTCTTGAAAAAAGTCGTTTAGAAGAACCTGAACTTTTTAAGACCTATTACAATTCATTTAATATGTTTTATGATGAAATTAAAAGAGTTAAAAATAAACTTGTTATTTCAACAGACAGATATTCTACCGGTTCAGCCCGCGCTGAGTTGTACAGTGGAAAAAGGAAAATGATGCCTAAAGGCATAGGCCAAGGCATAAACTCTTACATTGAAGTTTTAAGAAAGATGAAACGATAAAAATGATAATCACGATTTCAGGTAAGGCTGGTTCAGGCAAATCCACTATTGCAAAACTTGTCGCCAAGAAACTTAATTTTAAACATTATTCAATGGGGGACTTGCAACGCAAGTACGCAAAAGACAGGAGTCTTACTATTGAAGAGTTGGGAAGGTTAGAAGCCGAAGATGATACTATTGATAGAGAGGTTGACGCATCTCAATTAAAGTTAGCTAATGAACAGGATAATTTTGTTATTGATTCATGGTTAGGTTTTTATTTTATCCCCAGTTCAATTAAAATTTTTCTGACTTGCGACAATAAAATTTCAGCGCAAAGGATATTTGAAGACATTAAATCTAAAAAAAGAGATTTATCTGAAAGGCCCGTAAAAACTGCTAAAGAAGCGCAACAAATTCTTGAAGAGAGGATGGAAGTCAACATGGAAAGATGGAAAAAGTATTATTGTGTTGATTTTATGGATTCTAAAAAATATGATTTAGTGATAGACACCTCTAAACTTAACATACAAGGTGTATTGGATAAAGTTTTAAAATTCATAAAAAATCGTGTTTAGTAAACCGATACTTTTATAAATACTCCCCCATAACCAAAGATATACTTCTTATGAAGATAAATCATGAGGTAGTTTAATATGGATAAAATACAAGAAAAAGATTTTATTGAAATTGAATATACTGGAAGGTTAAAAGGAGAAGGCTTTGTATTTGATACCACTGATTCGAAAGAAGCAAAAAAAGCAGGAATATTTAACGAAAAAATAGATTATGCGCCAGCAATTATCTGTGTAGGTGAATCCCAACTTATTGGTATGTTGGATAAGAAGCTAATAGGAAAAGAAGTAAGTAAGGAATATAAAATTGAGCTTGTTTCTGAAGAAGCTTTCGGAAATAAAGATTCAAAATTGCTTAAACTTATACCGGTCTCAGTATTTAAAAAACAAAAAATTAACCCTGCTCCAGGTATGCGGGTTAACATTGATAATGCATATGGGATTATAAGAACTGTGACAGGGGGTAGAATTTTTGTAGATTTTAACCATCCATTGGCCGGAAGAGAAGTCATTTACTCTATCAAAATTAATAGAAAAGTTGAGCATGATGAAGAAAAAGTTAAAGCATTAATGAAACTTGAGCTTGGAATTAAACCAGAGCACATAAGTTTAAAAAATGGTGAAATATCCGTTGATTCCAAAATTGAAATACCTGATGAATTCGCAGATATGCTTAAGCAAAGGTTCAGTGAAATGATCCCTTCTGTGAAAAGCATAAAATTTGCGTTTAAAAATAAAGAGACTTCAAAAGCGAATTTAGGCAATAAAAACGTTTAAATACTTTAGCAGTATTATATTATTAGCAGCATTATATTATTAAGTTAGTGTAGAGGTGGGTAAATTGGATATGTATAATCATCAAAATGGGGTTGTTAGACAATCTCAGACTCAAAAATCTGACGTTGATGCGGAACTTGAAGCATTATTATCTCAGCAAAGGGCTAGTATCAAAGTTATTGGTGCAGGCGGCGGTGGTAATAATACTATTAGCCGGATTAGCGAGGTTGGTATCAAAGGAATTGAAACTATTGCAATCAATACTGATGCTCAAGATTTATTATATACGACTGCCGGTAAGAAAATCCTTATCGGCAAGGACACAACGCGGGGTTTAGGGGCAGGTTCAATCCCTAAAGTGGGGGAAGAAGCTGCGCGTGAATCTGAACAAGAGATCAAACAATCATTACAGGGCTCAGACATGGTTTTTATCACGTGCGGGTTAGGGGGAGGAACCGGGACAGGTTCAGCTCCGGTAGTGGCTGAGTTAGCGAAAAAAATTGGCGCTTTAACTGTAGCAATTGTTACAATGCCTTTTAGTGTTGAAGGCCAAAGAAGGTATCAAAATGCAGTTTACGGTCTTGAAAAGCTTGAACAGATTGTTGACACGTTAATAGTTATTCCAAATGATAAACTTTTAGAACTGGCACCCGATTTGCCGTTAAGCACGGCATTTAAAGTTGCTGATGAAGTTTTAACAAATGCTGTTAAAGGTATTGCTGAAATGGTAACTAAAGCAGGTTTAGTAAATTTAGACTTTGCAGATATCAGGGCGGTAATGAGTAACGGCGGGGTGGCGCTTATTGGCGTTGGTGAATCAGATTCCGAAAACAGAGCAATTGAAGCAGTGCATAAAGCAATTGAAAACCCTTTGCTTGACGTGGATATTTCGGGCGCGAATGGGGCTTTGATTAATGTCGCAGGAGGGCCCGATATGACGCTCGAAGAAGCGCGTAAAGTTGTTGAAGCGGTTTCAGAAAAACTTGATGTAGATGCAAGAGTTATTTGGGGAGCCCAAATTTATGATGATATGGAAAAAACAATTAGAGCGATGCTAATTGTTACAGGGGTAAACTCTGCCCAGATTTTTGGTCCTTCAAAAATGACTGTTGACAAAAAAAAGAAAGATATTGAAAATCATTTAGGGATAGAATTTGTAGATTAAGATTGACAGCGGATAAAACAATGCAACAAGAAGATTCAGCAAATTCATTGAAATTCAAGGTAAAAAGATTTTTAGTTGAATGTAAAAGAGTTTTAGTGATTACAAAAAAACCAGACTATTCCGAATTCCAGGGAATTGTCAAAGTTTCAGGTTTAGGCATTTTATTAATAGGGTTTATTGGCTTTTTGGTTAATTTGATTTCAAATTTCATAATGGGATGGTAATAATGGAAGAACAACAAAATACAATAATTTTTGGATTAAGAACAACTGCAAATAGAGAAGATCAAGTTATGGATTTCATACACTCTAATGTTTTAAAGAAGAAATTAGAGGTTTATTCAATTATAAAACCGCATGGAATGCGCGGTTATATATTTTTAGAAGCAAAAACTAAATTAGATGCAGAACAAGCTACTTTTGGCATCCCTTATGCGCGGGGAATATTAAGAAAACCTGTTGAATATAAAGAAATTGAACATATGCTTGAACAAGTCAAACTAGAGGTTAATATCCGTAAGAATGATATTGTTGAACTTATTTCAGGTCCATTCAAGCGTGAAAAAGCAAAAGTTACAAGAGTTGACAAAACCAAAGAAGAAGTTGTTGTGCAACTTTTAGAATCAGCTGTCCCAATTCCAGTAACAGTTAAACTTGACACTGTTAAAGTTATTAGAAGAGATTCTGATGATAAAGAAGATGGGGAATAAAATATTTAATTTTTATTACTTCAGGGGTTTAATAATCCGTAGCTTGCTACGATAATTAATTAAACACATAAAGTTAAAAAATACCCCACAGCTTGCTGTGGTTGGGATTTTTATTATTTTTTTTGTGTTCATGAAACCATATTTATGAAATCGAAGGTTTTATAAACTAAACTTAAATCTCAAGTATTATGGCAAAACAATCAGTTGATGTATTAATCGAGGGCGGTAAAGCTACAGCTGCGCCACCATTAGGTCCTGCATTAGGTCCATTAGGCGTAAATATAGGCCAAGTTGTAGCTGAGATTAATAAAAAAACTGAAAGTTTTAAAGGTATGCAGGTTCCTGTAAAAGTAACTATTGATTCTGAAACAAGAGAATTTATCATTAGTGTAGGCACCCCGCCAGCATCAGCTTTAATTAAGAAAGAAGCAGGTGTTGACAAAGGCGCAGGCAATCCTCTAATTGATAAGGTTGCTGATTTAAAAATTGAACAAATTATAAAAATAGCTAAAATGAAAGAAGACAAGCTTTTGGGTAAAGGCTTAAAAGAGAGAGTAAAAGAAATTATTGGAACTTGCGACTCTATGGGAATTCTTGTTGAAGGCAAACAAGCTCGTGAAACAATTGCAGATGTTAATACTGGTACATTTGACGAAAAAATTCTTTCAGGTAAAACTGAATTAACAGTTGAAGAGTTAAAGGTTCTTGAAGAGGAGAAAAAGAGATTAAAAACTGAAATGGAAGCAAAACATGCTGAATTTGAAACAACTGCAAAAAGTATAATTAAGTCTATGGAGAAAAAGCCTAGAAATACAATTAAAGCAAAATTGCTCGAGATGAAAGTTCCAATGAGCATCATTGAAGAGTTATTGCCTGTGGAAGCAGCAGCGCCTGTAGCAGGAGCAGCAACTGCGGTTAAGAAATAAATTTAATTAATTCTATTATGGTTTGATTAATATCATCATTTTTTATAACTAAATCGTATTTGATTTCATCTAATGAAAAAGAATATTTTGGATCATAATATCTTATCAGTATTGTTTCTGTTACTTGATTATACTGCCGATTTTCCATTTGTTGCATCAGCTCATCAACAATTTTTTTAGTTAAGGATTGTTTAAGTTTTGGTATAACCTGCTTAACTTGTTCAATTTTTTCAGGAGTATTTAGATATTCTTCAACAATATGGTTTATTCTCATATTCATCGAACATTCAATTTTTACATGCAACCCCCCTTTCATTGCTTGATATATTTTTTCTGGTATAATCGAGTTGCCAACTTTGCGGCTTTCACCTTCAATGATTATATATTTTGTATTTTCTAATTTTTTGAATTCATGAAATAAGAGATTTTCAAACATTTTTTGATTTCTGGGGATTAAACCAATTCCTCCGAATAAAGAACTTCTGTGCTGCGCAATCCCCTCTAAATCTATTTTAGGCATATTTATTTTTTGAATTATTTTTGTTTTTCGTGTTCCTGTTAAACCATGTATTACAATCAGCCGGGGTTTAACATGATAATTATTCAATTTATTTAAAATATAATTTCTGTATGCTTTATACCCGTTTTCAAGCTGTATTGCTTTATAATTTCCTTTTTCAAGAATTTCCGTTATTACTTTAGAACGCATACCTCCTCTTGAACAGTATACAATTAAGTTTTTATCTTTGTGCTGTTTAAAAAATTTCAAATATTCGCCAATTCTGGGTATAAATATTTCTTTTCCTTTTTCAATAGCGGCTTCAGAACCATTTTTTCGGTATAGCAGTCCAATAATATGTCTTTCATCATTACTCAAGATTGGCGCATTTATTGCGCCAGGAATATGTGATTCGTTGTATTCTTTAGGTGTTCTTGTATCTATTAAAACATTATTTTTTAATTCTAATGCTTCTTCAACTTTTAATAAATTAACCATATTAACTGTTATAATCCAGTTATTTTAATAAATTAACTGATTGTTGGGGAGTATTATATATAATTCAAGTTCCTCACGCAAAAAAATTAATTATCTCGTTTTTTATCAATAAGTTCTTTAATTTTTTTAGTTTCTTCTTCAACTTTGACTAATAAAGAAATATCACTAAAATGTTCTTCCGCGCATTCATTGCAATAACATTCAGATGAATCCTTAATACAAAATAAGGCAGGCTCATAACAGATGATGCATTTTTTCCCCATAACAATGATATTATAAGTGATGATTTATAAAATTAACGGTATTATTCAAGTAAAAAATTAAATGCGGAAAAGTAAGTTTTTCCATGCAAAATCTGATTTTACAGATATTAAAAATAACATTGCAAACTTTATTAATAGGCAAGTCAAATTCTATTTTTGACAGGGAGATTCTCTATTTAGAATTAAGTTTTACTTTTTTATTTTTTTGGCAGGCTTTTTATTTAATTTTGTCTTTGGCTGTTTTTTAAAAATAAAATAAACCATTAACCATGCGCTGCCTTCAAGTATAAAGTAAATTTCTGCGAAATATGCGAGTACGAGAATAATTCTTGGAATTACCATGTTAAGTGAGAATGATCCCGGTTGCCAGAAAATCAATAGTTCTAGGACAAGTAATAAAGCTACGTATATTAGGCCAACTGCAATTCTTAATTTGTAATGAATCCTTTTTCCGAATACAAAGCCATGCAATGCCCCAACTAAAAAACAGGTTAATGCCAATGATACTATAGATAATAAGGTATAATCTTCAGAAAAATAACTTAAAAATCCTGTAATTATTATGTTTACAAAAACAATTAAAAATAAATTAATCCAGATAGTATCTAACCATTGCTTTTTTATCATGTTCACCATGCGTTTGTTGCGCTTGAATCTGCATTTGATTGACTTGAACCGCTATTTGAGCCAGAATTTGGTGCTGTTATCACTTCGGCAAATTCAGTTATATCTGCAAATCTGTTGCAGGTGTTTCCTACACTTGACCTTAAACAAAGTTTGTCGTAATTTTTTGTTGAATACTGTATAAATGCAGTTTCACCGACATGGTTTACTGCGCCCTGTTTACTTTGGTCCTGTTTAAATATAGCAACTTGCAATGCGTTACTGCTAAATAAATCTATATTATATGTAACCCTATCTGTTTCTTTTTTAGGTTTGATTTGTAAAGTTATTTTATAAAGATATTCTATATTACCTTCAGGGTTAATAATTTTGGTTTTTTCTCCTTCAATATGCGCAACAAGATTTCCAAGCAACGAGCTATCAACAATTATTCCTTGGCTTGAACCTGCTTTTTTTATAGTTTTGTCGCAGATGCCCGCGGGGGGTTCACCTGTGATAAACTGGCCAAAAGATCCCTGGAAGAATCGTTCAGACCATTCAAAACCATTTATACCCAGTTTATCTGCTAAATACCTCCCTGCTGTTGCTCCTTCATAAATCGTATCCATTCGCTCATAGAATGTGCGGGAATCCCAACGTTCTTGTTCGAATTGCCTTATTATTTTTTTTGCAAGTTCAAAATCAAAATCCGGGGTTTCTCCTGCTTTTTTCCTGGCTTCTGCATCAGCAAGCCATGAATTAGAATCTGCAATAATTTGGTCTTTTTCTTGGTTTTCTAAATTGCTCATTAAAGAAGGGTTATTGCCATATTTCACTAATTCTTCATGCCGTTCTTCTATTTTTTGTGTAATACTTGTATCGTACTCCTTATATGCGGATTGTAACTTATATAAATTTGATAATGGGGTAGTTTTGTCAATAGAACTTGTTATTGTAGATATTATTATCCTAATTTTATTTTTTTGTTCATCTGTAAATTCTACTGAATTATCTTTGGCTTCTTTTATCAGAAGAGTTAAAATTGCATCTACTTCTTTAATCTTAGATTTAATATTTTGAGAGGGTTTAGAACCAGTACCGATTTGTGTTACTTTAATATTCATTAGGTCATCTAGGATAGTAGCTACTGCTGCTTGTGCAGACTGATCATATAATATATTTTTACCTACAACCCCGTTATTAGGTAGTTCATTTAAAGGTATAGTCTCCGTATCCATTCCAGTAACCTCTGCGTTCCAATTAGCAAGCACACTTATCATTACCATAAATACAAGCATAATTATAATTAAATTGATTTTTCGTTTCATTATATCCCTACCTTCTTGCATATATTTGCAGCACCGTCAAATTTGTCAAGTAAATTTTTGTTTTCCTTTAAAGCTTTAAAATCTTGCAATATGCTTTGTACTTTTTTACTTGACGAAATAATTCTGCAAATTGCATTAGCTTTTGCTGAGGGGCTGCTGCAAAGTTCTTCTGATAATCCTAATATTAAAGATACAGGGTCATGGAACAAGTTTTGAATTGTCTGACCAAATTTCTTTACAATGTGCGCAAATGGGATAAGATCAAATATTTGTCCATACACAAATCTGCACTCTTGATAAGCAACCTGGTTATCGCAGAAAGCAACTGGTACGCCTGTTGGGACTTGATTTTCTAAACAGTCAATATATAAACACTGAATTTGTTGCCTTTTTTTTAGATTATACATAACGCCTGGAATACAACCAGTCATTGCACTTAATAAAAGATTATCTTTTGGATTTGACGGCCACATTCCAGGTGCGGAATTGGCTTCAGTAGTTTTTGACATTGATTCATAAAAATTAGACAATGGTCCGCTGAATGAACCTTTTTCGCATGACATAAATCCACAGAATTTTTTCAAACTTTGTGTAATGCCCCGTATTACTCTGCTTTGGCTTTTTGCAGCGCCGTCTAATGAAACATGGGCTTTTACTGCTGCAGGAGCAGTAGGCGGGTTAGTTTTCAGTGCATCAATTAATCCTGCAGGTCCAAGACTTAATTTATGGAACAAGTCGCTTCCCAATGTAGCTAACCTAAGTCCAGTGCAAACTTTCTCGCTTATATCATATATCTTTTCAAGAATGCCAAATATACCGGTCATTTTTGCCTGTTCACGGGCTTTCTTAATTTTATTAGCAACAGTAGCCCCAACTGTGCCTGCGCGGGAATCAACTACTGGCAGTTTTAAACTAATATCAATATTTTGTGGTTGTGTAACTCTCTCTCTATTGATAACTGAAATAATTTGTAATTTACATTCGGCATTTATTTCGTTGATTGAACCAAGTCCCCCCTTTGTTTGGCCGGATACAAAGATCCCATTATCAGTTGCAATAATTCTTTTGTTCAATTCTAAACCTGTACCGGCGCAACTAGTTAATATAGCATCGACAATTTTAATATTTTTAACAGATGATACTAATGGCAAAACAAAATAAACCTTTTGTGATTTAAAGAGTGTATCCTTTGATATTGCAGCAGGTCGAGTTAAAACGTTGCCTTCCATTCTCCAATAATTTTTAGGCAGTCCTTCAGCTTCAACAATGTCAACGGTGTTATTATATATGACTGAATTACCGCTAAAATCAATCAATTCAATTTCATATTCAGCGTCAATCAGTGGTCCGGGCACTATAGAACCAATATTGTTCCATTCACAGATATATTCGCTCTTATTGGAGCTTGCGCAGCCTTTTTGGAAATTTTGGCCTTCGTTGATTACTCCGCCAAACCGGCCGATTGCAAGAACCGGTGAATCTTCTTCCAGCACGAGTTTAATGTTTAATCCTTCGCCTTGCAGTAAATATCCAAACTCTCCTGAATTAATTGTTGCTTCTTTCACAATTGGCCCTTTTTTGTCAACTATAAATTCCGATTCCAGCACCCCTTCTAAAGCGTTGCCTGCGTCGTCTTGTGAACCTTCTGCTAATGAGGCTTTTACAAAACTGCCATGATTTTTAGCAACTTCAATATTGTGCCAGTAACATGTCCAGAGATTATCTTCTTTAGCGCAATCATCTGCCCATTCTTTAGAATATATAGAGTTAAGCTGTCCTAAGTTTAAACCAACAAAATATTTTTTTTGGCCGTTAATTAATATTGCTTTTTCAAAACCAGAACCCGACTCACTAATTTTCATTTTAAGAGTATTATTTTTTTCTTTTAAATAACATAATCCCCCGTTGCAGTTGCTCTCAATTGAGACTATTGAAGGTTTTTGGTTGTCAAGCTGCAATGAGAAAGGCACACTTTGATCTGCATTATTCCCGGCGCCATCTTTTATACTGAGATCAATTTGACCGGATGCTTGCTCAGGGAACAAATAAACATCGTTCCATTGGCATAAATGTACCCCTCCCAAATCCCTGCATGAGGCTTTTAAATTTTCATACGCAATTTTATAATGTGTAATTTTATTTAGTGATGATAAATCGCCAATAACCTCGGCAAGATTGGATTCTTCAATGTAAACCAAAATATCTACATGTTGTAATCCGTTTACGCCAATATATGAAACTTCCTTGCCGTCTTTGAAAAATAATGCTTCATTAGTTTCAACCCGCGGCAATGTTTTGTCAACAGTAAAGCTTTGCGAGGTATAAGACCCAATATTTCCTGCGCCATCATATACATTAACATTTAAGACGTATGTGCCTGATTCAAGGTCAAGTATCTCGCTGTCGGTATAACTGCATTTGCCTGTAGCATTTAACTCGGATTGTTTAATCCCTACAAATTCAATTCTTTTAAAACCTGAACATTTGCCTGCACAGGAAGCATCTGGACATGCGCTGTCTGTTAATTTATAGGTAACTTTGATATCATTTCCAATCTGTTTAACTTCTAAATCTTCAATAACTGGATTAATATTATCAATAGTAATAGATGCGTCTTTGGTCGCAACAATTGAACCTGACTCGCTATATAATGAAACAGTAAATGGATAAGATTTAGCTTCAAAAAATCCCCCGTCTTCAACATATTTACACTTAAAAAAATTATTATTCACTTCAACACAAGTATCAAATTCAACATCTTCAATTTTTACTTGTCCTGGGCTGACAAAACTTTCATTATCAATTTTTACTACTGCTTCAACTATTGCATCATCATTCGTTTCCCTATTATAACCATTAGTGTTATCTTGTCCATAGACATTTATTTGGCTAATGGTGCTTTGCGCAAAAGTAACCGGCATAGACAAAATCATTATAATCATTAATATTGCATAAAATTTTTTATTCATTTGTTATAATTCTCCATTTGCGTTGCGGTTTTTAGCATAATTTGAGTTGAGATTACGGCCGTAAAAATTTTGTTATTTACAGTTATTGAGGTTTTCATTTTTGTGGCGTCAACTTATCTTTATATTTTTCAGCCATATTTTCGAAAACACTTATTTCATCCATTACTAAATTATTTGCGCCAGGCATGTTGACAAATAACCCATAAAATGTAATTGGCGTATTTTTATTCATATCTTCTTTATACAATGTGAAAGGAATTTCATATTCAATTGCAGGCATTGGCATCACCATGTCTCCGGGGCCGGGTAAATATACCCATTCACATTTAGACTTTTTCATGAATTTTTTCATTTTGAAACATTGCAAACTTTCAGGTATTGTGAAATTTCCGTCGTACATAAGCATCACTCTAACATTATAATTTCCTTCTACAAGCTCTATATCTTCTTGTGTTGAACTGGTATCAAATACTGCAACTCTTTTAAAATCCGGATCAATTTCAGAATTTTGTAATCTTTCAAAAACAATCATCATGCTTTCTTTTTTCCCTAAAACTCTTGGTGAATTTTCAAGTATCCATTGATTAATCCCAAGCCTATCTAATTGTTTAATATTCCCCGCAACTCTTTTAGATACCAATGGTTTCATCCTAAATATGCCTGCTTCTTTGTTAGCATCCAGTTCAGTTGTAAAATCAGGGGAAACTAACTGCAAATATTCAGGGTGTATAAAGGTTAATGAACCTAAACCTACCGGGAAGTTGCTTGTTAATTCGCCATTTAAATCCGTTTGTCCAATAACGCAGCTATCAACAGAATTAAATAACACGCTGACACCTTCAATAGGCTGATTCGTGATAGAGTTTCTTACTTCTAAATGAACTTCACCGGAATTTCTTTTGTCAATATCACAAAACATTGAATCTTCTAATTCAGCGCCGAACACTTGATTATTTTCATATTTTAAAGGTTCATTGTTTCGGATATTGGATTCAAGGGCAAATCTGAATACATATCCTTGTTCTTTTAATGCGTCAGGGTCTTCAATCTCAATGACAACCGGGTGTGATATATCATATATAGTGTCATACTTTTCAATTGCCAGGCTTAAACCAGGGATAATGCTCGGCAATATTTGTTCGGGCATAACAACTCCGCTATTACTATTTAATGAAAGATAGATTGGCCAATTGGAATAATAATTAAAATTTACATTTAACTTATTAGTATAACTAAAAGGCACAATTAATTTTTTATAAATTTGTAATGCAGTTTCAGCATATTCTTCAGCGCTTAGTTCCGGCAAGGCTATGTTAAGTGATGGATCTGCCTGTAAAAACATATATTTTTCTTCAAATAAGCTTTTTAGTTTTTTTTCAACTTCAACTTTGGTCCAGAACACATTTTTAAGCTGCATTTCACTTGCAGCAAAAGGGGGCAACAAATTTCTGTTAACGCCGGAATATGTGCTTATTAACTCAATATCAGTATATTCCAAAAATTTCTTTTCAAGTTCAATCCCTGCTATATCTCTTGCTGCATCCAATATCTTTCTGAGATTTAAATCAATCTGGGCAAAAAACTTAGAATGACTAGTAACTCTTGTACCGGTGTTAACTTTTAATGGGTAAAGCACATTTACTTGTACATTTGAAACTCCAATGTTAGCCTGCGCTTCAGGTTCACTGTCTTCTATAGTAAATTTAGGGAATTCTTCAAATCTTCTTGTGCAATATTGAAGGTTTTCTTCGACATATATAGCAAGCTGTTCTTCTATTTTTTTATTGCTTGGTGTTAAACTTTGATCAAAGTTGCAGGCTCCAACGCAACTATTGGGACTTTTCATATAAAACCAGTACGGAACTTTGATGCCTGGCGCAAATTCAACTCCTTCTGATGATGTTGGTTCCGGAGTTATTATGATTCCTTGTTGTTCAATGTCGATATATCCTCCCTGCGCGCCTAATTTTCTCAATCCTTCAACGGCCGTATTTTCAACACACTTTTCAATAAACCTTTTCAATGGTTGGAGATCTGAAGGAACTTCTTCAATGTACGGTTTAAAATTTCCATAGTCTTGTCCAATACTCTTAAATGCGTATAATGTTGCAATAGAAAAAACGAGCATTACACCTAATGCGATAAATAAAGTAACTTGGCCTCTTTTTGATAATCTATACACCTTATCATATTTTAAGAAATTCGTATTTATAAATATTACTAATTATTATATTATAGTATTAAAACCTAATTTTATTTTATTAAAATAAAGAAAAATTATTATTTTACCTAATTTTAGCGCCATCGCCTATTTCAGCAATAACTTCAGATTTATTTGATTTTAACTGTTTACCTGAATAATAAACTTTTTTATCTTTAACCTCTAAAATTACTTTTAAGAAATCGCTAAACTCAATTTGTTTGGTTTCATTGTTAAATCCTTCAACTTCTATGCTTGAACCAGATGGAACATCACAGTTCAGTAATACAACCTTTCCTTCTTTTTCAGCGGCAAGCAACATGCCTTCTGACTGTTTACCGCGCAATTTTGCAGATTTTAAGTTAGAAACAACAATAATCTTTTTTCCGATTAGTTCTGCCGGTTTATACCATTCTTTGATTCCAGCTATTAGCTGAATTTCGTTTCCAATATTAACTTTTAGAATTAATAGTTTATCAGCCCCTGGATGTTCTTCGGCTCCTGTTATTTCGCCGACTTTCAAGTTTAATGGGAATACAGGTTTCGAATCAAGTTCTGTTTTAGGGAACAAGATTTCACCTTTTGTAATTTCGGTGTTAGGTTCAAGCAATCCCCAGACAAAATGTTCAATGGTTTCTTGATTAAAGTTGTATTGCTTGCATATTTTTGCAGAAGTACGGGGCATAAATGCTTGTAATAAGATGTTAATTAGCCGAATCGAATCTACTACAGTATAAACCACCTTGGAAAGTTTCTTTTTATCTTCTTCTTTCCATGGCTCTTTTTCATTGATATATTTATTAATCTGCTTGATTGTACGCCAAATATTTTCAAGAGCAATATTGAAATCAAAATGTTCCATATTTGCGTTAAGTTCTTTTAATAATTTTTTAGTGTTAAATATTTTATCCGGCCTGGCTTTTGGAACTTTTCCATTAAAATATTTTTCAACAAGCACGGCGCTGCGTGTAACTAAATTTCCTAGTTCATTTGCAAGTTCTGTATTATAACGTTCAACTAAATCTTCTTCAGAAAAGTTTCCGTCCTGTCCCGCAGGTGTTGATCTTAAAAAATAATATTTCAATACATCTGCGCTATATTTATTTATAATTTCTAAAGGTTCAACCACATTGCCTTTAGATTTAGACATTTTTTCTCCATTCTTATCATTAATAAAGCCATGCACATATACTTGATTTGGGAGTTCAATATCTGCAGCAAATAACATGCAAGGCCATATAACCGTATGGAACCAAGTAATATCCTTGCCGATTACATGAACATTTGCCGGCCAAAATTGCGCTTCTTTATTTCCTAAACCGGAAATATAATTAATTAAGGCATCAAACCAAACGTAAATTACATGGTCCGGATCATTTGGGAGAGGAATCCCCCATTTAATTGTTGATCGTGATACGCATAAATCTTTTAATTCATCATTCTCAAGCCTGTGCAGGATTTCGTTTCTTCTAAATTCAGGGAAAATAAATTTTTTATTTTTTTTAATATGCTTTAAAAGTTGATTGCTATATTTACTTAGCTTGAAAAAGTAAGCTTCTTCTTCAATAACTTTTACAGGTCTTCCGCATTTTGGACAATTACTATTTTCTAAATTTTTTTCAGTGTAGTAAGTTTCACATGGCACGCAATGCCATCCCTGGTAAAGTCCTTTATAGATATCTCCTTTCTCCAGCACTTTATTAAATATTTCAGTTGCTTTTTTCTTGTGATATGGCGCAGTTGTTCTTATAAAAAAATCGTTTGAAATCTCTAATTCTTTTGCAAATTCTTTAAACTTTTCAGCCATTTGGTCAACAAATGCTTGAGGTTCAAGACCGGCGGTTTCAGCTGCTTCCTGTAACTTTTGGCCATTTTCGTCTGTGCCAGTTAAAAAGAATACATCATAACTATTAACTCTTTTCCATCTTGCGCAAACATCTGCAATTATTTTTTCAAATGCGTGTCCAATGTGCGGTTTTCCATTAGGGTAATCAATCGCAGTGGTTATGTAATAAGTCTTTTTAGCCATAGTACCAATTTAATGTGTTTTACTTATAAATATTCCTATATCTTACTTAAGATACATTAAATTAATTTTGCAGAATTTAATGTTTTTTTCATTGCATAAATAATTTTTGCATCAATAACGCATCTTTTTCAATATTTGGGCTTTCAGAAACAATAATGCCTTTAACTTTGTACTTTTGAAATGCTTTAATTAAACCTTTATAATCGAATTTGTTATTTTCATCTTCTAAAACTAAATGGTTTCTTTCGCCTTTAGGGCCATAGTTCATACCTGAAAAATGTACGTGCATATCTTCAATATAACTTTTCCCTAATTCGTTTTTGATATAATCAATAGTTGAACCAAAATCTTTTTCGCCGTTAAACTTTCCAATACTTCTAGCGTATAAGTGAGCAAAGTCTACACATAAAGAAACACCTTTAATTTCTTGGGCAATTTTTACAAGCTCTTTTATTGAACCAAACTGACTGCCTTTACCAGTTGTTTCAGGACTAATTTTAATTGTATTGCCTTTTTTTCTTAAGCTTAAAACTATCTCTTGAATTTCTTTTTTGATTTTTTCATAAACTTTTTCAGTGTCTTTTCCCTGATAATATCCTGCATGAAATGTAACTGATTCTGCGCCAGCAATGTTAGCAATTTCTGCGCTTTTCAATATCCTTTGCTTGCTTGCTGCAATTTTTGAAGGTTCATTTGAACAAAGGTTTACAAAGTATGGTGCGTGACATGATAATTTTAGGTCATTATCCTCTGCAGCTTTTTTTAATTCTTTAGCTTTTTCGTTTGTTAAATTTATAGAATGCACAAATTCAAGTTCCATAGCATCAAGACCGAGTTCACGTATGTAATTAGGAGCATCTATAGTGTTGCGATTAGGCATATTCAAGGGTATGCCCGCAGTTCCGAATCTTATTTTGTCCATTTTATTTTTTCTTTAGAAAGTTTTCAGTTCTTTTAATCATTTTTTTTTAAGCTTGATAACACTGTATTTTTATCGGTGCAATGTAGGATTTTCTTTAGATGCATCTAATTTGGCACGCTTAAAGAGGATTTTAGATTTAATCTGGCTGTTCATATTCCTTATGATATAGTAACCTTTATAAAGGCTTCTTTAATTCATATAGTAAATGGCTGAATTTAAACTTGTAATCTCTGGAAAAGAAGGCAAAACATTACAGAAAGAAATAAAAGAATCTGAAGCAGATGTATTCATTGGCTTAAAAATAGGTGACAGGGTAGAAGGCGCAAATTTAGGCTTTGAAGGATATGAATTTGAGATCAGGGGCGGTTCTGACTATTGCGGTTTTCCAATGAGAAAAGGTTTATCCGGTACACTAAGAAAATCTCTTTTAATGGGTAAAGGTGTTGGTTGTTTAGGCAAAGAAAGAAAGCTTAGAAAAAAAACATTACAAAGAAATCGCGGGGGATTTAGACGAAAAAAAACAGTATGTTCTGAGGTTATCCACGAAAAGATTTCTCAAATTAACCTAAAAATTCTTAAAACAGGTAAATCTTCTATTTTTGAAGTTCCTGCAACTGAAGAAGCTCCTGCATCTGAATAAACTATAATAAGCGTTACTTTTATATAGTTATATCTAGAATTTTCATATAATTAATGGCAAGACCAAAAAAAAACCCTGAAATTGTACAGCCCGAATTAAATATTGGCTTAGTCGGGCACGTTGATCATGGTAAAACTACTTTAACTGAAGCCCTTTCAGGTAAATGGACAGATACTCATTCTGAAGAATTAAAAAGAGGAATCACCATTAGGCTCGGTTATGCTGATGCTACAATAAGAAAATGTGAAGTTTGCGGCAAACATGTTCTTGAAAAAAAACATTGTAACAAATTAGCTTTAGCAGTAAGAAAAATTAGTTTTGTAGATGCCCCTGGCCACGAGAGTTTAATGGCTACTATGTTATCTGGCGCAACTATTATGGACGGCGCATTATTGCTTGTTGCAGCTAATGAAGAATGTCCTCAACCGCAGACGAGGGAACATTTAATGGCCCTTTCGATTTCCGGTCTAAATAAAGTGGTTGTTGTGCAAAACAAGATTGATATCGTAACAGAGGAACAGGCTATTAAAAATTATGAACAGATTCAAGCTTTCTTGAAAGGCACGGCTTATGAAAAAGCGCCAATTGTGCCAATTTCTGCGCAACGTCGTGTTAATATTGAAATATTGCTTGACATAATGATAGATACATTTAAAGTGCCAAAAAGAGATTCTACAAAAATACCTTTAATGTATGTTGCAAGGTCTTTTGATATAAATAAACCGGGTTCTAATCCGCTCGATATGGTTGGGGGCATTATCGGGGGAGCACTTGCGCAGGGGGAGTTTAAAGTAAAAGATGAAATTGAAATTCGGCCTGGAAAGACTTATAATGAGCAGGGGGTTGCAAAGTATAAATCCATTAAAACTAAAATATTCGCGTTGAAAACTGGCGGTGTTGACGTAAAAAAGTTAGGTCCGGGAGGTTCAATTGGAATTTTAACCTCTCTTGATCCTGCAATTGTTAAATCTGATGCGCTTACAGGCAGTGTAGTTGGTCATGTTGATAAATTGCCGCCTGTATGGTCTGAATTAAAAATTGAGACACATTTAATGGAACGGGTTGTAGGCTCTAAAGAGGATCTTGTAGTTGAAGGCATTAAAATTGGGGAATCATTAATGCTCAATGTGAATGCAGCCGCGACTGTTGGGGTTGTTACAAAACTAAAAAAAGATTATTTTGAATGTAAACTTAAGCTTGCAGTGTGCGCAGATAATGGGGCAAGAGTCACAATTTCCCGAAGAGTCGGTAATAGGTTTAGGTTAATTGGTTATGGGGTTATTGTTTAAATAATCCGTATGAGCATAGCTAAGGCTATTTTGTGAAATTAACTGCTATAACATTAACATAATTTTGTTTATTGTTAAAAAACAACTTAATGAAGCGGTAAAAAATTATTCTCAATTTATTCTTAAATTTGTGCAAGAACCATCGGTGCTGTTCAGAATCATTTCATTCTCAATTAGTATCTTCGATTTAACTATGACTGCAAGAACATTTTTGGCTACTTTATGTTTCAAACATCGGAATTCCATTTGTCTTAAGTCACTTCGTTCCTAACTTACAACAAAATTGTAAGTATTGACAAGTGGTTTCACTACTGATTATTATTTTGGAATTTCGACTGTGCTCAAAATACGGCGGGGGTGAGCAAAGCGAACATACTATTCGTACCCAAGAATCTTTGATTCTGGGCACAGAAATGGCTCAGCCATTTATTGTGTATTGACGGATAGTCCCCCTGCCGATTTTGACATTATATACTAATATAAAGACAATGAACTTTCTGGACAGCGCCGAACCATCAAAAAGTTTAAATAAACTAAAGATAAGGAATATAATATGAACCTTGAAACAGCGAGAGGAGTAAAGGATATTGAACCCAGAGATAAAATCATTCGGAATTATGTAGTTAGGAACTTAACAGAGGTTTTTGAGAAATATGGTTATTCACCATTTGAAACTCCCATTATTGAAAGATACGACGTACTTTCCGCAAAAGGCGGGGCAGGAAAAGAATCTGATGTTATGAAAGAAACTTTCAAATTAACTGATCAAGGTAAAAGAAGATTAGGTTTAAGATTTGAACTTACACTCTCTTTTTGCAGATACATTGGGATGAATCCTAACTTGAAAATGCCTTTCAAAAGATATGAGGTTGGGCCGGTATTTAGGGATGGGCCAATAAAATTAGGCAGATATAGACAATTTTGGCAATGTGACGTTGATATTGTTGGGACTAGAAGTGTTGTTGCTGATGCAGAATTAATTTTTCTTGCATTAGACTGTTTTAGAAGGTTAAATTTAGAGGCTTATTTAGAAGTTAATAATCGAAAATTATTGAAAGCAATAATTGATTATGCCGGGATTCAAGAATCAAAAGCAAATTCCGTAATTATTTCTATCGATAAGTTAGCTAAAATTGGCAAATCCGGCGTAAAAATCGAGTTAATTGAAAAAGAATTAAGCGAAAAAGAAATTAAAAAGTTATTTACTGCATTTGATATTGAAGGTTCAAATAAACAAAAAATAAATGAACTAAGAAAAATTTTATTGTCCGATTTGGGAAAGAAAGCATTGGACGAAACAGAAGAATTGTTTTCTTATATTGAGAATAAAGATGTAATTTTTAATATTGCACTTGCTCGCGGTTTAGGGTATTATACTGGGTCTATATTTGAGGGGTTTTTAAAAAAAAGTCAGATAACCGGTTCTATTTGCGGAGGGGGAAGATACGATAACATGATTGGGGACCTTCTTTCAACAGAAAAAGAATATCCTGCCACCGGAATTAGTTTTGGGCTTGATGTGATTACTGATGCGTTGAAATGCGATAACAAGCAAGAACAGGAAAGTTTAGTTAAAGTTTATGTTATTCCAATAAAAACATTAAAAGAATCTTTAGGGATTGCGCAAGAATTAAGAAAGAATAATCTTAATACTGATATTGACTTAATTGGGAAAGGAATCAGTAAAAATTTAGATTACGCCAATGCATTAAAAATTCCGTACGTATTATTTGTTGGACCGAAAGAATTAGAGATAAATAAAGTGAAATTAAGAGATATGAAAACAGGTAAAGAAGAATTATTATCAGTTAAGCAGGTAATTAAACAACTTTTGTAAGAACTTCGCATCCATTCTTAGTAACAAGTAATGTGTGCTCTGCCTGAGTTACCATTCCGCCAGACCTTTCAACCAATGGGGCGTATTCATGCACCATTTCAGTTTCATTCAATTTTTTCAGGGTATAGTTTACTTGCGCTTCGCTAAATTTTTCATATAAACTTCTTTTGGAGAAAGGCAAAGTTTTAAATTTTTTTTCAATATATTTTAAAATGTCTCTAGTAAATCCTACGCGCATTGCTTTGAAGCTCGTCATTGAAAAAATTTCGGGTATTCCTTGTTCTTTTATCATTCCTACACCCTCTGTTGCAAATGGTTCAATCGCAATTATTGTTCCTTCTTTAAGTTCTTCTCCATCGCCATTGTCATAGTTAGGGATTGTAGGATAACAATGTGTAATATATTGGTCAAGGCCGTGTCCGGATAAATTTTTTATCGGGTGAAAACCTTTTTTTGTAATTGCAGATTCGATTGCTAAGCCTATTGCGCCAATTTCAACCCCCGGTTTAACAATTGATATAGCTGCTTCTAATGCCTCGCGAGAAGCATCAATTAATTTTTTATACTTGCCTGACAAATCAATTGTACAGGCATTGTCACCGATATAACCATTTACATGCACGCCAACGTCAAGTTTTACAAGTTCATCTTTAAATATAAAATTGTCATCTTTTTTAGCGGCGTAGTGTGCAGCAGTATCATTGCACGAAATATTAACCGGGAATGCCAGCTCTCCGCCTTCATTTTTTATAAATGCTTCAATTTGTTCTGTTACATTTAACAGTTTAGCGCCAGGTTTTATTAAACTGCTGCCAAAATAAAGAGCCTTGCCTGCTATTTGTCCTGCCTTTCTCAAAGAATTAAAATCTTGTGTCATATGGGCTATACTACTGCTTCCCTATTTAAACTTTTTGGGGTGCTTAATAGTTTTGGGATAACATCGCGTGTAATTGGTTCTGTGAAAATAAATTTATTTGTATTTAATATATTTATTTATATTTGTCAGTCCCTACATTTTAATACGAAATTATCAAGGCTATTTTTGCAGATTTTTAATTTAGTGAATATGTTAATTTAGAGTTTGGAAAGGTTTGCATTTTCTTGGCAATAATTGTTTTATAGAACTTTTTAGGAGAGCATCCAAAAATCTGCTTTATTCCGAAAGTCCATTATTTAGATATAAGTATATCTCAATAATAATAGTTCGCCAAGAACCATTTCTTGCAATTATATTTTAGATACGAATACTAATTGATAATGGAACGACTCTGGACAAAACCCCCAAATCACAAATCTTATAAAGGTTGATTCTATAAATAAATCCGATGGTGAATTTAAACCTAAAATCAACTAAAGATATTAAGGTAGACAATAGCATTGTTAATCAAGTAGTTGGCCAGGAGATAGCTGTTAAGATAATTAAGAAAGCCGCGCTTCAAAGAAGGCACGTTCTTTTAATCGGTGAGCCCGGTACAGGGAAGAGTATGATTGGTCTTGCATTAGCAGAACTTTTACCTAAAGAAAAGCTGCTTGATACAATTTCTTTTAATAATCCTAATGATGAAAATCAGCCTTTAATTCGTACTGTGAAAGCTGGTGAAGGCAGAGAAATTGCAATGAAATCTAATCTCCAGGGTATGAATGCATTCAAAAATCAAACAATTATAATGTTCATCGTTGTGCTTGCAGTTTCACTTATACCTTATTGGTTATGGAGTACAAAACAAATTTCAGATATAATTTTTGCAGCGTCAATGATAACGGGTGTAATGTTCATCGTGGGTTTCATGTTATTCCTTAATGTTGGTCAAAGGGCTAACGGCAAAGTTAAAGTGCCTAAAGTTATAGTTGATAATTTTAAACGAAAGCAGGCACCATTCTATGATGCAACTGGTGCGCATGCAGGTGCATTGTTAGGTGATGTACTTCATGATCCGTTCCAAACTTTTTATCCTTTCACCGTAGTAACAAAACAGGGCCTAAGTGATCTTTCTCAAATAAAACTAATTAATCAAATTGATGTATTATTAGAAAAAAATAAAAACAAAATTATGAAAAAACACCTAAATAATTATGAAGCAATTCACTTGTCAAAGAATGAGTTACATATCTTAGGTGAAACAAACAATTCAATTTCTCCTGTTGAAGTTTTATCATGCAATCGTTATGATTATGATGGTGAAATGATAAAATTAACAACATCTGAAGATAAGGAACTTATTGTTACACCTGAACATAAAGTGGCTATTAACAAAAATAACCGAATTAAATATGTCGAAGCTCAAAATATCAAAAAAGATGATGAGGTTATTTCTAAATATGAGAATATTTTAATTGATGAACAAGAGATTATTAATACTTATGATGAAAGACAACAAGAACAGTGTAAATTTTATTATCAATATTTAAATATTAAACAAAAAAATCCTACATGGGGATATAAACGCATTGCAAATGCTATGGGTCAAAAGATTGGTAAAACAAGGTGGTGGCATGCTCAAAGACATACTCCTGTTCCAATTCAAACCGCAAACTGGCTTAAACAAAAAGGGTTACTTCCACTGAAAATTGATAGCCCTCAATTATCATTAATTGCTAAAGTTTTAGGTGCTACTTTTGGCGATGGTGGAATTTTTGAGAATTTAAATGGCATTTTCCTTTCAAGTTCTGAAAAATCAGCAGTTGAAGAGTTTGGTCGAGATATTGAAAACATATTTCAATTAGAGAAATATACAAACTCCAGAATTATTGAAGGCGGAGAATATGGTCATTCTTGGTGTTATAAAAATACCAACCGCAATGTGATAAGATTCTTTTTGGCTTTGGGCGCTCCTAAAGGAAATAAAACAACTCTGAATCTATTTGTTCCTAATTGGGTAAAGATTAATTCCGAATTTGAAAAAGAGTTTTATGGTTCTTTTTTAGGCGGAGAACTTGGAACACCAATAATTCATAAACATGGGAATTACTTAACTTCATTAGAAGTGGGTATAACTGGTACGTTGGAATTTAAACAAAACAGACTATTTTTCTTGTCTCAATTGAAAAACTATTTATCTATAAATGATGTTGAATGTACATCAATTTATGAAGGCAAAACAACAAGCCCGGACTCATTAATTTTTCGCTTGTTGATCGAAAAAAAGTTAGACAATGTTCTCTATTTTTTAATAAATATAAAAATTAATTATTGTAAATATAAAGTTGAAAGATTATATCGAGCACTGGGGAAATGGACGCAATTAAAAATAAATAAATATCATGAACTGACACAAAGAGGTTATGGCGCAGAACATGCGATGAAGACGCTTAACCTTAGTCCTAATTCATTATATTTAATTTTAAACCATTTTGGAGAAAAGGCAAAAACATGAAATTAATATCTGAAAAAGTAACAAGAGTAGAAAAAATTCATTATAAGGGCAAATTGTATAATGTTACAACTGATTCAGGTAATTTAATTGCTAATGGAATTCTATGTAAAAATTCAGGGGGCCTGGGCACACCTGCGCACGAACGAGTTATAGCCGGCATGATACATAAAGCGCATATGGGGGTTTTATTCATTGACGAGATTGCAACTTTAAAACCTTCTACGCAGCAAGATTTGCTTACTGCGTTGCAGGAAGGGCAATATCCTATAACTGGGCAATCTGAACGTTCAGCCGGCGCAATGGTAAGAACTGAACCAGTACCTTGCAGATTCATATTAATTGCCGCAGGAAATTTGGAAACTATTAAACATATGCATCCTGCTCTAAGATCAAGAATCCGGGGTTATGGCTACGAAGTTTATATGGATGACACAATGATTGATACTGACGAAAATAGGATGAAAATTGCGCAGTTTGTTGCGCAAGAAGTTGTAAAAGATAATAAAATCCCACATTTTTCAAAAGCTGCTGTTGAAGTCATAATTGAAGAAGCCAGAAAAATGGCTAACCGTAAAAACCATTTAACATTAAGATTAAGGGAACTTGGCGGGCTTGTCAGGGCAGCTGGTGACATTGGGCTTGAACAAAAAGCTAAACTTGTTGAACCAAAACATATTATGGCGGCAAAAAAAATTGCAAGAACTTTAGAAAAACAGATAGCTGATAAATTTATTGAACATAAAAAAGAGTACGAAGTTATTAGGACCAAAGGTATAGAAATAGGCAGGGTTAATGGGTTGGCTGTAATTGGTGGGTCTGGTGCATTTTCCGGTATAATTTTGCCGATTGAAGCAGAGGTAACGCCTGGCGGTAAAGAATCAGAAATAATTGCCACTGGTAAACTAGGTGATATCGCAAAAGAAGCAATAAAAAACGTGAGTGCAATAATAAAAAAATATTTTGGAAAAGATATCAAAGAGATCTATGATATTTATGTACAATTTTTACAAACATATGAAGGTGTTGAAGGTGATTCTGCCAGTATTGCAGTTGCAACTGCGGTCATTTCTGCGCTTCATAAAATTCCAGTTAGGCAAGACATAGCAATGACCGGTTCGTTAAGCGTGAGGGGGGAAGTTTTACCAATCGGGGGAGTTTCTGCAAAAGTTGAAGCAGCAATAGAAGCGGGTTTAAATGCCGTAATTGTACCAAAATCAAATGTACAGGATATTATCCTTGATAAAGATAAAGAAGGCAGGATAAAAATTATTCCTGTTGAGAACATTGCTCAGGTTTTAGAACAAATTCTTATATGGAAAGGTAAAGAAGACATTTTGAAGAAGATTAAGAGTGCGTAAGTTAAAACAACGGTTTCCCATAAACCCCATCATACCCTGGCTCAATCTTAACTTCGCCATTTCTGTACCTAATAATCGCATCAGCAATCTTTATGTCCGTATATTTGATTAATTCTTCACGCGGAGTATGAAGCAAAATCTTAAATTCATGTCCAATTTTAGAAATTTTATTATATTCTTGTACAACAGATTTAGTCATAATGCCCCTACCCATGATAGCAGAAATAATCTCTGACAACGGAATTAAGGTGTGGTAAGTTTTAGCATCTGCAGGTTTAAAACCATAGGGCCTATCAGCAAGTTCTTCAATTCTGTGTTCAACACCGATGGTTAAACCTTTATTACATTTCGGGCAGATATTGTTTAATTTTACAGATTCATCAGGTTTTAGCGCAACATTGCAGTTTCTGTGCCCGTCAATATGATATTTTCCATATGCAGGGTCAACTTCAATTGTTCCAGCAAGTCTTTCTTTAGTATGCAATGATTTGATTATTGAGTCATAAGAAAGTTTACAATCAAAGATTGTTGCTTCTCTTCCAATCTTATGCGGCCAGAATGAGTGCAAATCTGAAAAGGATACTAACGAATATTTGTCAAGTTGTGAAAGTCTCCAGTTCATGATAGGGTCCGAACTTAAACCCGTTTCAAGTGCATGTATATATTTAGTTTGATCATGGAAAGCTTCTTGCACAGAATTAAATCCAGAGTTGCTTCCAAGCAACCCAAACCATGGAGTCCAAATATGCGCAGGTATGACTTCAATATCCTTAGATATTGAACGCAACGATTCAACAAACTCAGGGCAAGGAATTTTAAATATTGGCCTTCCATCATAGTCAACTCTGCCTTTAGTTTTAAGCCATTCAGTAATTTGCGAAACAACTTCAAATGATGGTGCAAGCACGAGGTTATGTACACGACGACCTTTGTTATCTTGCGTATAAACTAAAGAAATTTCAGTTGTAAGCATAAATGGAAAATTAGTTTTAGTATAATAAATCTCGTTTTCTTTTCGAATTAATGACTCTTTCAAATGCTCTATCCACTGCGGGTGTGTAAAATCCCCTGTTCCTAATAATGAAACACCTTTAATCTTTGCATACTTTTCAAGTTTTGGCAAAGTTAAATCCTTACTTGTCGCTCTAGAGTATTTTCCATGTATATGTAAATCTGCTATAATAGTCATAACATTGTAATAAAAATAATCTTATATAAACTTTTATATATACAAAACACCTAATTTTTGCAATGGTTAAAAGGCTTCATAAAATATCAAATAAAGAAGTTGCGCAAATCTTTTATGATATAGCGGACATTCTTGAAATTCAGGATGTGCAGTTTAAGCCAAGGGCATATGAAAAGGCTGCGCAGGAGATTGAATTATTGCCTGAACTGCTTTCTAAATACTACGAAGAAAATGTGATTGATAACATTCCCGGAATTGGGAAAAGCATAACTGAAAAAATTCGCGAGATTCTTGAGACTGGAAAATTAAGATATTTTGAAAAGTTAAAAAAGAAGCTGCCGGAAGGGATTTTTAAATTAATGCAGGTTTCGGGCATAGGGCCAAAGAGAATAAAAAAATTACACATTGAATTAAAAATTAGATCCTTATCTGATTTAAATAAAGCAATCAAACAGCACAAGATACAGGAACTTGAAGGGTTTGGGAAAAAATCTGAAGAAGATCTTGAAGAAGGTCTGAAACTTGTCAAGCAAAGAGAGACAAGGTTGTTGCTAGGTGACGTTTATCCTTCAGCAATGGAATTAGTAAAAAAATTAAAAACTGTTGCCAAAGATGTTACTCTTGCAGGTTCTGTTTTAAGGATGAAAGAAACAGTGCACGATGTTGATATTCTTGCAACTTCAGATATGCCTGGAAAAATTATTCAGTATTTTACAGAGCTGTCTCAGATAAAAAGGGTTCTGGCTAAAGGCTCAACAAAAGCTTCTATCATGACAAAGGATAACGTGCAGATAGATTTGAGAGTTGTAAAACCTGAACTATATGGTTCAGCATTTCAATATTTTGCAGGTTCAAAAGAGCATAATATTGCATTAAGAAAGATTGCTATAAATAAAGGTTATAAATTAAATGAGTATGGTTTATTTTTAAGAAAAACCGGCAGGGTTATTGAATCAAAAGATGAAAAAAAGATATATCAAAAATTAGGGTTGCAATGGGTTCCTCCTGAAATAAGGGAGTATAATGGAGAGATTGAAGCAGCGCAGAAAAATAGGATACCCCAGTTAATAGAATTTAACGATATGCAGGGAGATCTGCATACGCATACTAATTATAGTCATGGTGATAATAGTTTGACAGAGATGGTCGAAGCAGCGAAAAAGCTAGGTTATAGTTATATTGGGATTACAGATCATTCTAAAACTTTAAGGATTGCTAAAGGTATGCCAGTAAATAAATTATTGGGACAGATTAAAGAGATTGACCAGTTAAATGGGTCAGTTAATGGAATCAAGGTGCTGAAAAGTGCTGAAGTTGATATTCTTGTAGATGGTTCTTTGGATTATTCTGATGATGTGCTTAAACAGCTAGACTATGTTTTGGCTTCAATCCATTCTGGATTTAATAAAGATAATACAAAACGAGTTTTAAAGGCAATGGACAATGATTATGTAAAAATTATAGGTCATCCTACTGGAAGATTAATCAATGCGCGGGACTCTTTTTCATTGAACTTTACAAAGATTTTTGCAAAAGCAAGAGAGCGCGATATTGCTTTGGAGATTAATTCTCAACCTTTAAGGTTAGACTTAAAAGACTCATTTATCCGCGAGGCCGTTGAGCAAAAAGTAAAGCTTGCAATAAACACAGATGCCCATAGCACATATCAGCTTAATAATATGATTTATGGCATTGGCCAGGCAAGAAGGGGCTGGGCAAAGAAATGTGATGTTATTAATACAATGAGCTATTCTGAGCTTATTAAATTCTTTAAAAAGTAAAACTTTATATATCATAAATATATTTAATATTGTTATGGGCAATGGTAAAACTATAAGTATCATATCAATTAAAGGGGGTGTTGGAAAAACTACTACGACTGTGAATCTTGGAGCTATTCTTGCTAAAGATTTTAATCAGAAAGTATTATTAGTGGATGGCAACCTATCTTCACCAAACTTGGGCGATCATATAGGCATAATTAATCCTGATTTTACATTGAAAGATGTTTTGATGGACAAGATTGGCGCTAGCGGCGCCATATATAAACACGAATTGGGTTTTGATGTTATACCCTCAACTTTTACACCGAATGCAGATAGGTTTAGCGTGTTTAAACTCAAAGAGAAACTTCTTAAGATTAAGCGTAATTATGATTTTGTATTAATTGATTCTTCTCCGAATTTAAATAACGAAATGCTTTTGGCAATGGTTGCAGCTAATGAATTAATAGTTGTTACAACTCCGGACACACCTACATTAAGGTGTACGATTGAAGCTGTTGAAGTTGCAAAACAACAAAAAACACCCATATCTGGCTTAATTATCAATAAACAACGTGGAAAACGGTTTGAAGTTACAAAAAAAGATCTTGAATCTCAGACAAAGGTTCCTGTTTTGGCTGTGCTTCCTGATGATATAAAAATTCTTGAATCTTTGTCCAAGACGACACCATTACCGTACTATAGTCCTAAAACCAAAGTTACTAAAATGTATCATAACATTGCAAAACATATAATGGGAGAAACTGAAAATTCTGTTGTTATAAAGCAACCATTTAAAAGCCGGGTAAAAAACTTTTTAAACAGATATATTACGATAGAAAGCGGTAATCAGCCAATCAAGGAGTAATTTAATGACATTATTTAAAAAAAAGGTTCCAATTGGCCAGTTAAA